>Ga0209711_10004117_pt1 | contig 11932 bp, 9 predicted proteins | sample ArcticOcean_MG_C_7_FD_187441 | JGI IMG/M metagenome (GOLD analysis project Ga0209711, IMG submission 187441) | Marine microbial communities from western Arctic Ocean - ArcticOcean_MG_CB11_88 (SPAdes) (version 2) | ecosystem: Environmental > Aquatic > Marine > Oceanic | place: Arctic Ocean... | reverse complement strand
ATTCCGCTGTCAATCATTGTTTGAAAAGCCATTTTAGATGTGAAACGTTCATCTATTCTTTTCATTGGAATTTGAGGAAATAATTTTTCTATTTTTTTAAGAAAAGGAAGAATAAGGGCTTCACTTTCACTATCAGAATTATCCATCTGTTTAGGCAATCCCATTAAAAATAATTCTACTTTTTCTTTAGATGTATATTCTTTTAAGAAAGACAATAAATCAGATGTATTTACCGTTGTTAAGCCAGAAGCAATTATTTTTAATTCATCTGTAACCGCTATTCCAGTTCTTATTTTTCCAAAGTCAATCGCTAAAACTCGTGCCAAATTGTATTATTTTCTACAAAAATAACTGTTAATTATTAATATTGAGGAAATAACTTAAATATTATCAATTAGTTATATAATAGAACGTTTTTTGAGTTTGAATTAACAACTTTAGAATTTAAACAAGGATACCTAATATGTTTAAAAAATGTATATTCGCTTCAGTTTTTATAGATAGATTTATATTTACAGAAATTATATAACTAAAATGGAGGAAATTAGAGAAATTATAGAGTCAGCTTGGGAAAATCGTGAATTATTAAAAGATCAAAACACGATTGATGCCATTAGAAAAGTGGTTGATTTATTAGATAAAGGAACTTTAAGAGTTGCCGAGCCTGTCTCAGACGGCTGGCAAGTTAATGAGTGGGTTAAAAAAGCAGTAGTGCTTTATTTTCCAATTCAAAAAATGGAAACCTTAGAAGCTGGAATTTTTGAATATCATGATAAAATTCCATTAAAAAGAAATTTTGCAGAAAGAGGAATTAGAGTAGTACCAAATGCAGTTGCAAGACATGGGGCTTATATTGCGCCAGGAACTATCTTAATGCCAAGTTATGTAAATATAGGAGCTTATGTTGATAAAGGAACTATGGTTGATACTTGGGCTACAGTTGGTTCTTGTGCGCAGATTGGGAAGAATGTACATCTTTCTGGTGGTGTAGGAGTTGGTGGGGTTTTAGAACCTTTACAAGCAGCACCTGTAATTATAGAAGATGGAGCTTTTATTGGCTCTAGGTGTATTGTTGTAGAAGGTGTTAGAATTGAAAAAGAGGCTGTTTTAGGAGCAAATGTTGTATTGACGATGAGTACTAAAATTATAGATGTAACGGGAGACGAACCCATAGAGATGAAAGGTAGAGTTCCTGCACGTTCTGTTGTAATTCCGGGAAGTTATACAAAGAAGTTTGCGGCTGGCGAATACAATGTACCATGTGCATTGATTATTGGAAAAAGAAAAGAAAGTACTAATAAGAAAACATCTTTAAACGATGCTTTGCGTGAATACGACGTAGCAGTTTAAGATTTATAAAGTTTATGACAAAAATATCAGCAATAATACCTACATTAAATGAAGAAATTCATATAGCTGATGCTATAAAATCAGTAAGTTTTGCTGATGAAATTATTGTCATAGATTCTTTTAGTGAAGATAAAACAATAGAAATAGCTGAGAAGTTAAATGTAAAAATTATCAAGCGGGAGTTTGATGATTTTTCTTCTCAAAAAAACTTTGCTATAAACCAAGCATCTCATGATTGGATTTATATTTTAGATGCTGATGAAAGAGTTACGAAAGAGGTTAAAGAGGAAGTAGTTTCTGCTGTAAAAAATCCTAAAGGTTTTGTAGGTTTTTATGTGCGAAGGACTTTTTATTTTTCTGGAAAAAAAGTAAATTATTCTGGTTTCCAGAGAGATAAGGTAATCCGTTTGTTTTTAAAAGAACATTGTAAATATTCTGGTCTTGTTCATGAAAAAATAATATCCAATGGAAAAATTGGTTTTTTTAGAAATAAAATTGATCATTTCTCTTACAGAAATTATGACCATTATATTTCTAAATTGAATCATTATGCAGCAATAAGAGCTGAAGAATTGCATGATAATGGTAAAAAAGTAAATATTTACCATGTAATGATAAAACCTGGAGCAAGGTTTTTTATTCATTATTTCATTCGCCTTGGATTTTTAGATGGTTTTACAGGTTTTTTAGTTGCAAAAACACAAGCCTATGGTGTTTTAACAAGATATATTAAGTTGTGGTTATTAAATAGTGAGATGAAATAGAATGGAATCGCACAATTCACTTATTGTAGATGCTGTTATTACATGGGTAGATGGCAATGACCCAAAACATAGGGAAAAGATGTCACAATATATTGAAGATAAAAATTCTCTGAGTAATAAGTCCATTAGGATGCGTTATGATCAAGTAGATGAAATTGAATTTTCAGTAAAATCTATTTTGAAATATGCAAAATTTGTTAGAAATATTTTTATTGTAACAGATAATCAAACTCCGAATTTTTTAATAGATATAGAGGTTGCTAAGCAAAAATACCCCAATGTTTTTATTATTGATCATAGTATTATTTTTAGAGAATACAAGCACTACTTGCCCACGTTTAATTGTTTACCAATAGAGTCTTTGTTGTACAAAATTCCAAATTTAGCAGAACATTTTTTGTATTTAAATGATGACTTCTTTTTGTTAAGAGAAACAAATGTTTCAGATTTTTTTATATATAATAAACCAGTAATTAGAGGTTTTTGGACAAATTTCTATGAAGATATTTGGTACAAAAAAGTTCAAAAAATAGTATATAAATTTATTAATCAAGAATCTAAGGAAAATATATACGGTTTTAAAAAAGGGCAACAGAATATTGCTAAAATATTAGGCTTTAAAAAGTATGTTAGATTAGATCATACTGTTGCGCCTCTCAGGAAATCTACATATGATAATTATTATATAAAAAACCCAGAGATATTAGACTTAAATATAAAACACCGTTTTAGACATCCAGAGCAATACACAAATCAATCTTTAGCAAATCATTTAGAAATAAAAAATAATACATTTGTTCTACAAAATGATTATCAATTAGTTTATTTTCAGAATTATAAAAAGCCTCTTTTTTGGATAAAATATAAGCTTAGAAATGCAATGAAAAATAATAATAAACTTTTTCTTTGCATGCAAAGTTTAGATCAATGTCCCGAAGAAAAACTAATGTATATAAAAAAATGGCTTCATTCTAAATACGATTAATTTAGTAGTAAACTATTCGAAAAGCCTATTTAATATTTTAAATTTACAGTTATTTTTTTTTATTATTAAAGTATAAATATTTAGTTGTGTGGTAATATGCTGATAATAAACTGTCCATTTCTTTTGCTATGGCAGGCTTATCACGTTGAATATCTTTCACTGCGTCTGCTTGTAAACTATACAAACCTGTTTTTTTAGAAATGTTTGTTTTTTCATAGTAAAAATTATCTTTTAGCACGCCAACAGCTTTTTCTCCTTTACTTTGAATATATACAAAGGCAGCTGTGTTATTTGAAGTACTATCTAATAAATCTCTTCCTAAAGTATAATTTGTATAATTCACTTTCGCTAAGCTTGTAGCTGTCGGAAAAATATCTATTAGTTTTGCATATTTATCTATTATTTGAGGTTTTATGTATTTTGGTGCATGAATAAAAAATGGCACGTGATGTACTTGAACCCCTAAATGATCTTCGTTGTTTTTTAAGAAATTTAGTTTTTTCATGCCACCTCTATGGTCTCCAAAAAACACAAAAATAGAATTTTCATAATAACCAGATTCTTTTGCTCTTTCTAAAAAACGTGCAACATTAAAATCTAAATAACGGATTCCGTTTAATTGCCCTAAAGACCTAAAACCACCTTTTAGTAGCGTTTTTTTATCAATTTCATTTTCTAAAATAGGTATAAAACTTTCTTTTTTATCGGGCACTGTAAAAGGCATATGATTTGTTGCTGTTTGAATATAGGCAACAAAAGGTTTTCCTTTTTCTTGTAATTTTTTTAATTTCTTATCAGATTCTTTAAATAAATCGTAGTCATCAATCCCCCAAACATCGGCTCTTTTCCCCTCTTCAAAACTTCCTTCTTCGTAGATTTTTAAGTTTTTTATATTCGATTGAAAAACACCTCTAATATTTGCCCAATTTGCAGAGCCACCTATAAAATACAGTTTTTCATATCCTGTAAATTGATCAAAAATAATACGTTGATCTATAATCATAGGGTTTCTTGACGCTGTTTTTACATCTTCAATATCTGGTAATCCCGTAATACTCGCAAAAACACTAGCAGCAGTTCCTGGTTTATGAACGTAAAATTTAGAGAAACTCAAACTTTCTTTAATAATTGAATCCATTTTTGGAGTACTATTTAATGGGTTTCCATAAAAACTCATTGTTGCAGTTCCTACAGATTCTAACATTACAAAGACAACATTCGGTTTTACTTTATAAGGGTTCTCAAAAGTTATTTTTTTTTCAAAATTAATGGTGTCTTGTGGTAAATTTAAGTGTTTCGCAATTACTGGGTAATAGTTTTTAAATTCTTCAAGATTTACACCTTCACTTCTAAAGGCAAAACTATCAAAGAAATACAGAACAGGGTTTAATGTAAATTGATTTATCGCATTATTTTTAGAGAAAAAAGCTTCACTCCAACGCAAAGGATAATGCGTTATGCTATTAAAAACTCCAAAAGATAGTATTAGAAATGTAAAAACAAAGAATACTGCCTTTAGTTTATTTGTTATTTTTTGATATCCTTTGTTAAATATATTAAATATTAAAGTAGCATATTTATAAATAATAAAGCATAAAATTGTCAATCCAAAAACTCCCTTATATATTGGATAACTTTCAATTAAAACCTGGAAGGATATTTTAAAATTACTTAAGAATCGCAATGAAGAGGCATCTAAACGGATAGCTAAATACTCATAGTATCCGAAGTCAAATAGATAAAATAGCGTTAAAATAAAATAGGAAAAAGTAATGTAAATAGCAGCTATTCTTTTATAAACAATACTTTTAAAGAAGTTATGATTTATAATTAAAACGAATATCGCAAGAGGGAAAAAAGTAAGAATGGCAAGTTTTAAATCAAAACGAAGACCTAGTAATAAAGCTTTTTGTATTTCTTGGCTAGATACATTCTCTAACGATGCAAAAAAGGCGTAAAAGAGTCCTCTAAAAAAAGCAATAAAAATGAAAAGAAAAAAAACATTTGTAAAAATGTATTTTATGTAATTCGGAATTTTTTTAAACATGTATATTATATAGGCTTGCAAAGGTACTATTTTTAGTATTACTTTAAATAAACTAGTATATCAATTTTGGATTGTGTTGGATTATAGCCTAAATTTGCGGCAAAATAAAATGAATACAAATTAATGCAAAAGCAATTCTTTACAGAGGCCATCTCATTAGAAATATTTGAAACGATTTCTAAAGCATCACAACAATTAGGCTTAGAAAGTTATGTAATTGGTGGTTTCGTACGAGATTATTTTTTAAAAAGAGGTACTGCAAAAGATATTGATATTGTTACTATTGGGAGTGGGATAGACCTTGCAGAGAAAGTGTCTAGTTTGTTATCTAATAAACCTAAAGTGCAGATTTTTAAAACCTACGGCACTGCAATGTTGCGTTACAAGGATATTGAAATTGAGTTTGTTGGTGCAAGAAAAGAATCTTATTCAGAAGAAAGTAGAAACCCGGAAGTATCTGAGGGAAACTTGCAAGACGATCAAAATAGGAGGGATTTTACTATTAATGCTTTGGCATTAAGCTTAAACGAGGCTAATTTTGGTGAATTACTAGATCCGTTTAACGGAATCGATGACTTAGGAAACGGCATTCTTAGAACGCCTTTAAATCCTGACATTACGTATTCTGATGACCCTTTAAGAATGATGCGAGCGATTCGTTTTGCATCACAATTAAATTTCAAAATTGAAAAAAAATCACTTGCTGCAATTACTAAAAATTCAGAACGCTTAGAAATAATTACAAGAGAGCGCATCGTAGATGAGCTAAATAAAGTAATGTCATGCGAAAAACCATCTATTGGATTCTTGTTGTTAGAGGAAACGAAATTATTAGCTCAAATTATACCTGAATTAATCGATTTAAAGGGTGTAGAAGAGGTTGAAGGGCAAAAGCATAAAGATAATTTTTATCATACCTTAGAGGTGGTAGACAATATTTCTAAGAATACAGAAGATGTTTGGTTACGCTGGGCTGCTTTATTGCATGACATCGGCAAAGCACCTACCAAAAAATTTAGTAAAAAGGTTGGTTGGACTTTCCATTCTCATGAATTTGTTGGATCTAAAATGGTTTACAAACTATTTAAAAATTTAAAGATGCCCTTGAATAACAAAATGAAGTTCGTTCAGAAGATGGTGCTATTGAGTTCTAGACCAATTGTTTTGGCAACCGATGTTACCGATGCAGCTGTAAGGCGTTTGGTTTTTGATGCCGGTGACGATATCAATTCTTTAATGACGCTTTGTGAAGCAGATATAACCACAAAAAACCCAAAAAAATTTAAACGCTATCATCAAAACTTTGAAGAAGTTCGTTCTAAAATTAGGGAAGTAGAAGAAAGAGATCGTGTGCGTAACTTTCAACCACCAGTTTCCGGAGAAGAGATTATTGAAGCGTTTAACTTAAAGCCTTGTAAAGAAATAGGGCAAATAAAAGAAGCGATCAAAGAGGCTATTTTAGATGGTAAAATTCCTAATGAATATCAAGCTTGTTTTGCTTTTATGATAGAAAAAGGCCAAAGCTTAGGTTTAACTTTAGCTTAAAGATTGCATGGTAACCAATTTGAAATATTCTCCTTTTAAAGCTAATAATTCTTCATGTTTGCCTTGTTCTACAATTTTTCCTTTCTTCATTACCACAATAGTATCTGCTTTTTGAATAGTAGACAAGCGGTGTGCAATTACCAGAGAGGTTCTATTATGCATCATTTTTTCTAGGGCAGTTTGAACTAATTGTTCAGATTCTGTGTCTAAAGCAGAGGTTGCTTCATCTAAAACCATAATTGGCGGATTCTTTAAAACAGCCCTTGCAATAGATAAACGTTGTTTTTGTCCCCCAGAAAGTGTGTTTCCACTGTCGCCAATATTTGTTTTGTATTTTTCTGGTAAATTCTGAATAAATTCATCTGCATTGGCAATTTTAGCAGCTTCTAAAATAGCTTCTTCTGTTGCAGCTTGCGTTCCTAACTTAATATTGTTTTCAATGGTATCATTAAACAGAATAGAGTCTTGAGAAACAATGCCCATTAAACCGCGTAACGATTTTTTTGTAAGGTCTTTGATATTTTGATTATCAATAAGCACCTCTCCCTTATTAACGTCGTAAAAACGAGTAATTAGGTTTGCTAAGGTAGATTTACCACTTCCAGATTGTCCAACTAAAGCAACCATTTCGCCTTTATTAATGGTTAAAGAAAAGTCCTTTAAAACAAAAGTATCTTTATATTTAAAAGAGATGTTTTTGAATTCAATTTTATTTGTAAATCCACTTTTTACAGCTGCATTAGGTTTGTCTTTAATACTGTTTTTAGTATTTAAAACTTCCATAATTCTTTCTGCAGAAGCCTCTCCTTTTTGAATATTATAATAGGCAGTTGTAATTGCTTTTATCGGATTTAAAACGGTGTAAAACAACACAATGTACCCGAAAAACTCTTCGGCTTTTAAGGGACTGTTATTCTCTAAAACTAATTTTCCACCATAATATAAAATAGCAATAATAGTTGCAGAGCCCAAAAACTCACTCATGGGCGAGGCCAAAGTTTTTCGATGTAACACACTTGACATTAAGTTTCGAAACTTAGTTGTAGAAGTATTAAATTTTTCTTGAATTACTTTCTCAGCATTAAAACCTTTTATAATTTTTAAGCCAGTTAAAGTTTCTTCAATAAAAGATAAAAAATTTCCAGTTTCCTTTTGTGCTTTAAGGGAATTTGCTTTTAGTTTTTTACTGATAGATGAAATTATAAATCCAGAAACAGGTAACAAAACAAATACAAATAAAGTTAACTTTACGCTGAGGATTAACATCATTGTTAAAGAAATAATTACGGTTAAAGGCTCTCTTACAATGGCCTCCAAAGAGGTTAGAAAAGAAACTTCAACTTCCTGCACGTCTATTGTCATTCTTGCAATAATATCCCCTTTTTTCTTTTCAGAAAAATAGGCAAGAGGTAATGTTATTATTTTATGATATAATTTATCTCGGAGATCTTTTACGATTCCATTTCGCAAAAACACGAGGACATAAGATGCTAAATAGCGAAATAAATTTTTGAATAAGAACAGACTAAAGGTAAGTAAGCAGATAAAAAACAACACTTCAATAGCGCCTTCATTTTCTATTTTTTGAGAAATAAAATAATAGAAACTTTCTTTTGCATACGCAGCAATACTCCTAATACCTGTGTATAATGGAACTTTTATAACGGTGTTGTCTGTATTGAATAAAATACCTAAAACAGGAATAAAAGCCAAAACAGAAAGTACATTAAAGATTGCATAAAGTATGTTGAACAGAATATTTAGAATTGTAAACTTCCGATACTTTTTTTCATATCTTAAAATGTCCTTAAAGTAGCTCATTAATTTAGTTTCATTTCTTTTATAATTCGTTGAATTTTAGCATCTAAATCCGCTTCAATCTTTAGAGCGTTTTCCTTTGCATCTAAAAAAGTGTTTACACTAAAATAGAATTTTATTTTAGGTTCAGTACCACTTGGTCTTGCAGCTATTCTTGTGCCGTTAGCAGTTTGATAAATTAAAACATTCGATTTTGGTAAATCTAGTTTTGTTACTGCGCCAGTAATTAAGTTTTTAACAATGGAGGCTTGATAATCGCTTAGCGATACTACCTGTTCTCCATCAATTTCTGTTAGCGGATTGTTACGCATTTCACTTAACATTTGCTGAATTTCTGCAGCACCGTCCATTCCTTTTTTAGTAATCGATATCAGATGCTCTTTGTAAAAATTATTTCTAAGATAAATAGCCAATAATTCTTCATAGAAAGAGCTGCCGTTTTGTTTTGCATATGCAGCAATTTCACAAGCTAATAAAGTAGCGGTTACCGCATCTTTATCTCTTACAAATTCGCCAACCATATAACCAAAACTCTCTTCACCACCACCAATAAAATCTAATTCTGGAAAATCTTTCACCATTTTGGCAATCCATTTAAAACCAGTTAATCCAATTTTGGTTTCAACGCCGTAATTTTTTGCTATAGCACCTACTAATTCTGTGGTAACTATTGTAGAACCTATAAATTGTTTTCCGTTTATTCTATTTTCGTCTTTCCATTTTTTTAACAAGAACTCTGTCATCACAACCATTGTCTGGTTCCCATTCATTAGCTTCATGTTCCCATCGGTATCTCTAACAGCAACGCCCAATCTATCACAATCTGGGTCAGTACCAATCACAATATCCGCACCAATTTTGTTTGCTAAGTCAGTTGCCATTTTTAAAGCTTCTGGTTCTTCTGGATTTGGTGATTTTACAGTAGGGAAATCACCATCTGGTACTCTTTGTTCTTCAACGATATGCACATTTGTATACCCTGCTTTTGCTAAAGCATCTGGTACGGAAACAATAGAGGTGCCGTGCAAAGAAGTAAAGACTACTTTTAATTTTTTTCGATCGATATCTGGAGACAAAGAACCATTTTTTACAGCCGCGGCTATAAATACGTCATCTACCTCTTTACCTATCGTTTCAATTAATGCTTCATTTGCAGTAAATTTAATTTCAGAAAAATCTAAAGCATTTACGTTTCCTATAATTTTACCATCATGCGGAGGTACAATTTGTCCGCCATCTGCCCAATATACTTTGTAACCGTTATATTCTGGCGGATTGTGAGAAGCTGTTAAAACAATACCTGCATCACAATCTAAATGTCTCACCGCAAAGGATAGTTCTGGTGTCGCTCTTAAATCTTCAAATAAATAAACCTTTATATTATTAGCAGATAAAACGTCTGCAACAATTTTTGCAAACTTTTTACTGTTATGTCTACAATCGTAAGCAATAACTACTTTTAATTGATTTTTGTGTACATTTTCTATTAAGTAATTAGACAAACCCTGTGTTGCTCTACCTAACGTATATTTGTTAATCCTGTTAGTGCCTGCGCCCATAACTCCTCGCATTCCACCTGTTCCAAATTCCATGTTTTTGTAGAATCTATCTTCTAAATCAGTAGCATTAGTAGTAATTAATTGTACAATTTCTTGCTGCGTTGCTGCATCAAAAGTAGCACTTAACCACTGCTTTGCTTTGTCTAGTATTTCACTCATTTTTAAATATAAATTATTGTATTAAAATGCAAATATACATTTTAGAAATTGAGTTTTTCTTTTATTGAATAGTGTTTTTCGTTACTTTTAGTCTTAATTATTAATTCGCCAATAAAACCTGCTAAAAATAATAAAGTTCCTAAAATCATTGAAGTTAAGGCAATAAAAAACCACGGATTGTCTGTGATTAGAATTGTTTTAATATCATTAAATACTTTGTGTAATTTTAAAACACCAATGTACAATGCGGTTGTTGTTCCAAATAGAAACATCAATGATCCCCAAAGACCAAATATATGCATTGGGCGTTTACCGAATTTAGATAAAAAGGAGATGGTAATTAAATCTAAAAAGCCATTTATGAATCGGTCCATACCAAATTTAGTAACACCGTATTTTCTTGCTTGGTGTTGTACTACTTTTTCACCAATTTTAGTAAAGCCCTCGTTTTTAGCCAGTACAGGAATATAACGGTGCATTTCTCCACTAACCTTAACCGTTTTAATAACGATATTTTTATAAGCTTTTAAACCACAATTAAAATCGTTTAGCTTTAAGCCAGATGTTTTTCTAGCAGCTGCATTAAATAATTTTGAAGGAATGTTCTTCGTAATTAAATTGTCATACCGTTTCTTTTTCCATCCAGAAATAAGATCGAAATCATCTTTTGTTATAAGGTCGTATAATGCTGGTATTTCGTCAGGATTGTCTTGTAAATCAGCATCCATTGTAATTACTACGGCACCTTTTGCCATTTCAAAACCGGCGTCTAAAGCTTGAGATTTTCCAAAGTTTTTTTGAAAACGAATTCCTTTTACTTCGGAATTTGATGCTGATAATTTTTCAATTACAGCCCAAGAAGTATCTGTACTACCATCATCAATAAAAATAATTTCATACACAAAACGATTGGATTGCATAACCTTTGCAATCCAATCGTGTAATTCTTGTAAAGATTCTTCTTCATTAAGAAGAGGTATTATTACCGAAATATCCATATGTTAATGTGAAGTTTAAAAGCGTAGGCCCTTAAATTAAAACCTATACTATCTAAAGATATTGTTTTAATACGTTTCTTCCTCAGATTTTTTCATGATTGCAGCAGCAATTGCAGCAACAATAAAACCACCAACAGCGCTACCAATGATACCCATTGCAGCTATTAAAAGAGGCGAATTAAAAGCTTCACTCATTTTATTAATAGCTTCAATTTGTTCCTCAGTTTGTCCTTGATCTAGTAATTTTTGATTTGAAACTTCCATAACCTGATTTAGAAATTCTGGCTCTATGAAATTCATAAAAAGATAATTATAAATGGTACCAATAAGCGCAGCTACTATTGCAATTCCTACACCGATTTTAACTCCTTGTCCCCAAGTTAAAAAACCTTCATTCGTTTCTTTGTATTTTTTTATTCCAAATACAATCAAACCAATAAATAATATTACTGAAACTAAGGATATAGACCAATGTGGATCTAAATGTGTTCCTAAGGCATAAGAAATAAGACTGATTAGCAAAGTTGCAACACCGAGGTAAATGCCAAAATTAATAATTAAACTTTTACTGTTTGTAGAATTTTCCATTTTTTTTTTAAATTTAGTTATTTTACAAATATATTCTTTTCATTGATATAGTTTTGTTTTTTATAAATTATTATATAATCTCAAAACAATAGATTAGTAGTCAATACCTTAAAAACGAT
>Ga0209711_10004114_pt1 | contig 11936 bp, 11 predicted proteins | sample ArcticOcean_MG_C_7_FD_187441 | JGI IMG/M metagenome (GOLD analysis project Ga0209711, IMG submission 187441) | Marine microbial communities from western Arctic Ocean - ArcticOcean_MG_CB11_88 (SPAdes) (version 2) | ecosystem: Environmental > Aquatic > Marine > Oceanic | place: Arctic Ocean... | reverse complement strand
TGGTATACAGGTATTTTCTTGAGGGTTCAGAGGAAGGGTATACCAATCTACTTGCTCTAAATCTCTTGCCGTCCAAGCGGGATGAGTGGCTCTAGGTTGTTCTGTAGTAGGAAGACAAGATGAATAGTTTACTTTATGAGACTTAACAGCATGTTTCTCGTAATTATTTTTGTTTATACAATCATTATTCAAAGAACGTGAGAGACCTATGAGATCACTTTCAAGATTTATAGTGTTAGTCATAAGGTTTGCTCCCCATTGCTGTAATCTAATGAATGGATCCTCCATGTAGCATGGTTTGTCACCATTACCGGGAACATTCAACATATATTTTCCTGGTCCTGTGGATTCCTGTAGCTCTTTCCTAACTCTGCATGGGTCGTCATGAAACCTTGTAAAGGACATATATAGATATATCATATTATATATTCTTCTAAAACATCTACACGCCTTCTATTTTCTTGTCTTAACAGAGGACATTTCTGTCATTTGGTCTCCATCATTCGCTGAGTCAGGATCCAATAATATCTGTATTTCTTTATTCATGAGTTCGACATTATGGGCTGTGCAATTTCCTGAAACCTTCAACGCCACACATCTGTCTAAGAGACGCATAGCATTCTTGATTCTAATATTTGCCTCCTTTATCTTACTCGTCTTAGGAAACGTGTATGTGATATTCTGGACTTTCAAATCACCAATAGTATTCAAGGCGACATCTTCTGTTATCTGTGTGTCGTCAACTTCATCTTGGTTCAGCCGTAAGTTGATTTCGTTGGAGATTTTCCTCCAGTCACTCGCCAGTTTCATACCCTTATCTACCATATCTGGATAGTTCTTGATTTTTTGGACACCAGATATAACAGTTGTCAGTAATGATATGGCGACAGATACGGCTTTGATGTAAGCCGCATTGGTATTCATCGTTCCCAGTGCAAAACTCGACGTCACACTCGCAGCCAGTAGAATCATCATAGTAAGAAATTTCTCCTTTTCCTTATAGTGTCCTATAGAGTCTCCAAACCGATAAGACTGTAGAGAACAGTACTTCCTCCTTACTATCCAAGAAAAGATTTCTACTTTGTCCTCAAGACTTTCCATCTTTACATTTAAGTTGGGATTTATGGGAAACAAATCCTCATCTTTAGCTGTTTCTCCTGATGTAGACATATAAATATTTATCTTTATTTTTATTTCGCCAAACATCGGCAATTAGTCGTCTATTTCCATATCCGCAACGCCTAGTGCTGCATCTCGTGCCGCATCTTGTGCCGCAGCTCGTGCCGCATCTTGTGCCGCATCTTGTGCCACAGGGTGTATAACTCTTAGAGGGTTACTCCAATCTGGATTGCCTGTGATGTCTATTAGTCCACTCGTTAGTATCCACAAAAACTCTGTCTCCATACCTGGAATAGCGACGCCATTGTTATCTGGAGGTTCCATTAACCATGTCATTATTTCTTCTTTTCCAGTGTAAACCTTTCCTTGCTGTACATCAGCAAAATATAACCCATACTTCTGATCATTTCCGATAAGAAAGCAATGACGTGGCGCCCAGTCCGCTTCGGAAGTTGGACACGTACGTGAATTATCACTTCCGCCGCACCACTGAACCCCTCCCACTGTTGCCGAACCTATGGGTATATTTTCTTTTAACCGCTTTATTATATCTTCCAAACTTTTTTTTCGGTTAATTCCCGACAGAATGTCAGATCTTTCAAATTTGAATTCATAACCTGAATATTTACTCTTAAACACATTCTGTATTTCTTCCCCAGTCATACCCTTCACCCAGTTCTGAAATTTCACCTTTAGCTCTAGCACTGCGTGTTCTGGTAGTCCTAAAAAACTAAATACACACGGACAACAGTCCTCCTTCAAAGGAGACTTGCGTTTCCATTCTTCGAACATCTTTTCATTTATCCCTGACGAAAAAAATCCTCCTTTCCTGATCCTTTTACGGCTTTTACAGCTTTTACGGTTCTTCTTTCGCTTCTTACAACTCTTTCGGCTTTTAATATATCTCTGCGCCTTGCGAACCTTACGGACCTTGCGGACTTTGCGACTTTTCCGCATCTTCCTTGCCTGAGCTCTTCGGGTAGATTTCATCTATATATATATATACTGAGAATTATATGATTGAAATGGTTAAGAACCAGTCCAATAATATTTGCTAAATTATGGTATGGGAAGTGGGCGCTGATTGTTCTCTATCACTAAAGGCTTGGGCATAATAAGAGGCATTCTTTCGAAGAACTGCCGCATGGGAACAGTCTTAAGTTCTGGCTGGACTGGCGCCTGGGGATTCACAAGATTCGTAGAATTTATGCCGAAAAGAGCGGATTCGATTTCTACTGGATTTCTCGACAACGTATCACGTGGCATGTGGCTCGGCATGTAGCCAATACACGGTATCGCTGGACTATAAGCGCTTCCGTATTGCGAATTCTTATATAAATCATATTTTTCAGCTATAGCATATCCTCGTTGCTGTAAGCAGTAGTTTCCTGGGGTGTTATTGTTTCTTGTGGATGCCATTTATATACTACCTTTATAAATTTTTTGTGATATTCGCTAATGAATCACTTGATATTTTTCCAGTTGTTAGATATTCAACTATGCATTTGTGCATAAAATTAAACAACTCGTACTTGAAGAGCAATCTAAAAACTGTTAGATCATCGCTTCCCATCATGCTTACAAGCATAGCATGGTCTGGAAATTCACGGCATTTTATAATTATCTCCTTCATTTCATCAACAGAAGACAACTGATTAAATAAATTTTGTGTAACAGAATTCACTTCTTTATCATCCCATATATCGATGTTAAATGCCTGTAGTAACTGAATTCTGTAAAGATCTTCTTGTTCATTTGTATCATCAATATTCTTATACGTACAAATAAAGTCTGTCTGATACATCTTCTATTAATAATTCCTTTAATGTTTAAATGAATTATTAGATATATTGGGTCTTAGTGTGTGTCGTTGCGTAATCCTTATCGCGCGTTAGCTCGCGAGATGGAACTCCGCCACGAATCCAACCTTCTGCTGCTACACCTTCAACAAGATTCGCAGGGTTAGCAATAGTTGCCTGCAAAGATGGAATCATCGGTGTATTGGAGTATGCCGCATAGCAGACCTCACTCGAAGGATTAACACTCTTTTTGTTATTTACAAGGTCTCCCTGCTGTATCTGAGATTCAAGCACTGGATTGCTTTTTCCGCGTCCAAGGTAAGGCACCGTCGCGAAAGGTCGCTGGAAAAGACTAATACGGCATGCCGGTTTTGACAACTGGCTCATTGAAAGTGCGGAATTTTCATCAATATTGCATCCACCAATACCCACTTGATGGCTTCCATTGAAGTTAACATTTAACTGACTTACTGCGAAATCTACAGCGTTGGTCATGGGGCAGGCCGGGCGAAACTGGTCTAGCATATAGGTAGAAGCTTGGGCGTTCTGAACATTTCTTTGACTGAGATCGCATTTATCATCTCCTATTCTAGTGGTGCTGTTGAATGTATAATCATAGACAGATGCCATTATATAATTATTCAATATATTATTTTTACTAAACAATAAATTCAAAGTCGTCTTATTCCTCACCATTTATCCAACGTGGTCCCGCTCCTTGCGTACATGCCAATGCGTTTCCTTCTTTACAGGATATCATATCACCATAGCAATAATCCGCAAATGCTTTTTGATCATTCGGAATTTGGGTATTCGCTGTAGCATACCAAGTGTGCATCGATTGGTCGAATATAAAATTATCGCCTAAATCCTTGAACAATTTTTCGCTTATATTGGGGTCATCAAAGCCACTTTCAATGAATTTTTTTGTCTTATCATTTATATTTTCCTCAACAATTGGGTTGAAAGCAGGAGCTGCTCTTTTACGATCAGGATTCCCATTAATTTCAGGCAATAAAACATTCATGGCAGGGTTACTTACATTTGGCTCCGTAAAATTATCCTTAAGCATCTCATATACCTTGGGGTTCGTGAATGCCTCTTTTGAATTCACTTTTAAATTATCTTGTCCCCCCTTACCCTTTTCAACATTGAATAGTAAGATTATAGCAGCCAAAGTAACAAGTCCTGTTAAAACTATTTTATAAGTCCTGCAAACTAAATAGCCTAAAAGGGATAGAATTATTACCAAACGTGTAATAGCATTCAGTTTCTCATTTGACGACATTTTTTGTGCTGGCCAAATTTGTGAAATATCTTCTTGTTTAAATAAGATTGTTGGGTCATTTAACCAAAATGATGTAGTCATTATATATATATAATCTTAGTTATTTTTATTTTTTACCTTTCTTCTTCTTATTGTTTTTCTTCTTCTTTTTTTTACCCGCTTCTGGCTGTCGCGCACTTTTTTCAACATTTTCACCCGTGCTAAATACCAGATTTTGTATACCTTCAGTTTCATCAACCCTTTTCAATGAGGCTTCCTTCTGAGCCTTTCTCTCTGCTAACTTCGTGCGCATCCTATCTTTCTGCTTTGCACCTTTCATGTTTCGGTCCAAATGAGCTTGCATGGCATTCATGTCCATCTTTCCACCTCCTGCTCCAGGCATTCCCATCTTACCCATCATACTCTGTAAGTTCTCCATACCAGGCATATTTTTCATCTTCTGGACGATGTCACCTGCCTCCTGCAGTAACTCGCTCTCTTTTATATCGCCAGATTTGATCTTCTCATCTAACTTACTCCCGACATTTTTAACCAGTCCCATTAGTTTCGTTGGGTTCTTAAAAAGATTCTTAAAAACGTCATTCACAGAATCAGCATTCTCCATATCAATGTCCATGTCGGCTGCGGTTTCTTCAGCTATCTCCTTCGCCAATTTTCCTAGTTTTCCATCCATCATACTTGTAACATGGTTGTGTAAATCTTCTGGGTTGGGGAGATTATCCACACCCGAACCAGAACAATCTGGTGAAGAGGAACCACTTATATCGAATACATTCTGCATTTTTGAAATGGTCTCTTCCAACTTTGACCGAAATTCTGTCTCATCGATATCTTCGAATAACTTTGCTGTATCTCCAAATGAATCTTTTTCTGAAATAGTGGAAACAACAGTAAATAAGATTAGTTGCAAATACTTCCAGATCGTTTCACGTGTCGCATCACTAATGTTCTCTTTCCACAATTTCACGAAATCAATACCAGGAAGAAATTCTACAACCGAACCTTCTTTGGAAAATACATCTGGATTCTGGTAGAGGATGTCGAAAAACTTCTCTGGATAAACACTCTTACAATGTTCATATATATCCTTAAGAGCCTTATCATTTGCGAAGTATTCTTCATCTTCGTCTGAGATAATAGCTTTAAGATTTTTATCCAGGTTATCCTCTAACTCTGGAAAGGTAGTCAGGAGGTCCTTCATCAAGTCAATAATAACCTTTTTGAAGTCCTTCATTCTGCTTTCTAAGGTTCTGTCTTCATCAAGATTCGGAGATGTTTCACTGTCACTCATAGTATATTTGATTGTAAAATATTATTTTTAAATCAAACTAATCTAAGTATATAAATCGCATAATTTTGTTAAGTTCTGTATATATTTTATTGCCTTTTTTTGATCATCATCATTCATTTGCTTCACCGGATCACGTAAACAATCTATTTTCTTCAGTACAGCATTTGATATGCTTCCTTCACCCATATCCTTACCATAATCTTTGTTAATGAAAAATTCCAAATCTCCTCGGTCTATTTCCTTATGATAGACACCTGATACACATTCTTTGAATGTCAAAATTATGAGTTTAGGATTTGCTTTCCTCATTGCTATAAGGCTGTTTTTCACCGTAGCGATATCAGCATCATCTGGGAACACACGTTGTATATCTTCAAGAAATTCAACAAAATGGTCGTTAAACGCCTTAATTACTTGACGATTCTCCATATTTATTAGATATTGTGTATTTTTTAAACTATATTCCTACGACTATTATTTTACGACTGTTATTTTACGACTGTTATTTTTTTATGAATCATCTCCTTGCCATATCTGCTTGTCTCTCTTGCTGCATTTTATCCATTGAGGTTCCACTATTGCCTATAGTGTCAGGAGTATAATCCTCTGGTGGTGTATTTATATCATCCTTTTCTTCCAACGTAGCATAGTGATGTTGCTGTCGCATTCCTCCATCTCCTTTTGCTGAAAGCGATGTTGCGTCCTGGTCGAGAAAGCTAAAATTATCGGAGGCAACACCAAAACCTGATGAAGCTAGTGAAAATGCTAAAGGCTCACCATTATTATCAGTTGCAACCATGTTTGCCACAGTTTGTTGGGGTGTAAGATGATTGTCAATATCATCACCAAACAGGACATGATGACCTTTATTTAGTAGGAGGAGTGCAGGAACTTTGGTTATCGTCGGTGGTAGCAACAGATCTTGTCCGTTTTCCAAAACAACATATGTGGCACCGTTGGCCCCCTTGTGTCGTTTATCGATACAAATAAAATGTATACCATCCTTAACATTTGATTGTGAAAGTGCTTGTAATAGTCTTTTGCAGTTCTCGCAATAATTGCTGTAATAAAGAATTGAGCTCATTTTTTATTATTTATATTTAAGTAACGATATTTTAACTCATTTTTCACTAAAATTGATTTATAAATTTATAGAACTATAATATATAGAAAATGAATCCTGTGGTATCAAACCTCACCGAAGAAAACAACTATTTGAAATTCAGATTGAGTGGCATAAATGTAAGTCTCGCCAACGGACTCCGACGGATCGTACTTTCTGAAATACCTACGGTTGTGTTCAGAACGACCCCCCACGACAAAAACAAAGCCAAAATCGCAATCAATACAACAAGGATGAATAATGAACTTATTAAACAGCGCCTAAGCTGCATTCCTATCCATATCCAAGAAACCGATTTCCCAATTGAGGATTACGAAATCGAGATTGACAAAAAGAATGACAGTGACACTATTCAATATGTAACAACGGAAGATTTCCGCGTAAAAGATATTAAAACCGACACCTACTTGACAGAAACGGCGACTAGAAAAATATTTCCACCAAGTTCTCTTACAACATTCTATATTGATTTTATGCGACTTCGTCCTCGGATATCCGATGATATCGGTGGAGAGCATCTGAAACTCACATGCAAACTTGATATTGGCACTTCGAAGGAAGATAGTGCTTTTAATGTTGCCGCAACTTGCAGTTATGGTTCAGCAATGGATCCAGTAAAGGTGAATGAAGAATGGACAAAAAAGGAGAAAAAGATGAAAGGTGAAAAAGTATCCGCCGAAGAAATCGCATTCGCAAAAAAAGATTGGCTCCTCCTCGAAGCAAAACGTTTTATATTACCTGATACTTTCGACTTCGTTGTGGAAACTGTGGGTCCATTCACGAATATGTCGCTTATACATAAGGCCGCCCATATAATGTTGGAAAAACTTAAAAAATTCAAGGAAGTAATACAGGAAAACGACGGACTTGTCTACAAGTCGAAGGTAACTATACCAAATTGTTTCGACGTCCGCCTTGAAAATGAAGATTATACTTTGGGGAAAGTGTTGGAGTACATACTTTATTCCAAACATTTTAACAAAGATTCATCTACATCTGATAAAAGCCTGACTTTCTGTGGTTTTCAAAAGCCGCATCCCCATATCGATGTGAGTTTTATTAGATTGGGGTTCGTAAATGAAGTCGACAAAACTGCTGTCATTGTGTATCTCGTGAATACGGTTGCTGATGCAGTCCGTATCTATGAAAAGATCGCAACTGATTTCGAGCAGAATAATTAGTGATTTCAAATTTAAATAAAAAATAATATTTAATTTTTTATTTAGAAATTTTTAAAACAGTTGCTCCAATACGAAAGATTACGCAGCGCCACGTTGTTCCAGAACAATCCTCTCGTCTTGCTGATGCTGCCTCATAGAATAATTAAGTGAGAACATGAGTTTCGCCGGAGGCAGATTATTTATATAATTAATAACGACGCCTCGTGATACACTTTTCTTTGCTGGACGAAGCTCTTCGATGTAAAGCGCATGTAGATTAAACATGTGTGTGCGAAATTGATATGGAAATTCAGCAAGAGGCTTTGATTTGTGAATGTGACATTCTACATAATTTGTATGTAACTGGATTGTAAAACCATGCATTTGTTCTCGGAAAACGTTGAACTCCTTCGAAGCTTCAGGGTAATACTTCAAATAATCCTTCACTTTTTCTTGCTGCCTAAGAGCGAGATACCTGAACTGTAACTTCGGTTGATTTCCTCTCAGTTTGCGAACCATCTCATAATTCGGATTCCGGAATTTTGACCTTACACCAGATGAGTGCCGCATTACTACACCTACGTGCTTGTAATCGGTATTTTGGCTCGCCCATTTTTCTTTAAGTTCATCAAAGGTATCGAAACCGTATACTTCAGGGAAATAAACACTTGCTTGAGCCAAATGTTCTCTTAAGGAATCAAGAGCTACTTCAGTCACACTATACAATTCGTTATCGATTTTGTGTGCTGCCACGAGGTAGAGACGCTTCTGTACGAGTGGGGTCACGATCCTATTTCTAGGATGTTGGAAAACGAATGTGTAACAATTATCACGAGGCAACATGTCGAAATCAAATCCAGCATTAGTGCATACCTCAAGAAACATATGTCTGAATGTATCTTGCAATTCGGGCTTACCTGTCGTAAAATATGACATCTTCGCTCCGACTGAACTACGTGTTGCGATCTCCCATTGTCCTTCATCTCCTTGTGTTTCGTCGAAGAATAAATTTATCATCGTCCCTTCCACAAACTCTTCTGCGGTACATTCATTCGGTGGGTAATCTGTTGTAAACTTATCAGGGGCCACAGATTTAGGTGGTGCAAATACTAAAATCTTCTTATCTTTGTAAATTACCGAACGAAACATTCCTGTTGACTTGACTAAATCAAAAGTGAGATATTGTTTATCGTATTTAATGATCTTATAAACATTATCCATGTGTTTCCATGCTCGTTGTTTAAGTTTTAGTGTATTGAGTAGAGTCTCAAACTTATCATCATTCTCGCCAGAGTATAAGGTTGAAATGTCGTATCCTTCAACTGTATGCAAATTATAAGTGGCAGTCATTCTTATTTGTATTTACATAATTCTCTTTAATTTGTTTATTATCAATTTTTTCGTTAATTATAAAAATTTCTACTGTAAATATAAGGTAATGGTTGAAGCCCCAGTTACGGATAGAATTAGTATACAACTCGGAGATATAATCCAAATAGAAGCACCGCTTGCGGCGGCAACGTGGCATAATAAAAAATACTTCGTAAAATATGTCGGTCCCAGGCAAATACATTTAATAAGCGAAGATGGTGTTAGTGAAACGACGCTCTTCGTTAACGAAGATGGCACTCTAAGGGATGAAGCTATCACTGGCGTTAACATACTTAGTAGAGCCACTACTCCTGGGTATGCGACGCAAAATGATTTAGTTCCACAGACATGGATCGATATATACTTTGACGGAGACGTGCCTGTTGTCATTACAGGAAAAATAACAAATCTGGAAGAAGACATGATTGAAATAACAACTCATCCTGATAACGATGTCCTATACATAGACTTTGCTTACAAAGGTATTCCTGAAGATATTCCGATTGAGAAGATTTTAATTAGAGAAGAGCCAGGTAAATCTAAAACAAAGCCAGAAACGGAAACTGAAGTCATCATGCCTGAGGACGAAGATGAGCCCGTAATGGATGAAGAAACAGAAATCCCAGTTGATGAAATTAAAGAACAAATTAGAGAACTTATTTTAGATGCCGACCAAATGCAATTCGGTATGGAACTTGATGCTGTAACGCAGGTTGTCGATGTTCCTGATTCTGAACAACGTTTTGGTATCGATAAACAGACTAATGACTTACTAGACGAACTTCTATCTACGATCCCTAACGCTCAACGCACAGAATCCGTATTGAACAGCATACATACCATGATAGGGAGATTTAAACAATTGCGCACAGCATACTCTAGGTTCGACGAACAAGGAAACGCCCTCATGCCACTCGTGCAAGGTGCTGATTTTAAGCCTCTCGTAAGCACTTTACAGAAATTCAATCAAAAATTATATTGGATTCTTCCTGTAGCAAAGAACAAAAAGAAGGTGTATGACACAGACATCGACGTTCAGGATGAATACACAGACGTTGAAGCACTTACACTCGCCCAAACAAGAATCTCAGAAGACAACGTGATTGATAAATACGTTCAGAATGATGTTCCTGATGATGAGAATAATTATGCGTATTATATCCGTTCGATGCGCCCTTATCTTACACCTTTTACTGATCCAAACTATACAGAGTTCAATATAACCACACAAGCAGTTGAAGCAAATATGACTGCTGTGGTGGACAACCTCGAGGATCTTTATTCTTCTGTTGCGAAAAACGATGAAATCAAACGCCGTCGCTTTGTTATCCAAGAATACAATTTGGGACAAACTATTCTTGCGGCCGAAAAAATACGAGGCGGTGATGTAATTATAAAGCGCAATCCGTTGACACCAAATGATTCCATAACACTTAAATCTCTCCTAACACTTCCAGAAAGTGCCGTGAGATTCTCCCATATAAACCTACCAGCTACCGATATTATGCTTAAGGCAAACCTCAATATGAATTTTATCAACTACTGGCAACTTTTAAGACAAAACACCGAAGTATCTAAGGTCGTTATTGATGACCTTTCAAAAAAAATAGATTATGACAAAGAAAGTTTCTTGGAGGGAATCACAGAGTTTTTGTTAGATGAATCGGTTGAGGACCCAGAGAAATATCATAAATATTTGGAAGCTGTAATTCCCAAAACGCGTATCTTGTTTGGTCTTGTCAAGTCTCATATAACTGGAAAATTATCGGTATATGATGTTCTTACATACCTAGAACCCTTCATGATCTATCAAAAAGACTTATCATTTAAACAATATCAGGAGATAACAGAATTTATCAGAGACAAGATAAAAGATTATAAGATTAATTATGTTGCTAAGACACGTGAATTATCGCAGCTAAAATCAAATGACCCCGAAAAAAATAACCAGCCAACATTATCAAAGTTACTTGACTCGGAACCAACAATAAGTGAACGCATTCATACAGAATACAAATTCAATAAACTCCCAAATGACAATATGTCAGACGCCGAAATGATGTATATCATGACTCGTATTGATTACGCCAGACTATATAATACAGCAATAGCAAATATGGGATCAGACCTTATGATATCCGATGGACTTGATAAGTTGACAGACATCGACGAACATGTTAAGAATACTGAAAAGGCAGCAAAAGAAGCCGATACAGAATGCAGCAAGTTCGTATTATCAAAACGCTATATCGCTATGGATGAATTAGAGGAAGATAACGGTCAAGATATATATTTTGATAAACAGTATGACAAAACCTTCTACGACATGCTAAAGGACAACGAAACTTTCTTGGAAACAGAACTCCCTATAAAGGAGAGAATAGGACTTCTTGCAGAGAAATTGAGGGAAAACGTTGGCTTGGGTGAAGCAGATTCTATGCGTGATGCCGAGGCTATGATCGCTGGTAAACGCAAAGTCATAGATGGAGATTACGCTGTTTTGCAGATGGATGATGGAGAAGATATTAAAATATTATATTTCAAGCGTCAAGATAACTCATGGGAACGAGATAATACTATTTCACCTGACATATTTACTGATAAATCCAAGATGTTTTGCAACCTTAGTGAGAAATGCTTGGTAGTAAATGATAGATGCGACGACATAGAAGCGGCCGCAGAACAAATCAAAAGTGAAAATCTCAAAAAACTTCTAAACGAATTCGACACAGATCTTACAGAGAACAAAAATGTAATAGCGAAAAGAATAAAGACTGCGTTAGAT
>Ga0209711_10004112_pt1 | contig 11936 bp, 12 predicted proteins | sample ArcticOcean_MG_C_7_FD_187441 | JGI IMG/M metagenome (GOLD analysis project Ga0209711, IMG submission 187441) | Marine microbial communities from western Arctic Ocean - ArcticOcean_MG_CB11_88 (SPAdes) (version 2) | ecosystem: Environmental > Aquatic > Marine > Oceanic | place: Arctic Ocean... | reverse complement strand
CCCGCATAAATTCCTTCCCTGCATCATCCATCAAGTAGGATTTGAGAACAAACCGACTCACACAATGATAAATACCAGCCCGCTGCTCATGGTCTGGTATTAATTGATGCTGTCTCTTCATTCTCATGGGGTGAAAGTATAAGAGGAGGTTATAAGGTCAAGGTTTTTTTCTATAGAGGGACAGACCTTTTTTATGCAGACAATGCCAATCCAAAATTGGGGACCCGCTTTGGAGCGGTTTAAAATCGAGTTTAGAGACCGACTACCTGACATCAATAGAATCAACCTCTAGACAAGAAGCTGATGGATCTACTCCGCTCAAGTTCTAAATCAGCATAACTCCGCTGCGCTCCGGCCTTCGGCACTTATATGATTTAGAACTTGATCTCCGCATCTCCACCAGCGAGAAGTGGTTTATCAATCATCAATTCAAAGAATTAATGATTAAAAATTAGACCAGAAACACAAAAATTCTGCCAGCCCCGTAAAAAGTGAACTTGAACTTAAAAAATAAAATGAAAATAAAGTGTTTAATAATATATTTTGTTATGTTTTCTAATTTTCTTTTCGCTGAAGATATTCAAATTAAATCTTTTATAGATCAGGGGTATGTTTACGTATTAGTTGAAAATAATGGATCGGATCCTGTAAAAATTAATACTACAGATTTAAAAGATTCTATTCTTGCGAAAGTTCATGATGAAAAAACTGAAAAAATTCTGTCTATTACTAACGCTAGCCCGAATGGTTATTATTCAAATTCGCTACGTAAGTCCCAAATTTCGACATTAAAAGATAAAAAATTTATTGAATTGAAGGAAAAAGAGATTCATACAGTTAAAATCAAATTAGAAGATTTGCTACCCCCAAAGATTAAACATAATTTTTTAATATCAAGCATGGCTGTGCATTATGAAATAATGTTAAATGGTAAAATAAACTATAGAAATATAATTTTATCAGAAACTAGGAAATCAAAGGTTTACGAAAGGAAACCAAAAGAGTTCAAATCCAATGGGGTCAGTCCGTGAATCGTGAATCACCACGCAAATCCAATGGGGTCAGTCCGTGAATCGTGAATCACCATAAGCGTTTATTCTATATGCAGCAATGGATACAGGGTTTTACCTATTCACAAATCACCCGCCAATCTGCTCCGCGCCGACACTCCACACCCCAAAAGCCCTGTCACGCTGCCTGCTTTCATGCCATCTCACAACAGACGTAATGTGTCGTGGTGCTATGGTCTGAGATACTTCCCCAAAGGGGACCCCTTCTCAGCCCGCACCGTTGCGTTCACCCCTGAAAAGAGCGGGGTTCTCTCCACTCCACGCCGCATTACGTCGCGTTGTGCGAAGGAATGAGCAGGCATCGCGCCAGGGCTTAAATCAGGTTCGTTCCTCACAATCAACCCCCGCAGGCTTCCGCCGTGCAGAGTGTTCCAGGTCCCTTCGTTCCTCAGACACCCTCCACACACTGCCCAGCTCCAGCCCTACCGCAAAAGCTCCGCACCCCGCCGGGACTCGCCAAGTCGCAAAGTCGCAAAGCTCCAGCTCCCCCAAGCGCTCCGCCCCCGCCTGTGAGATCATGTTTCATTCCTCCTACGTCGTCACTACACATCATCACCCAACCCCAATTTCTATAGAGGGACAGAGCTTTTTTATTTTAGTTAGTGTGTAATCTTTCTTCAGTATCGATTGTCGTGAACTGCCACTAGACGGAGTTAGTCGATGTATGAACAGACATACTGGCAAGTGTCTGAGTCTACATTGATTTTAAAGCCGGAGTTAGCGCCGACGTTGAAATGCTGTCCTGCGCTGTAGGCTGTTGATTCATCTGTGCCATCTATTATCACGGTACAGGTGCCTTGGGTGATGTCCATTCGCTCGGCTTGGTCAGTATCTAGGTGGTATTCACCGGTGAACATGACACCGAGTGTCTTTGTGGTTTCGTCAGCTAAGGTGACTTTATGTGAGACGATCTTGCCGTCATAGTAGATATTAGCGGTTGCTTCTGCGGTTACATTTTGGAACTTCATGGTGATAGGTTAACATCCGGATTTGAAAATGATCAAATGAATTGTCTGTCAGTTATTACAAGTTATTACAAGTTATTACAAAATTTGTGGGAGTTTCTAGTGGCGTAAAATGAATTATAGGGCAGAGTTTCATTGACACAATGATGAGTGATAAAGATAAGGATAAAACACCTGGCAAGAAAGATGCACCGCCTACTCCGGAGGAAATGCAAGAGACTCTGAAAGATTTATTTAGTAAAATAGGGGGTGCGGGAATGCCCTTCAGTCCCCTCATGCAGGAGATGGATAAGAGGGTGCCAGAGGATGACGAGCCTGAGCCTATTGAAATAGATAAACTGGAGTCTCTGGATGATTTTAATTTGATTCCGCGTGAGGTGAAGGCGCATTTGGATCGGTTTGTGATCCGTCAGGACGAGGCGAAAAAGGCATTAGCCATCGCGGTCTGTGATCATTACAATCATGCCAAAAACGTGCGTGCGATGGAGAGTTCAGGTCTAGAAGACAAACTAGAATACCAGAAGCAAAACGTCATCGTGGTGGGGCCGACAGGAGTGGGTAAGACTTATCTGGTAAAGCACATTGCAGAGATGATAGGGGTTCCCTTTGTGAAGGCGGATGCTACCAAGTTTTCTGAGACTGGCTATGTGGGAGGAGATGTGGATGACCTCGTGCGCGAGTTGGTGCGCAAGGCAGATGGGAACGTGGAACTGGCTGAATACGGGATCATTTATATCGATGAAGTGGATAAGCTGGCAAGCAAGGGGGGGGAGTCATTCGGTAAGGATGTGAGCGGTAGAGGGGTGCAGACTACCTTGCTAAAACTGATGGAGGAGACGGAGGTGCCGCTGAGTAACCCGATGGATATGAAGGGGCAAATGATGTCGATGATGGCAATGGAGCGCGGCGCGAAGCCGAAAAAAGAGACGATCAATACGCGGCATATTTTATTCATTGTGAGCGGTGCGTTTTCTGGATTGGAAAAAATTGTATCTAAGCGAGTGCAGAGCACTCAGATCGGATTCCAAGTGGGTGAGCGGACTGAGGTGTTGGACAGCGAGTTGTTTAGAAATGTGGAGACACAGGACTTTATCGACTTTGGGTTTGAGGCGGAGTTTGTCGGCAGACTTCCGGTGCGTGTGGTATGTGAGAAGTTAGAGAAGGATGACTTTGTGAATATCATGAAGTTCTCGGAAGGTAGTATTTTACGCCAGTACGAACGTGAATTTGAAGCCTATGGCATCCATGCTCGCTTTGATGAAAGCGCGATAGAAAAGGTGGCTGAACTAGCAGAAAAAGAGAACACTGGCGCGCGTGCGCTGATGACTGTGCTGGCGGATATGCTGCGTGAGTTTAAATTCGAGCTTCCGGGAACGTCGATCTCGGAGTTGAAAATTAATTCTGAATTAATCGATAATCAAGAAGAAGTGTTGGCGAAATATCGTCTTGAAGGGCTCAAGGTAAACATCGAAAAAGTGCGTGATGAAGTGGCTATCTATGCTAGAGAATTCAGCTCCAAACACGGGGTGAAAATGGACTTTTCTGAGGATGCGGTGCTCGCTTTGGCGGATTTATCCTCATTGCAGGGCCGAAGTGTGTTACAAATTTGCCGGACTAAATTTAAGGATTACCAGTTCGGACTCAAGCTTATACAAGGGAATGACGGCCGAGAGAGCTTCGAGATAGGTAAAGAAGCGATAGATGATGCAGACAAGTTCTTGAGTGACATGGTAGTTCGCTCTTATGATGTAGCCAAGCAGGACGATGACAACGGAGAAAATACCGAAGATTCGCCTCCAACCAGCGACTAAAAGTGGAACCTACTAGCGAACATATATCAAAACAACTTCCTCAGCAAAATCCGCCTGATTCTAAGCCACTAGGTGAAGTAAGGACGCCAGCTCTCATCTGCGGAACCGTGGGTGCGGTGTTGACTATTATTTTGGCACTGATCGGTAGCTATAGTGGGTTGGATCTGAGCCTCAAGGAGTACTTCCAGGGTAAGCCATTTTATCTGCAAGAGTCTAATACGGGTGGTTCCGGTGGATCGGGAAGTTGGCATCCTACTTGGGATTGTTTGTTAGTGATGTTGCTGACCTTTGGAGTCTCCTTCGCAGTTCTAGATACAGACAAGCAATGGCGGCGTATGATGATTATTTTACTGCTCTCTGTGGTGGTGATTCTTAGTTCACCGGTGCTGATGTTATGGGGGGTGTTTTGGTCACCGATAACAGTGTTTGTGGGCGTGTTGTGGTCCTGGATTTGTGCGTTTATTTATAGCTGTCAGCACACGATGCCTTGCGCAATATGGTTACCGTCAAAATTAAAAGTAGCAAAGAAAGAAGAAATAGATATTTCTCCGCTTATGATGGATGAGAAAACGCCTGAAAAGAAATACCAACCTAAAGATCAATCATCATGTCCAGACTAGATTATCCAGAGGCAGTGGGAGCACTGATCAACGAGCTGAAGCGCCTACCTGGCGTAGGTCCACGCAGTGCCGAGAGAATAGCGGTGTGGATGATACAGCATCAGAAAGCGAACCCAGGAGAACTCTCCAAGGCCCTCGATACCTCGCGTGAACTGGTCTCTCTCTGCAAAAAATGCGGCTTTTTCTCTTCCCAAGGCCACTGTGATCTCTGTGAGGATGATAGCCGTGATGCGAGTATCCTGTGTGTGGTGGAGCATCCTACAGACGTGCTTCCACTGGAGCGATCAGGTGCCTTTGGTGGCTACTATCATTGTCTTGGAGGTAAGCTTTCTCCGCTGGATAACACCAGCCCGGATGACCTTAATATCTCTGAACTTCTGAGAAGAATCGCTACGAATACAGAGGAGGAACAAGAAGTCATACTCGCACTAAGCTCCGATGTGGAAGGGGAGGCTACGGCAAACTACCTGGTAGAAATTCTAGCGCAGTATCAGTGTAAAGTCACTCGTATCGCCCAAGGACTGCCAGCAGGTGGTGGGCTAGAACATGCGGACGAGCTCACTCTAATGCGTGCCCTTCAGGGGCGTCGGTAACTCCCAGAGATAGGCGGTTTCTTTTCTCATCGATCACAGTGTCGAGATAGTCTGCTACTTTGAAGATAGCAGGAATATCATCAAGTGATGGATACCTTAGCTTGAGGTGCAGTGTTTCTATAATGAAGTCTTTTGTGTGTTTCATTATTGAACTTGAGTCGAGTCAGGGAGTGTTTCGAATGCTTGCTAGTGGAGGGTGTTGTTTGATATTCATTGATTAACTATCTTTGTGATCTCATTTAATAATCACTGTAGATCCAGGACGAGCGTATTTGGGGACGTGAACCACGTCCCAGTTGGCCATTCTGATGCAACCGGATGAGATGGCTCTGCCGATGGTGCGGGGGCTGTTAGTGCCGTGGATTCCTATACCAGATTTGGTGAGGCCGATCCAAAGGACACCCACAGGATTATTAGGACCGGCGGGGATATCTAGGTATTCTTTTCCGCGGACACCTGTCGTAAGGAGAGATTTATCATAACGCCAGCCAGGAAACTCGACGGCATTCTTGATCTTCCATTCACCGTAGTGAGTGAATTCTTTCTTCCCTGGGGTGATGGGGAACGCAGCGATGAGTTGTGCCTTGGATTCATCCCATGGCTGGTAGTCATCTGCTACGATCATTGCCTTTGCGGGTGTTTTTTCTTTCTCTTCGTCGGTTATTTTTTCAAATCTAGCCTCGAAAATGCGTAGCTGGTTCTTAGCTGTGTCCACCACTACCCAGCGGCGGCTGAGATCACTATCTGACTTATGGCCCCTGCCATTACTGAGGTTTTCGATGAGGAAGGGCTTCACGTTTGGCACGCGGATGGGGGAGCGGAGCTTGAGGTTTTTGATCTTAGTGTCGCCATTGATGGCGATGAGTATGTCCTCGGTGGTGTGATATCTCTCGGCTATGAATTCTGCGAGTGAGCGGTAGGAGAGTTGCTTTTCTAGTGCCTGCAACTCGCGGTTGTCATCGTTTGGCAGCTCAGGGTTCACAAAGTCTTTAGCCAAGCTAGGGATAGTGGCAATAGCGAAGATACGGGTGACTTGTTTCTTGGCAGCAGCACGCGCGGCGGCATCGTCATTCCCCTCGATCCCGTTCTTGAGGTTATAGGCCTCTACCGCCATGAGGGTGTATTTACCCGGCTTGCCATCGAGCACTCCGGGTCCGAAGTGCTGTTGGTCCAAATAAATTTGTAACTGAATATTCTCTAACTGCTCAGGCGGGAGTGAATTAGCTAATGAAATATGAGTTAGCGGCAAGAGTCCTACTAGAATGATAGCAAGTGATCTGAGGGGAAAACGCATGTTTTCATTATGACACTTAATCTTCCGGATAGCAATCTTTAACTTATGTTAAAGGAGTGTCTTTAGCCGAAGTTTTTCCGCGCGTAGCAGCGACCCTAAGTCGCTGTAAATCACTGTAAGCACGAGATAAAAAGACAGGCTAAAACACACATGATGGTAAAGAATTATCTCAGGGTGTAAACTGCTGGCTTACTGGTGATACCAACTCGGTTTACTGAGGAGATGGCGATGGCGTTTGGTCTGCCTTGAACACTTACGCCATTTGCGTAAGTGACTACGATAGATTTCCAGGTGTTACCGTGGCGGATTTGGACGGTGTATTTTGATGCTCCGGGGACGGGTGGCCAGGTCGCTATGATTTGGTTTGATTTCAGGCTAAATTTAGCTGCTGGTGGGGCTGGTTTTTTACTTGGAATCCACAACATGGGTGGGACTAATGCTGGTGCTAGGTAGGATGCTCCTTTGAGTTTGGAAGTGACTCCGCCTCGATTCTGCATCAGAGATTTCATACTCCAGTGGACGTGACCAGCCCAGTTATTACCTACTTTTCTGCTCAGATTAACTTGCTTGAGGATTTCGGATGCGGGTCGTCCTGGATCGGTCTCGGACATGACTCGATCAGTGGCGATACCAGGCCAGACGGGACGCTTGTATGCGGATGCTTCACTTTCTCCGCGCCACCAGTTGAGTAGCTTGCTGAAGGATTGTTCGGAATTCACTCGCCAGTAAAGTTGCGGTGAGAGGTAGTCACACCAGCCGTTCTTAAGCCATTTGCGAGAGTCGCCCGCGAGGTGCTCGTAGGCATTAATACTGGCGGTAGTGCCTCGGGGGACACCGGGTTTCCAGATTCCAAATGGGCTGATACCAACTCGGAGGTGAGGTTTCACTTGCTTGATCGAAGTGTACATCTGCTTCACAAAGGCATCCACATAGTAGCGCCGAGCGGCGGGCGTTTTCCCATCTGGGAAGATTTGTTTCGGGCTGCCATTGGGGTGAAGTTCTGGGTAGGGGTAGAAATAGTCGTCAATGTGAATACCATCGATATCATAGCGTCTGGCGACATCGAGCATGACATTGAGCGCTCGCTGGCGAGCGAAGCCGGAGGCTGGGTTCATCCATTTGTAGGAGCGGAAGTTTTTGATTTCTGAAGGGTTTGTGCGGCTGACGTGGTTCTTAGAGGTGGGTATGTTCGCATTTGGAAGAGCCCGGAATGGATTGAACCAAGCGTGGACCTCGATGCCTTTTTTATGTGCTTCATCGATGCAGTAGGCGAGGGGATCATACCCTTGAGATTTCCCCATGGTGCCAGAGACCCAGTGGCTGAAAGGCTCGATTTTTGAGTAGTAAGCCGCATCAGCATTTGGGCGGACTTGGAAGATGATGGCGTTAAGTTTATACTCAGCTGCTCTGTTGATGATGGTATTTAGCTCAGCCTTCTGGGCGGAGGCGGAGAGACCTGGCTTACTCGGCCAATCGATATTATAAACACAGGCCACCCAAGCACCCCGAAACTCGCGTGGGAATGCGGGTGGGCGTTCGTTACTAGGCACGTAGCTGGCGGCAAATGTTAGATGAGTGCAGAGTAGAAAAGATAGAAAAGAAAAAATTCGCATGGTTGAGATAATGTAACTGACTCTCGAAAATAGGAAACCATTTTATACGGAATTCACCCCAGATAACATTTCTCGAACATCGGCTCAGTATCAGCTTCGATGAGGATTGATTGCTTTGTGACCGGGTGGATGAATTCCAGTCTCTTGGCCATCAGTAGCATCCTAGATCCTGTTTCTAGCAGATTACCTAGCTGATCACAGCGTTCTATGCCGCCGTAACGATAGTCACCTACGATGGGGAATCCGGCGTGGACGAGGTGTCTGCGGATCTGGTGGAACCTTCCTGAGTGTGGTGTGGCTTCTATCAATGATAAGCGATCCTCATCTATATTCGTTAGTGCGGGGTGCCTAACGGTATCTAACAGACGGAAAGTGGTGTGGGCTTCACGGATGGGTTTGTCTGCTTCTTTCTGGATAGGCTCGGTGCAGGCCCACTCGGTTTCTGGTGTCCTACCGTGGATGACTGCCCAATAAGTTTTCTTCATCTTGTGGGCGGAGAAGGCGTGGTGCAGAGCTTTAGAGATCTCAGGATCTACTCCCATGAGTAGCACACCGGTGGTAGGACGGTCGATACGGTGGATGGTATTCACGCGCTTGCCTATTTGGTCGCGGAGGACCTTCATTGCCACGAGGTCATCTTCTTGAGGCTCGCTAGCGGGATGGACTAGCCAGCCGGCAGGTTTATCCACTGCCACCATCCATTCATCTTGATAGAGAATTTTCAGTGATGGCTGGGAAGGCATTATTTTATGAAATAGCCAGTAACTCTACCTCAAAGACCAGTGTGGCATAGGGAGGGATGTCGCCGCCCATGCCGCGCTTGCCGTAACCTAGTCCCTGCGGGATGAAGAGCTGGAATTTGTCACCGATCAGCATTAGCTGGAGTGCTTCTGACCAGCCAGCGATGACTTTTTTCACGGCGAATGTAGCTGGCTCACCTCGCTCGACACTGCTATCAAATAGGGTGCCGCAGATAAGCTTGCCAGTGTAGTGGACAGTGACGGTATCCGTCAGAGCAGGTTTTGTCAGGTTAGATCCGCTAGCGGCCTGGAGAACTTTATATTGTAGTCCAGATGCGGTGGTTTTGACATCGCTGTTAGAGGCGTTTTCTGTGAGGAAGGTTTCATTCTTCACTTGGAACATACGGGTTCTCTCAGCGGAGACGATGTGAGTCGCCTGCATGTAAATTTTCAAGTCTATTGCTCGCTCAGAGCCAGCTGCCTTGTCACGGATGGCTTCGTGGATTTTCTCATCGAGAAATAACTCATCTCCCAGAGCAGTCTCACCAAATCGGAGCCCGATCTTGTAGCTAACAATATCTAAAGCTTCTTTAAGTTCCATTTTGGCGGTCTGCTAGGGGTAAGTTTTCGTTGAGAGCTAAGTTTTCACTAAACTTAGCCAACTTTGATGAGCTCAACTTCAAAGATGAGAGCTGCGAATGGAGGGATAGCACCCTGTGATCCTTGCTCACCGTAGGCGAGTTCTTGTGGGATGAAAAACTCATATTTAGCACCGATCTTCATCAGTTGGAGTCCTTCGACCCATCCAGGGATGACCTGATTGACGCCGAACTGTGCTGGCTCGCCACGCTCTACGCTACTATCGAAGACGGTGCCATCGATGAGCTTTCCTGTGTAGTGGACAGTGACTTGGTCGGTAGATTGTGGAGATTCTCCTGCGCCTTCTTCGAGGACTCTGTATTGGAGTCCTGATTCAGTGATCTGGATTCCGTCTTTGCCTTTGTTTCCAGCGAGGAACGTATCGCCAGTTGAGCGTAGCTCCCTAGTGACGACCTCTTGCACGATCTTGGCTGCTTCGGTAAACTTCTCTTCATCTGGAGCTTCACCAGTGCCTGCGAAAACGTCGGTGATTGCCTTGAGGATAATATCCTGATTAAGGGTAGTATCTGCTGATAGTTGGTTTCCTAGTCTGAAACCAACTCCTTGGCTCACGATCTCTGTTGCTTCTTGTAAATTCATATCGTCGGCAAACTAATGGGAGTAAGCGGAAAGGTCAACAGTACAGGTAAGTTTTTCTGATTTTCAGATGAGTTAGATCATTTTGGCGGTGATGAAGCTAGTAATATTGTTACTTACTTGGCGGTTGCATAGTTGTGCTGCTTAGGCTAGTTTCCACGGCAATGAACATCATCATTGTAGGAGCTGGCGAGGTAGGTAGACACATGGCAGAGTCATTGTCACGTGAGGCGCATAGTATCGTGGTCATCGAGTCAAATGCTGCGCTCGCGCATGAGCTGGAGCAGTCGCTTGATGCGAAAGTAGTGCATGGTGATGGTACTAGTATTACGGTTCTTTTAGAGGCGGAAGTGGGTAATTGTGATCTGTTTCTAGCTCTTACCAGTGATAACACTGTGAACATGATGACGGCGTCGATGGCGACAAAGCTTGATGCTGCTAAAGTGGTATGCAGGGTGCACCCTGGCTTACAGAGAGAAGAGTGGTTATTTGATTACCGCGGGCATTTTGGGATCGACCATATTTTCAGCTCTGAGAGGCTCGCTGCCATTGAATTGGCAAAGTTTATCCGTAACCCCGACTCATTGGTGGTTGAGGAGGTTGCGCGTGGGAAGATAGAATTACAGCAGGTGAGAGTCTGTGAGACGAGCGATGCTATTGGTAAGATGTTGATGCATCTTAAGGCACCTGAGCGCACTCGGGTGGCGGCTGTTTCCAGAGGGGGTGAGCATTTTGTGCCTAACGCTAGATCGACGTTGGAAGCTGGTGATGTAGTGACTATTTTTGGTGAGCCGAGAAATCTTAAGGATTTGGCGGACCGGTTACAGAAAACGAGGGATAAGAAAGATGAGATCCGAGTGGTTATTTTTGGTGGTGGTGAATATGGATTCTCTCTTGCTCAAATGTTAGAGAGCTGGAACTGTAAGGTGAGAATTTTAGAGAAAGACCCAGTGATCGCCGAGGAACTGACGAATAGGCTGTCTAACACGACGGTGATTAACACCGATGGAACGGTTCTCGCCGAGCTAGAGGAGGAGCGAGTGGGACAGGCAGACTTCTTTGTGGCTACCAGTAGCAGTGATGAGGATAACGTAATGACCTGCTTGCAGGCGCATAACCTAGGAACTAAAAGCTGCCTGACATTAATTCACCGCGCGGATTATGCGAACGCGATTAGTGCCAGTGGGAGGCATTTTGGAATGATTGCTGCGGTGAGTCCGCGAGAGGCGAGTAGGCGAGATATTGAGAAATTCATCACTACTGATCAATTTCACATAGTGAAAAAGTTGAGTGCAGGAGATGTGATAGAGACAACGGTGGAGAGTGGATCCATCGTGGCTGGTAAGATGGTGGGTGAGGTGGAGTGGCCAGAAGGTTGCGTGCTAGTGGCAAAAATGCGAGGAATCCATGCAGATGTCCCAGGACCAGATGATGTTCTAGATCCAGGTGATGTGGTTTATGCGATGGTGTCTCCTAAAGTACGCAAAAAATTCTTAAAGTTAGTCAAGTAGCGATGGTGCCTCTCTTCAAATGTGAAACCCAAGCTGAAATACTCCAAATGAATCAATTGTCTTATCTGTTTTACGGAGTGGTTTGATACCATCCTCACAGTGATACTGAATTGATCGTTTGATGGAATGATTTGAAAGTGCAGCAAAGCTGACTAGGGAAAGAGTAAAACAATAGAGCAAGATTAGCGGCGTTAGTCGTCAGTTGCATAGCCCGCTATGCGCCTTCCTCCTGCCATGCTACTCTCAGTATTTTGTTTTTCTATCAAACCACCATCACTCTTCAAATGGTATTAGTTCCTGCTGAGATACTTTTAGGACGAAAGGAAATATTTCTTTGGTACGGATTCAGAAGACTAATACCACTCTGCATAAATAACAAGACTCATACTAATTGTTTGTAGCGTTTAGTTCAGAGCGAAGGTAGCTGTTTGTAAATAATGAAGAGAAGCCTTCTGGTTTTCTCCATAAAGATTGAAGTGTTTT
>Ga0209711_10004108_pt1 | contig 11944 bp, 7 predicted proteins | sample ArcticOcean_MG_C_7_FD_187441 | JGI IMG/M metagenome (GOLD analysis project Ga0209711, IMG submission 187441) | Marine microbial communities from western Arctic Ocean - ArcticOcean_MG_CB11_88 (SPAdes) (version 2) | ecosystem: Environmental > Aquatic > Marine > Oceanic | place: Arctic Ocean... | reverse complement strand
GACTCAATTCAACGGCGGACGCAACAGGTGCAGTATTTGTTTGCCCGCCTCCAATCATAACGGTGGAGGAAGTTTGCCATTGCGAGGTGTCTTCTGTGTCATTGGCTCGGACTTCAACAGTCCATGATTCTCCATCACGTGTTGCGAAGGAAGGGAGCGTTTCCATACCGCTCAATTCAGGAACGAGGGCCCCGTCAAGGAACCAATGAATATCAAAATGAACTTGGTCTGCATCATCGTCAGAAGAAGTGCTACTGAACGTTAAGTCATCATCGGAGGTTGGATTGGCCGGCTGAATTATTGGCGTTGTCAAAGAGGGGATGGAATTGGCAATGGTCAATGTATTACTCGTCAGTGGGGTGCCCGAGTCTGAACCATCGGACGGCGTTACAGTTGCCTTCCACTCTTCACCCTTCGAAGTTAATGATGCTGAAATGGTAAGGCCTTGGAGACCTATTTGCTCAACCTCGTCTTTGAACCATTGAATTTGTGTCCCGGAATCTGGGTCGTTATCTGCATCTGAATAGGTATAACTGAGCGTCAGTGACGAAGTGGTCGTTGCCCCATTGGGACCCAGAATGACATTCGAAACGCTTGGGGGGGTATTTGCAACTGCACCTGCTTCTGAAATTTGATAGGATACTGTATCCCATCGGTCACCGGTTTCTCCATTGCTGTTATCTGAAGTCAAACCTGCAAGAGAAAGAGTCGCTATACCTGATCCAGTGGAGGGTGCGGTCCAATCAACACTCCAAGAACGTTGGCTGCTGCCGGTAATGGAATGAGTTGCGCTGTCTTGAGCGCCGTTCACATTAACGGCAAATCCCATTCCTGCGTTCAGAGAGCCCTTATCGACTTCGAGGCTAAAACCGCCGGTTGTACCACTAATCCCGTTACTCACTGTAATAGTCAGCGTCGAGGTTGCACCTGCCGTATATTGGGAAGGTTGACCGGTCATCGCTACGGTTGCAGCGGGTGTTCCAGATTGTATATGGCAGGTACAACCTACGCTTTGATTATATATCCCATTGGATTTTCCCTGTGTCAAAGGGGAACTTCCAAGCAATACGAGAAAAATCAAACCCATGGCAACGAACATTCGATTCATGTTTACACCACTGCGCAAGTGGTTATCAAAGGCTTGGTTAAGTGATTGGACAAAAGTTGATTCAGGCAATGAAAGAAAATTCACAAACCCTCCAACTCAGTGGAGAGTCAGGGGTTTCGAAAGACCACAATGCGGTTCGTGTTTGTACCCTTTGACTTGTTATCAACGCCCCATGCCTTCGCAGTTTTAGTGAATTCTTGAGCATTGATGAGAATGATAAGTGGCTCCAAACCTGCTCTGACGCCACAATGGACTACGTTCTCTTCGAGTAATACTGTGCCACTACGGACTTCTCCAACTTCAAAAGCGATGAAACCTCCCGGTTTCACAATTCGGTGAAGGTCTTTGAGAACTTTCGTCATCGTCTTCTCCCATTCTGCAATGTTTTTCAGTTGGCTGATTTTAATTTCTGAGGAGTCGATGCCGATAAACCAACACCGCAGCCAATTATCAGCTTGGTAATCCACAACATCGAGGAAAGGGGGTGAAGTGACTGCCAATTGTGCCGAAGAGGTTGCGATTTCTGAAACATTTTGCGCGTCAAGATTCGTCAATATGCCAGAGATATCATGGGCATTGTTCTTGCTTGTGGCCTCGTTCCAGTCTTTGAGTAAACTCTTCGATTTCTTAACGATTCGGGAAAGTGTTTCTTTGTATTCTGGAACTTGATTGCGGATTTCATTGATTTTCAATTGCCGCTTTACGCTTACTGCCTGATTTGGTGGAAGTGTGTATACTGAAAAGAATCCCTTTGAATGTCCCGACAATCTATTGATAGCAACCATTCGAATCCAAGCATCGATATTATCGAGTTTCCCTTGTTGTTCACGTTCAAGGAAATATTCCTTCAATGCTATGATTTCTTTCAGAGTATCTGCATGGTAAAAGGCAAGGAGCTCCGGTGCCCCTCCTTTGGGATTACTCAGATCTATTCTGTTCAATCGCAGTTCAATATCGTCGATAGAGGGTGGTGAAAGACGTGGGCTGAGGAGAACTTGGCTCAACGGATTGATATCATTTCCCAGAGGTTTTCTTCCGAGAAGAAATGCTTCCATTTGAGTTGTTCCTCGGCCCATGAAAGGATCATAAACAGCATCACCGGGCTCAGATAAACGTTCAATAAAAAATTGCGGAAGTTGGGGTTTGTAACATGCCCGATAGGAAATCTCATGCAAAGAATGGGCTTGGCGTTGACGGCTTGTCCAGTATTCATTGGTTGCCTTCATCGTTGTGCCTTTTTTCCCGCCGACTTCCCAATCAAAGGGCTCAAGATGGGGCTTGGTACCAAATTCTGAAAATTCAATCACTGAATCGACGAACCCATCAAAAGAAGAAGTGCTCATATTCATCGCCTCTCATTTGAAATCAAAAAGCGATGGTTGCTTTTTCTCTTTCTTTTCGTTTTCTAAAACTCGGGCCGCTTCAAGCTCTACAGGCTTAAGTGCTCGAGCAGGCATTCCGGTTTGGCCTATGGCTGCTTCGAGTTGTTGTTCAGACCATACTTGCACCCCAAGAGATTCTGCTTTTGCTAATTTTGAACCTGCTTTTTCTCCTGCAAGTAATACGCTGAGTTGAGTAGAAACACTACCAACGGTTTTTCCACCCGCTGCCTTGATTGCTAATTGAACTTCTTTTCGAGACTTTTGAAGAGTACCTGTTAGGCAAAAAGTCATTCCATCGAGTGGCCCACCTGATGCTGCTTTAGGTTCATCGAGAATCGTGACAAGCGTTGCCAAGTCGAGTAACATCTCCTTTCGTTTGGAAAGTCCATCGCGAACTTGAAGAGCTACTTTACTGCCAATTCCTTCGACGTTGCATAATGAACGAATGGCTTGGTTTTCAGAAAAGGGCTTATCCTTATCATCAATCAAGGGCCCAAAGGTTTCATCGCCAGTTGTTGCAAAAGCATCCTCGACCCATTGTAAGAGCGATGTGAAACTTCCACAGTGTTGTGCTACAGAAATGGCCAATTCTGGTCCAATCCCTGGGAGGCCAAGCGCGTGTAGGAATTTACCAAGTTGGAGTTCCTTGACTTTACCAAGTTCACTTAATACGTTGAGAGCTGACTTTTCACCCATTCGTTCCATATTTTCAAGTTCTGCTTGCTGGAGTCGAAATAAATCGGGGATGTTCTTGATGTGGCCTTGTTCGAGTAATTGTTCGACGAGCTTCTCGCCGATACCGTCCATTTCAAGTGCTCTGCACCAATACAGAATCGAACGGCTCGTTCGAGCATCGCACATGAGCTCTGTACATCGCAGGAATGCTCCATCAACTTCCAATTCCCCCTCACAGGCAGGACAATGTGGGGGGATGATGATCGTTGTATTCAGAGGTAAATGTTCGTCAAAGGGTGTTCCATCAGCATGAAATCTGTTGGCAAGGTCTTCTGGTTTTGCAGGGCCTAACCCGGATTCAATTTTCGGGATGACATCGCCTCTACGCACGATGAGTACTCGATCTCCTAGTTGCAATCCGAGACGCTCAACTTCACCCACGTTATGCAGTGTAGTATGTTCAACAGTCACGCCTCCGACCGTCTGAGGTGCAATACGGGCAACCGGCGTAACCACGCCAGTCCTTCCGGTCTGCCAATTCACTTCGAGTATCACCGATGTTGCTTCTTCAGGAGGAAATTTCCATGCTAATGCCCACCGAGGGTGGTGGGCAGTCATGCCAAGTAACTCGCGAGTTTTTAACGAATCGACTTTGAAAACAATCCCGTCTATTTCAAACGGGTGATGGCTTCGAATATCCGCCCAGTGCTCAGTTGTTTGAGTCATCTGCTGGGTTACTTCGGATGGTGTTTCAGCTTGATGGACTTTCCAAGGCGCTGGACAAATACCAGCAACTTCGCTTAACCAATCAAGAATTTCACTATCATATTCAGTCTTTGGCGCATCGATAGAATCGGGGTGGCGATCGGCTGCAACTGGGAATTTTGCATCGTATGCTTGGAAGACAAGGTCGCTTGCCTTTGCTTTGCCTTCTGCTCGCTTTTGTCGAAGAGCACCTGCTGCAAGGTTACGAGGATTTGGGGAAACTTCACTGTACTTCGACTCGAAAATATCGCAACGCATGACTACTTCTCCTCGTACGTGGACATCGACTTCAACGTTCAGTCGTTCAGGCACGTTGCCAACTTTACGGGCATTTCGAGTAACATCTTCGCCCCTCTCTCCACTTCCTCGAGTTGCTGCCCGGACTAATCGCCCCTTCCGATACTCCAATGATAGGGCAGAACCGTCGAGTTTTGGCTGTGAAAGAAAACGTGTGGCACCTAATGCCGTTTCGTTAACAAAGTGGGTGATTTCTTCATCGCTCGTGGCTTTGTCGAGACTGCGCATTGGAAACATGTGTTCAACTTTGACAGACCCTGGATCAACATCTGCCCCAACACGATTTAATTGTGGGTGGTCGTTTGAAAGGGTGTTGAGTTCGTCCCATAATCGGTCGAAGGCAGCATCTGAGATTTCAGGTTCTGCAAGGTTATAGTACAGGTGAGAATGGAGGGCAATCTGTTCAGCAAGCCACGCTATTCGCGCCGGCTCATCTGTTGGAGAAGGACCGGTCTGCGCCATAATAGAACGAGGGCATCACGAGTTCTTAAGGCTCCCTTTAAGGTCAACTGAAACGAAGCGCAACAAAATCGCTGTTCGCCATTGGACAGCGCGTCATAATGGCTTGGGAAAGTATTCTCAAATGTATTTCAGCAACAACGTGAACGGTTGCTTCAAACAAATGTCCAGCATGAACGGTGTTGTCGTTTGCTGTAAAGGTCGCATGAATATGCGTGAAAGCGCTCCCATCTTCATGGCGCGCCAAATTGCCTTGCATACTTACCAATTCACTGGCTTCTTCGAGTGACCATCGATGATATTTGTGGGACTCGTCCATGAATCCATGCACGTTCATTCGAGTTCGGCCAATACCGCTGGTAATTGCCGCAGCATCAATACCCGCTTCATCTGCAAGAGTTCGGATAGAAGTGTGAATTTCTTCACCGGGGTCAAGTCGTAAAAATACATCGTCGCCGCTTCGTGTCCATTCCATGTCCCACCCAAAGCAAGACGACTATTGAGAATAACGCTACTCTTCCTCGGTATTTCTTCGCCCGTTTTGAGGCCAATCAGCATCAGTATCAAGCGTCAAAGCGATGCGAGAACGGGCCACTGACAAGTCATTTTGGACACCGCCCAATGGCAGGGGCCCGAAAATACCCCAGCCTTTTCGTAACAGCATTATCCGGCGGGCCGGTTGGCGGCGGGCAAGTCGTAATCGAGGCCAAGCATATCGCTGACCGTCGGCAAAAAGATGTGTGCGAGTAATGGCATAACGTTTAGGAATTAATAATGAAATAATATGAAGAGACAAGAGAGTATCCCAGACAATGGCGTACCAATAACTGGTGTTTGATGCCCCAATAAGCGCCCAAGGAAGGGCGATCATGGCAGCCATCGAAGCGAGATTGCCCCACTGGCGAATGACTTCTTGAGGCCCTTCACTCTGCCAAGCAAAACCGCCATTCTTCAACTCACCCATTACAGGGATGTCGCTTCTTTGGCGAGTCAGCCAAAAGGCGTCCCAAGCTACGATGAGACCGAGGATAAAAACCGCAGTTGCAGCGACCATGTTTGAAGATAAAAGCAAGTTTTCAGCCATGCTCAAGCCTCAAAGATGTTTCTCGTTAATCGGGCCAAGTTCGCCACCACCGCGCTTCACTCTCGCCATGAAAAGGCCGATGCCTGCAAGAAGGAGAACAATCAGCAATAAGGTGCCTGTTGAGAAATCGCCACTCGCGCTGTCACTCGTAGCTTCCAACGAATCAAGGACGCCGTCACCATCATCGTCTTGATCTTCAATAAGAGAGGTCGTTTTTCCTTCAGGGCAATTGATGACGTCGGGTTCTTCATCGCCGTCAGTGTTTTGCCAAGCACATGGGTCAACTGGCCATGCGTCTCGGGTGTCTGGATGGCCGTCGTTATCATCATCGGTATCTTCACTGTCTGGACCGCAAGAATAACCAATGGTGCTATCAAACCACACGCCGGTATTCAATGTGAAAATACAGGTATTGGTCCAATCTCCATCGCTGTCAAGTTCAGTCACTTCGAAGTCGACCGCGTCGCTTGATGTTGCACCGAGTGTGTCCGTCACTCGCAGTTCAAGCACATACAATCCGAATTTTAAATCGGTAATGTTGAATTGTGGTTCATTCGGCCCGCGCATCTCTACATCACCACTGGAATCACTGATGATCCATTCAAAGGTCAAATCCTGTACCTCGTCTAAATCATCTGAAAGTTCAGCTGTTGCGAGTAAAGGCACAGATTCCATCACCCGTTCACCAGAATACGGTTCGGTAATCTCTACAGTTGGTGGGTTGTTCGAAAGCAGTGTAATTTCAATGAGTGTGGGTGTTGCTTCAGAGTAATTCGTAAGGTGGATGGTATCAGGAAGACCAGTCGCCTGAGTGGTTACAGTGAAGGATGTGAGTAAGGAATTTGTTTGGTTCCTCACATATGATAAAGGGATCTCGATAAGCAGGGAATTACCATACACTGATGATGAAAAGACAGGGTCAAGACCGAGGGTGTTGATTGTGAATTCAACATCATGGATCGCTCCATTCAGTTCAGCATTGAGTGTGAATGTCTTCCAAGTCCGTAATTCTGCACCATCATACATCGAAGGGTTTTCTGTCGATGTATCAATGAGGTCGATGAGAATCGCCCCTGAAGCAGAAATAACCCCGGTGGTGGTGCCACCTTCAAGCCGAGCGGGATAATTCTCTGAAGAGAGTACTGTAGGGGCGAAAATATCAGGATTGCGGGCAATCAATGGAGCGATTGAGCCATCGCCATCGTCTCCGTGCAAATCAATGCCAACTGAATATGAAAAAGCAACCAAGTCTTCGATGATGAGTGAGCCCGAGGCACGACCATGGTGGCTGATGAATGCAGTTCCTGACCCTGGACCGTTCAATATTACGTCATGAAGCATTCCTGCTGAATTATCAAAATCAAGTCCTGGTGATCCGGTGAGTTGGATATGGTTCATCTGAATCGCTCGGCTATTTGCCACAGTAATCCCGGCAGCTGCCCCGACTGTTCCGTTCAAATTGGAAACTGTGAAGTCTCCATCAATTGAATCTAAAGCGAGAATATTCCCAGCACCATTGAACATGGATGCATCGACGTTCGCCAGTGCCCCTGTTACTGCAGTGAAATCAAATCCGGCCGATACATCTTCTCCGACTACGATCGTATCGAAATTCAGGGATGTTTGGCGAGCCCATACGCCAATACCATTGCATGATTCGAGGGTGACTTGGGTGAGGGTCAAATGACTCGATGATGGGAATGCCTTGATGCATCCGTTTCCTGCATCATACATGTGTGAATTTTTGAGAGTGATGTTGGCATTACTGTTACTGCTGATAAGAATTAGAGGATCTGATCCCGAAGACCGTGCCATAGTGATTCCGTCCCCGATGAAGGTACCTTGACTTTCAACACTTAGAGCCGGTGAAGCTTCGACAATACTGGTCAATGATAAATCAATGGTGGAGCTTGCCCCGCCCATAACAAAACCGCCCCAACGAGAGCCGTAGCCAGTAGAGGAGAGCGTTGCAGCTCCTGCATCAATCCGACCATCGACACTAATTTGACTTCCTTCAGAAATACGCAGAGAAACTCCGTCATCGATGGTGAGTGTCCCTAATGCTTCAACAGCAAGGTCGCCATCGAGGAAATAAGGACTCCATTGAGCTTCGAGAACAAGCCAGTTGGAAAGGGCCCCTGGCGTAACTGTTGAGGCCATGAACTTGTGTTCAAACGAAGTCGATGAATCCCATGTGATGAAATCCCTGAATGATCCAATTTGTAAATTGATATTTTTGACACCACCGACTGTTTGGGAATCATCGTCGACATGGCGGGCGGTCGCTGTGGTTGAAACTTCGCCGTTAACATCAGTTGTCGTGAATGCTCCATCAATCGAAATCGATGCGCCTTCAACAGGATCCCCTTTATCGAGAACGGTGAGTTGGAGAGAAGATAAAATGGTGAGTTCAGCACTGGTACGTGCTGTAACTGCCCCCTCTACACTTCCTTCAAGCATCTCAACTTTACATCCGGGTTGGAGCAGGAAAGAACCAAGGATATTGATATTTGAAACACTCCGAGTTGTTTGACAGGCCCAAGTGAGGTTGGAGTCAATCGTCATTCCTTGCCCGCCATCCGATTGCGTAAGCACTGAATCAAAACCAAGAGTAAGGCTGTCCGAAAGAAGGGATGCACTGCTGCCAGTCAATTCTCCTGAACCTTGAATGTCGGCATTCCCTCCCGCAGGAAGAACAAGTGAAGTTCCAGACAATTCTAAGCCGCTTCCAGATGATACGGTGAGGTCTCCAGACATTATGTGAGGTGATCCATCGGGTCGAGGGCCGAGGAATACGAATTGGCCTGTAGAAATAGTCCAATCTCCTTGAGGGATAACTGGAACCTGTACTGACTGACCCATTTGGGAGCCGTAGAGTATGACGCGGACGCCAGCGCCTGCAAGTGTAACATCAACCGAAGAACCGCTGCTGAGAAGTGGCAGTGTTGCCGCTCCGTTGACGTCGCTTTGCATAGAGAAGCCATGGACACTGATCATGGCTTGAACTGGATTCCCCGATAAGTCGCTGAACGTTACCGGTGTTTCTTTGAGATATGAAGCTGAAGAGACGGAAATGCTTGCTGTTGTTGACCCCCCGTAGACGAGGGTGCCATCGCCGAGAGCATCGGAAGAAGATGTTGGGGTGTTTTGAGGTTGGAAGTCTCGAATCGTGGCTGTGGAAGAGGTACTAATGTAGAGTGGAGTTGTATGGGTAGCTGCAATCCAATCAGAAACATGGAGTTGTGATGATTTGTCTAAAATGACGCCATCAGAATATGCTCGTGTATGTAATGCATCGGCTGTGAAGGAGCTGTGTTCCAAATGAATTCCAACACCCTTTCCATCTTGAACTGTGAAGGAACTACCAGATATCTCGGCATGATTTGCCTGCACTCCGTTGCCAAAGTGAAGCGTTGAGAAGGAGGTGAATACGATGTTTGCATACCAGGCATTGAGGGCGATTGAAGTCGTGTCTTGATTTGCATATGTTTTCGACGCGCTGACGGAAGTCCAATGGTGGTCTCCATCAAGGAGATCATAGGCTATTGAAGTGTTTGATGACATCATATTAACAGAAACCTCATTCAGGGTACTATCGGGACTCCGGAACTCTATCCCCTTGGTTCCGGCAGTTAAATTGATAAAATCAAGGGTGATTTGGCCGGTCCCTGTTCCTTCGATTCCTCGCTCTGTGGCAGAAAGGTTGAGGCTGGAAATGGAATGGTTGCCTGAGCCCGATAGGATGAATCCATTCGTAATGTTCGAGACGGTAATGTCATTCCAACTGCACGTGCCGGTACACCTTTGGTCGACGATAGGCAATGATTCAGATAGACTTCCCTCAAATTCAAGGTCGTTCATCGAAAAAGCGCTTGCTCCATTCGCAAGAAGGAGGCGGTGTCCTGAAACAGCGCCGTTAGAGATGGTCAAATCATCGCTATCAGCGGCATCAACGAGGAGTGCGATATTTTCGCCACTAATGCTTTCTACCGTTGTCGAAGCTCCCTGTTGGCTTGCAATGGCTACCGTTGTATCGAAGAATCCAATTCCTGTTGCTGAGAGGGTGCCACTGGTCGACCGCAAACCTGTTCCGGCTTGAGATATAGTCACAGTGTCGACGGTACTCGTGCCCGTTGACCAAAGGCCACCGGCAATATCGCTGAATAGACCTGTGGAGAGATTCAAATCTCCGGAATTTCGAACAACTTCGTAATCAATATGTTGGGCCGTAAGTGATTCAACCTCTGCCGAACCTATCACGTTGATGCCGATATAGGCATCACTGATGGTGACTTTGTGGGCTGAAAGCTGACCTTCGACTTTGATTGCTGTTTTCGCATTCTCAATCGTCACCTCATTCAAAACCGCATGGCCTTTACTAGCGATATGAATTCCAGTCCATAACCCGGCCCCATGGGAGCCGCTTGTGAGAGGGGTTTGGGTGGAGAAAAAGTCGGTTTGTGATGCATGGAGTGTTCCCTCTACACGAATCCAGTATCCGTCTCCCCCATCGACCGTTGTCCCTGGAGAAAGCGTAAGAGTTGAGCCATTCATGACGGTGACGTTTCCTGGAAGAATAACGTCCCCAGACCACGTTGTATCAGAACTCACTGAGGAGTCTGTAGCCATTACCGGTGTTGCCAGAAGTGACAAGGGAGTCAACAAGAGAAGAATGGCCAAACCCAGTGCCCGAACAGTTCGCATGAGGCCTACTCATCAAAGCCCCATATCAAACCAAAGGTTACAGGTCTCGGAAAATTGAGTTTATCGACGAATGTATTCACAATGGTTGTGAGTGGGCCCGCCCAGATTTGAACTGGGGTCTGACGGCCCCCAGCCGCCAAGTATAGGCCAAGCTAACCCACGGGCCCGGGTTGGTACGTCTCATTGAATGGAAGTGCTGAAAGGAGCGATTTCGTAGATGAGATCAATGTGACCGACATACATACGGCGGCAACAGTAGCGCATCAGACCAACTTGGTCCAGTGCATCTGCCATTTCGACACCTGCTGCTGTCAATTCACTAAATTCTTCCCACTTGTGGGCAATAACGCCCCCGCAACTAAAACATCGTATTGGTATAATCATCATCTCACCTCATCGATAGGACTTCTGCTTCTTACGGCGAGCACCACGTCCAAGTTGGTGCTTTGCTTCCTTGCGTCGTGGATCGTTAACCAAAAGGCTACGGTCAAAGCGAAGGTATTCTTCTCGAAGTTCTTCATCAATGCCTTCTGCGCCACCGTTGTAGAGAACGAGGCCACGGGCAATTGCTGTTCGAATAGCGTCGGTCTGACCCATTATTCCGCCACCAAGTGTGGTGATGTTAATGTCGACCTTGCTCAATCGGTTCATTGCATCTGCAATAATCAATGGTTCCATCGACTTGCGGCGTGCAAGAGATGGTTGTAGAATTTCGATAGGTGCACTGTTCACACGAACTCGGCCTTTCCCAGCCTTGAGTGAAGCACGTGCAACTGCAGTCTTACGCTTACCAGATGATTGTACTGACTTTTGCTTTTTACGAGCCATCATTGCTCACCTCCGGTCCAACGGTGGGATGGTGCGCCGAGATCGGCGCTGATATCCCCGAGACTGATGAATCGCTCTGGGAGATCCTTGCGGAATTTCGTAGTATCCCCATGAACGTGTCCTTCAGGAAGGTCGCCAGACAAGTGTGCAGGACATCCGATTTCAACACGCAAATTGCGTAATGCTCGGCGGCCGCTGCTAATCTTTTGGTATGGCAACATTCCGCGGACTGCCCTCTTGAGAATCATATCAGGCATACGAGGGAAAAACGGACCCTTACGGGCGTGATTCAACTTATACTTGGCATGATATGTGTTGAGAACTGAGCGTGGGCGACCAGAGACAATAGCATGTTCTGCATTGATAATAATCACTTTGTCATCTCGGTTGTCACGGGCTGCTTTAAGCAGAATATCTGCTGTTGCTGAAGCGAGACGACCGAGAATCAGTCCTTTCGCATCAAAAACATAGGTTGTTTCATCCAAGGATAACAACCCCCGTTCCAGATGGATTTTCGTTCATCAGCTCGCCATAGGTCATAACTCGACCACCAGCGGCTTCTATTTTCTCACGTGCACCATTGCTGACACTGTAGGCGGCGATCGTGTGGTTTGCGGACAGTTCACCTGAGCCGAGTAGCTT
>Ga0209711_10004098_pt1 | contig 11956 bp, 8 predicted proteins | sample ArcticOcean_MG_C_7_FD_187441 | JGI IMG/M metagenome (GOLD analysis project Ga0209711, IMG submission 187441) | Marine microbial communities from western Arctic Ocean - ArcticOcean_MG_CB11_88 (SPAdes) (version 2) | ecosystem: Environmental > Aquatic > Marine > Oceanic | place: Arctic Ocean... | reverse complement strand
AAACAGTACTGCCCTGGTTGTATCTCAAAGGGATATCGAATTTTAGGGGTCAGGACCAAGTGCCAGAACCATTTCGAATTTTAGGGGTCAGGACCAAGTGCCAGAGTGACTAGGTACAGGTCATTAACCGATTACGCTATTTTGAAGCAATTCAAACAATGTTTGTGGGCCTAGGGCACAATTTTAGGGGTCAGGACCAAGTGCCAGAGTGACTAGGTACAGATCATTAGCCGCTTACGCTATTTTGAAGCAATTCAAACAATGTTTGTGGGCCTAGCGTCATAAAGAAAAGAAACATAAAGCCTTCAACTAGATGCCAATTCTTTGTGGTCAAATTGAGATTTTCAGTGAAGTCGTCGGTCGTCAGGGTTAGCACCAAAGACAGTAGGTAGGCATTCACACCATAAAGCATTGTTAGGAGTCCTACGGCCATATTGGGACCTGCCATTTGTATATCCGATGCCAAGCTTGCGGATACAAAACCGATCGTTGAGAGGGCTGCGCCTAAAAGTGCCACACAAACAAAAATATTAGGCAATGCGGAGAGTACTGGCATTTCTTTAAATTTTGTTAAACCAATACCCATCGCAAAGACCGAGCAAAAAATCCCTAATGACGTCGCATCCATAAAAGCAGCAAAGTCACTGTGTCTTGTTGCTGGCACGACTACCATGATTGCTGAAACAATTAAGCAATCAATCATTCTTAACTCCCTTTGCTTTACGGGCTCACCCCAAGAGTAGCCAAAATATCCGATGGCTGAGACGAACCCACCAAAAAAAGCGAGCCATAACGCAGTAGCGACACCTAAAGTAACTGCATCAGTGTCGTCGGCGTTTTGCATAAGATTTACTATATCAACGATAGATAAAGAGATGCCCAGCGGAATCCCAAGCACCATGAAACCGAAAAAAAGATTAAGCCTTATTTTTAAGTGTAAAAAATAGAGCAATGGCAAAAGAACTAACGCTAGCCACAAGACTGACTCAACAACGTTCCCCGGTATATTTTCCTCCGCCAACCAAACTAAGGAAAAAAAACCGGCGATCGCCATAGTTAAGAATCCAATTTTGAATCTCGTTGTTTTCTCAAGAGGTGCTTTTTTCATTGCTAATGGTCTCGTCCAGCTGCGTGGCACTTGGTTGTCTTGAGTGCCCACATCGAGCTTAAAACCACACATTATATGATAAGAAGTGTAGACCACATGATTGACCCAGAATCATGTATCGTGATTGTTGAGGGCGAACGCAAAACAACTCTTCAAGACCTTATGCCGCTCTGCGCTTGTTTAGCCGCCGAACTTGCCACTCTTCGCAGTTTCGAGTCTGCTGGAATACTTCCGTCGTCGTTAACGCCGCAGTCGGGCTTCCAGACAAACCCATCATTTCCCTGCGTACCGCAATCGTTAATAATAAAGTGTGTTGAAATAACCACATCCAGCACCTGCGTGTCATCAGCAACTCCACCAGCAACTCCACCAGCAATACCAGTAAAGATGATTCGGCCGACACCAAATTCATGAATTAAAATACTGGTTGTCGCGCTTGGCAGCATTCCATAGGCCCCGGCTCGAGCAAGAACCACCTCGACTGAATTAAGTCGAGCGTGATGATAATCCACGCCACCGATAGTGTATGTTTGAATTTTTTCTGCTTTAGCCATCAAAAAGGCGAGCTCGATATCCAGGGCAGTCAGAATACCAATAGGTTTATATTGTTCTGCTTGGGTGTGTGACGAGCACAGCGTAACCGCGAACCACAAAACGATTGTCAGGCTGCGGAAGTTAACTACCCGTAGGTTCGACCACTTACCAAATGGCACCGCTGCTTTTAACGGTATGATCTCTTCAGTGAACACCCTAACTTCGTTCGTATGTTGCGCTGTCGAGATGTCTGGAGGGGCTAATTGTAGCGCGGCGCGCGCAAAACGTGGTGCTGGAGCGGGCCAACGGGCGATGGAAGAAAAGGAAAAGGAAAAGGAAAAAGTGACTAGTTTTTTCATGGCCTTACCATACCATTGGTTTAAAACTTCGGCATTTTAGTCGTGCTGCTTTGAGCTTCGATCCGGCTATTCCGGCACAACAGCACCCCGCCGCCCCATACTCCCACTTCGCAGAAAGAGTGTTCTGCCGCGTGTCTCTTAATTGCGAACAAAACAACTTTCTCTCTTTCAACCATCCAAGATACCTTAAAGATTTTTTATTTTTGTCTGCATTTTTTTCTCACCTGCCCCTATTTTCGCACGCTAGTGTCAAACGATGGTTGGCGGATTCACTTGTCAGCGCACTCGAGATGGTCTACAACGAAGGTTTAGTATCACTTGGACGCAACCACGCCATGACACCAGAACTACAACTACAGATCGACGAGCAAGAACCCCTCTTCGGCAAGCTGATTGTTAAGCCGGCCGGTGCAACCTATACCCGGGACGAGCTAAACGGCGTACCTGTAGAAATCACAGAACCCGCCGACGGGGTCACCAACACCGATCTCGTACTGCTCTACCTGCACGGCGGAGGTTATTCCAACGGCTTGGCCGCATGGGCGCGGCGCGGCACAGCCAGGTTAGCGCAGGGGTTAGGCTGCCGAATCGTCACGCCAGATTATCGACTCGCACCACGATTCCCGTTTCCTGCAGCACACGAAGACGTTCTGGCGGTCTATCAGCATCTCATCGGTCCGGGCGGATATCAGCCAAACTACGTAGCCGTAGCGGGCGACTCCGCGGGCGGAGCGCTTACCGTATCGTTATGTGCTGACGCTCGCGACATGGGTATTCCAATACCCGGTTGCGGCATGTTGAACTCCGTCTGGTCGGACCTTGCGATGAACACACCTTCGCTGGACGACCCTATAAAAAATGGATTCGACATCAGACGCGAGGTGGTTGAGGGGCTGTGCAAAGTTCTACTTTCGAGCGGAGATGTCGACCCTATGGACCCGCGTCACTCGCCTGTCTACCGCGATCTAACGGGCCTGCCGCCTCTGCTCATTCAGGCTGCGGGACGAGACGTTTGCCACGACGATAGCACACGCCTAGCGGCCTCTGCGCGCGCCGTAGGCGTGGCGGTAAAGTTTACCGAATACCACGACGCAGAGCACATTTGGATCTTGAACGGCCCTTGGCGCATGCACTATCCTGAAAACTTCCCGCAAGAGTCGGTGCGCTTTGAAGATGACGGTGCAGAGGCCCCTGAGGCCGTTCTTGCGATCAACGAGATGGTCGCCTTCGTCATAGCCCACTGCGGTGGGGACGCCAACAAAAGGTGAGACAAACATGCTGAATGACAAAGACAATAATGCTGCAAATAGGCTAGCACTTTAGGCCCAGCAGCACCCCACTACCACCCCCACTTTACAGAAAGTGACTCCTAAACGACCTGGGTGTTTTTGATCCAGGTAAGAGGTGTTACATAGCAAAACCATATCCATACAAACCTGGCCGACCATAGGAAAAAGGTGTGTCATCAGCCGTTCTCTCAGATAGAGCTAACACTACAAAAACAGCTAACGAGGAGAAACTAAAATGACCGTATTGAGAATTTTAACTGCCACCTGAATGACTTTTTATTTTAGCGTGGCGACCGGCAGTTCGGAAAATGAGAAAACCACTATTGGTGATGCTGTTATGGCGGTTCCAAGCACAAGCCCCGCTTTTGAAGCTGTTAAAAAGAAACTGGGTAAATGGGAAGGCCAAATGACCCAGTCGCTGAATGGCGATGTCTTCGACGTTTCTTACGAATGGAAATTAACTTCTGGCGGGAACACCATTACAGAGACTATTGTTGAGGATGGTGTTGATATGCTGACCACATATAGCGATCAAGACGGCGATCTGGTCATCAAGCATTATTGCGCGCTTGGGACAGAACCCGTATTCAAAGTCAGCGAAATAACTGACACAGCGATGAGTGTTAGTCTAGACACAAATAAGAACAATCTGCATGCGGATCATCATAGTTTTGTAACCGAGATGACGTGGACGATGAGTTCCATAGATGATAATTCAATGATATTCGAAAATAAGGTAAACCTTGACGGTGAGTTGACAACCAATCGAGCGGTTCTAACGCGCAGTTTATGAATCGTCGCCGTCACTTCGAAGCGAAAGATTAGCATGAGCGTTCCCTCTTTGATGCTCTCTTTGATGCCCTCTTTGATGCCCTCGTTCACTTACCAGAACGTGGCGTTAACGTTGGGAACGCCTTGCAACCTTTGATGACGAGCATTAGATGATATCGTTCGCGTTATACCCTAAATTAGACCAGCAGGGTCAATGATGAACCTTTCTAGATACTTCTGAGAGACGCTCTATTGTTTCGACGTGTTCACAGGGGCTGTCTGAAAAGCTCTGCGTCAACTTACTTTGAATATCCAATACAAAACAATAGCTTACGAATGTATGTTACTTTAAAATCTCATAGTTTCCCGTATTGGCACCCAATATATTTAAGACTTAAACAACCGCTCTGGCAAGCCCGAGATCTTTGGTCCACTTACACTGTTAGGGTTTCCGGTTGTTGACTGATATTTCCTTACATACAGCGCTGTAAAAAGTACTTTGAGTTCATGCCACCCAGCGAGCCATGCGGCCTGATCGTGTTGTATTCCGCCAGCCAGTGATTGCTCCAGCCAGTGATTGATCACCACTCGAGCTTCCGTTATTGAACTAAACAGCCAACGATCCAAACACGTCGTGCGAAACATCTCAGGCTTGCCAGAAGCTTTCGCAGTAACCGTTCTGCCTCGGGCTGCCTGGATCGGTGTCATTGTCCTTCAGCGATTTTTGTACTGCTGACGAAACCATTTCGGGTCCGGTGTCGCTGCGCAGGCACGCTGGGCGACCATGCTCGAGGAAGAGATGCTCGAGGAAGAGATGCTCGATGAAGAGATGCTCGATGAAGAGATTCTCGAGAACATCGATTGACGTCACCAGCGGTCAGACTGCGGCCAACCGTTATCTCAAAGCCCTGGCGGGTAAACTCGCCAACGACCGTCATACACTTCAGCAGTCGAGCATCCTAGGTACTGTCAAAGACAACATCCTAACGCCATACGGGTTCGGGAATTGTCCCCGGTTTACCCTCTGTTTCGTGGTGCCCAGAAGCTTAAGCTTACGACGCTCTCGAACCACCTGAGGCCCTCACGGCGTCGAATCAAGACAGACAAGAAAAACCCCTATGGTATGTCTTGTACGTCGGCTTAATCCTCAATTAACCCAGCCTCTTTAGGCTGGGCCATCACCAGCCATATTTCCTTGTAGTAAGCGTCTCTTTTTCACGACGCGCACGTCCGCTCGCCTATCTGCCGCGCTTCAGTTGAGTTGCTGCGATTCGGGCTTCGCCCGCCAGTATTTTAGGCCCTGTTGAGCGTCCGCCATCAAGTCGACAACGCCGCTTGACTACAATCGGATACTTTCTAAGAGATTATCCCACCGAAGGCACACCTCTTTTGATCAATCGTTTGGCTGCAACAAAGTCACCACGTCGAGCACCTCTGGGTTGATGCCATGGGTGATGTTACGCGCACGCTGTTCGATCCTTTCCGCGAAACCGCTGTGCGGCAGGATGTACAGCTGATCTTTCCTAATACCTTCGAAAACGGCATTGGCGATCTCTGATGGTTGCATACCCTGTTTCAAGACTTCACGGAACATGGCCATCTGCTCCTCAACCTCGCCTGAAGGAATCTCATCTTGCGTATCATCTTGAAGATGGCGCGGGCGGTTTCTAGCACTGTCTATAATGTTGGTGTTAACGAATCCGGGGCAGAGAACCGAACATCCAATCTGAGTACCCTCACTGCGAAGGTCCCGAAACAAATTTTCCGTCAGCGCGACTACACCATGCTTGGTAACGGAATAAAGCGCGTCGCCTGCGGCACCCATTAAACCTGCAACTGAGGCGGTATTTACGATATGGCAGGGCTCATCCTGAATGATCATCTGCGGAACAAACAGCCTGAGTCCGACGATAACACTCATCAGGTTGACGCCGAGCACCCATTCCCAATCCTTCCCCGTGGCGGTCCAGGCATTACCTCTCCCACCAACCCCTGCATTGTTGCAGAGCAGATGTACTCCGCCCAAATTCGACACTGCCTCGTTCAATACGTTTTGAAGCTCTGCTTCAATCGCGACATCAGCAGTAATCGGTAGGATTTTATTGTTCGTAGTGGCCTGCAGTTCCGCTGCAACCGCTTTTAGTACGGGTTCTTCAATATCAGTCATGACAACGTGCATGCCCTCCGCGATGCACTTCTCCGCTAGATTACGGCCAATACCGCTGGCCGCACCCGTTATTACCGCCACTTTGCCTTCAAACGCCTGCATTGCCACCTCCTGATTTGAGACAGCAGACTACAACATCGAGTGCATCACATCCATATGACCGACCTCAATCAACATCAGGGGTGTAAAAGTGCCAAATAGAACGCTAATCTTTCCGACCCACCCTGCGCCATTGTGCAGGCCTGAAGGAAAATGTCTGGAGGTAGCAAACAATAATGTCTCAAGAAAGGTTGGAGCACGATGTCATTATCGTTGGTGCGGGCTTTGCTGGCATCTACGCATTACACAAACTGCGTTCCATGGGGCTAGACGTTCTGGCCATCGAAGCGGGAACTGAAGTAGGCGGCACCTGGTACTGGAATCGATATCCAGGTGCGCGCTGCGATGTTCCAAGTGTTGAGTACTCCTTCAGTTTTGATGATGCCCTGCAAGAAGAATGGCGCTGGTCTGAAGTCATGGCAAGTCAACCCGAGATTCTGCAATACGCAAAACACGTTGCTGATCGTTTTGATCTGCGGCGCGACATTCTTTTTGATACCGAAGTGCTTTCTGCACGGTTCGACGAAAGTGCGGCGAAGTGGGTTTTGAAGACAAAAGCAGGGGGTGAGTTCGTCGCTCGCTTCTGCCTTATGGCCACAGGCTGTCTGTCGGTACCCAATATGCCTAACCTGCCAGGCGCGGACGAGTTTGCCGGCGAGGTCTACCACACAGGAACATGGCCTCACGAAGGCGTCGACTTTACGGGCAAAACCGTTGGGGTTTTTGGCACCGGATCTTCGGGCATCCAGGCCATTCCAATGCTTGCGAAACAGGCTAGGCACCTGACCGTGCTGCAACGCACACCGCACTTCACGTTACCGGCAAATAACAAGCCACTCGCTGAGGAATACGTCGCTGAGGTAAAAGCGGATTATGCGCAAATCCGAGACAAAGCGCGCCACTCAATAGAGGGGCTTTTTGGCCAGGATTTTGGTTTTGGCGGGCGCGATGATGGTCGGGTCGACGAGTCTGCAGGCAGTGTCAAAAACACGAATCCGCGGGAACGAGAGCAACTGTTGGACGAATTCGGGTTTGGTGCGATCAGACGGTTCTCCGACGATTTCACCGACATGGAAGCGAACGAGATGCTATGCGAGCTCTATCGCAAGCAAGTCAGGCGAGTTGTTACAGACCCGCAGACCGCCGAAGGCCTTTTACCTTATGACTATCCGCTCGGCTGCAAACGAATCGCATTCGACACTGATTACTACGAGACCTTCAACCAAAACGCGGTGACTTTAGTGGATCTTCGACGCGAAGCACTGGAAACCATCACCCCGCGAGGCGCCAAGACAGAAAAGGCGGACTACGAGTTTGACTGTCTGGTGTATGCCACGGGTTTTGATGCCATGACCGGTGCGCTGATGCGCATGGATATAGTCGGCAAAGGCGGTGAGCGACTGCGAGATTGTTGGGAAGCAGGCCCACGCTCTTATCTTGGGCTGCAGGTGGCAGGTTTTCCGAACCTGTTTACGATTACTGGCCCCGGTAGCCCCTCGGTTTTAAGTAATGTCATGGTATCAATTGAGCACCATGTTGAGTGGATTGCGGAATGTTTGGACTACATGGCACAACAGCAGCTCACCGTAATTGAGGCATCATTGAAAGCACAGGACGAATGGATCCAAGAGGTCAACCAGGTAGCCAGCGCAACCTCTCTGGCCTCACCTTCCTGTAGCTCATGGTACCTGGGCAGCAATATTGACGATAAGCCGCGCATGTTTATGCCATATGCCGGCGGTGTCGGCAATTACCGTGCAAAATGTGACCAGATCGTCAAGGACAACTACAAAGGGTTTTTAATGCAGGCCTGATGACCTAGAAAGAGTGTGGATCGTTCGCGTTTTCGCATGCAACGCTTTGCTCAGGTAACCGCGGTGACCATTTTGCAGCAGGGTTTTGGTGAACACCAGTCAAGCTTGGGCATTGAAAGTATCCGTAAACACTGGCCTATAAGAAGTTTAAACGACTTTCCTGAACCTTGGTAATCGTCAATTTGACGGATACTTAGTACGCCATCATTATATACAAATCAATAGCTTACAGATCAATGCTCACTCTACCTATCATCCTGTCCGTTAATAGATTCACACTGGGTGATTTTCTTAGTATTTACTTTTGTTAGTATTTCCGGCGCAGCAACGCCCCACCGCCTCCTACCCCCACTTTACAGAAATGGACTCCTGCACTACCGAGGTATTACTGGTTGCGAAGAGGCGTGGGTATCCCTGCCACCTATCGCCTGCAGGCAAGGAAAATCTTCTATTAATAAACCCGGAACTACTTTATTCGGGTTTAAAGTTCCTAACTATTCGATAACTAAATTGGCGGCCTCAAAAACGAGTGTTTTACCAACGAAATCAAGCGTACCCCTAGCGTAATTAAAATCACCACTGCTTGCTGTATCAAGTGAGTAAAGCTTAAAAACAGCTCCGCTCTTGACATACACGCCTTGCAATGTCGCTGTAACGACCTCCTCGCCATTTTGTGTCCACGCGTGACCAGTGAATTCTCCTCGATCGCCTAAACCCTGTTTATCCGTAAAAACGTAGGAAAGGTAGGCGCGCCCGTATTGACCAGCTTCACCAGAAACAGAAACTTGGTAATTTGTACCATCGGTGGTGTGCATCGAATCAATCTTGAAATTAGCTTGGAAGTGGTTCTCCAGATCAGGCAGGATAGTGTCAGCAAAAGAGAACGAAGCAAAAAGCAAAGCTGTTACTACTGATAAGATTTTTTTCATAGGTAAGTCCTTTTATTTAGATGATAAATCAAAGCCAATTAACACTGAGGATCTAATATTTTATTGTCAACGTTAGTTCGGTTTTGGTCGCCGAGAGAAGATGACAGCGACCTGAGAAGCATGATTATTTCCTCAACATTACCGCGAAAGTTACCCTAACCCGCTAGCATTTCCGGCCCAGCAGCAACCCGCCACTCCCCCATCCCACACTTCACATAAAAGGCCTCCTGCACGACCCAGGTATTACTGGTTTGGAGGGACGAACGGTATCGGGTATCGGGTAGAGGTTACTTGTAAACCAAGACAATGGGCCACATGCCATGCCATGATTGATATCGTTCGCGTTTAAGTAAAAAACTGTCTAGCCGTCGATCAAACCATGCAAGGATTTGTTGACGCCACAGCGACAGGCGCGTTTTCTCTGTCTTCGGCGCTACATACAGGGTGGTTTATCGGCCGAGTATCGCAATGTTCAACATTACAAATGCATCTTCGGGCAGCTTCTCTTTCAAGTGCTGGCTGCTACCAGTGACTTAGGGCTTCTCCATGACTGCTAGCGGACTATTTGTAGTTGAAACAGTCCCCTCTCCGTTTTCTCTTGCGGCACTTTTGTCTGCTTGTTCGGTTTTTAGGCAAGCAGTTCATCACAGCGACAGTATCCTTCGCACACTGCAAATGGCGCGATACTCAAACCCCTGTGCTTAGCCGGCTTAAGAACAAAGCCAATACCGATCGGATCTGGATAGTTTTTATCAAAGGTAGCACACGCCTCATCAAATCCTTCATCGCTCTATCTCACGCTAGGCTGGGACCAATCTCGTGCGATTTTTTCATCGGCATCCCAATCCAGGCCTGCGATTGCCCAAACAACACCAAGAAGGTTGCATATAATACAAGCGCGGGAATAACTTATCTCGAGTGCTAGGCGATTCTGGCAAGTTATTAGGCCCGCGCGGAACAATGACACCCTTAGGCTATGTGCAGCGGAGCAATGTAGATCCGGGGCCCTTCTTGGTAACCGCGGTAAGTTTACGGGAATTACTGTAACGTAAAGAACTTTAAGGGTCGGTTTCGCTGTTTAACCCAATAAAACTGGCATTAATTACCTACCGACAATTTGGACCTTTATCTCGATTCGACCATAATTTGAGACCGTAATGAACGAATTGCTAGAAAATATAGAACGCTGTCCACTTCATGAATTAAATCCGATGCATCCAACCTTGTTGCGCCGCCCTGCGGCGTTGAACAAGCGCCTTCGCGACGAAGCACCTGTATTTAAAGATCCCTTGTCCGGCATCTTTTTCATTTCTCGATTCGATGATGTGGTCGCCATGTCCCAAGACCCAAAAACCTTCTCTAGTAGAATGGATGGCGCGGCAACGCGTGCGGTGGAATCATCAGAACCGCAGATTTTGGAAATAATGGCCGAAGGGTATGCCGACGTCGCAACTATGTTCACCCAGGATCCGCCGTTACAGCGCCGCTACCGTAAATTTGTTGATGGTGTCTTTGCGCCAAACGCTCTCAATGCGCTGGAACCGATGATCAACTCAATTGCACAGGAACTGATTGACCGTATTGAAGACCGGGGAGAATGTGAGTTTTTGAGTGCATTTGGGGTGCCGTTGCCACTAACTGTTATTGCTTCACAAATCGGCGCTCCCATCAAAGACCTTCCCAAGCTGCGGCAGTGGACAGAGGCCTTCATCGATAACCTGGGTCAACAGGGAGACCTGGACGGCAGAATTGCAACTGCGAAAAGTATCGTCGAGTTTCAACACTATTTCATTTCACGGCTGGAAGAGCGTCGTATAAAACCTCAAGACGACATTTTGTCTAAGATTGTCAACGCAAGCATAGAAGGGGATCAGCTACTGAAAAACGACGAGTGCCTTTCAATGCTGAACCAGATATTGGTCGCTGGTAACGAGACAACGGCCGCAGCTCTCACGCAAGGTATACTGTTATTGATCGAAAACCCTGATCAATACCGACTCATTAAAGCCGATCCTTCACCTCAGACGATTTCAAACTTTGTAGAAGAAGTACTGCGGGTTTCTAGCCCTGCCGCGAACATGTACCGGCGCACAACCCGGGATGTAACGTTACATGGAGTGACTATTCCAGAAAACTCGATCTGCTTTGCTCGGTTTGCCTCGGCAAATCAAGACGAGAGTCAATTCAAGGACGCGCTAAGATTCGATATCACGCGCGAAAACTTAAAGAGCCATGTCGCATTCGGCAAAGGGGTGCATCATTGTCTGGGCGCTGCCCTGGCCAGGCGTGAGATGAACATTGGATTCAAAGCTTTGTTCGCCCGTGTTGAGAACTTTCGGCTGCAGCCAAGTAACGAAGGCCCTGAGTTTATGCCGAATGCATTAGTGCACGGCCTAGAACGCCTGGATATAGCGTTTGATATTCGCCGTTAGCAATACCTGACCCGACTAACAACCATGCTTTCACTTCGCAAGGCACCAACTTTAGTTGTTCCGTTAGTCTGGCAGAATGGACAGAAGCCGCACCCATAACAGGCAAAAGCGACAAGGTGCTAGTCTGAGTAGACATCGCGTTTTACCCACAAGAAACCCTCCTGGCGTGACCCGCAGCGGAGGTACTTAAGGAACGCCGAGATTGAATCGATCGTAAGGCCAGACAACGTAACTCTTCAGCCCTCCAAGAACCAATTTAAAAAATCTTTGTGGGATACAGCTTCCGAGATGCCACAACTCCCAAAGTTCCACAGTTGAGCACGGTTACACATATCCGCCATCAAAATAATAAACCGGTTAGCGAGCTACCGTCGATAGTGATGACATTTTTTTAAACGGTAAAATGCTGTCTTTAGTTTTCAGGATCTGCTTCGACGAGGCTCTTGCCGCGTGC
>Ga0209711_10004096_pt1 | contig 11957 bp, 7 predicted proteins | sample ArcticOcean_MG_C_7_FD_187441 | JGI IMG/M metagenome (GOLD analysis project Ga0209711, IMG submission 187441) | Marine microbial communities from western Arctic Ocean - ArcticOcean_MG_CB11_88 (SPAdes) (version 2) | ecosystem: Environmental > Aquatic > Marine > Oceanic | place: Arctic Ocean... | reverse complement strand
CAGAGAGAAAACTTACATATTTTCCATACTGAATAGCTTGATGAAAGATGTCTACCGCATAATCTGTTGTTCCACCTCCAGGTGATGCTTTCCATCCAATCAATCCAGGATAACGGATACTTCTTACGTCTATCCCAAATTTATTGAAATAATATTCGTTCCATCTTTCCCCAGCTTGTTTGGTAATTCCATAAACTGTATTCGGTTCCATTACTGTGTATTGTGGTGTGTTTTCCCTTGGGGTTGTTGGACCGAAAACCGCAATAGAAGAAGGCCAAAAAATCTTTTTTATTAACCCATCTTTTGCTAAATCCAACACATGAGAGTGTGATCTCATATTTAACCTCCATCCTAATTCTATATTTTGTTCTGCAGTTGCTGAAAGAAGAGCTGCTAATAAATAAACTTGAGTAACTTTATATTTTTTAACAATACTAATGAGTAATGATTGATTCATTATATCTAATTCCTCAAACGGACCTGATTCCATCACTTCCTTACAGGAAGGTCTAATATCAGAAGCGATAACATTTTCATTGCCGTACATTTTCCTTAGTTCCATTACTAATTCAGTACCAATTTGCCCTGAAGATCCTATAATTAAAATTCTCTCTCTCATTAAAATAATTTTGACAAAGATAATATTTCAGACCAAATTTTTAGTTAAAAATCCTAATCAATACAAATCATAGTTTTTATATCTTTGCAATTCAGAAAATCAACAATATGGATCCGAACGCTGGTAAAAAATATATGTTTAATAAATTAAGTAAAGATCAGTGCGTAGCTTTGCTAGAAAAAGAAACTTTTAATAGGGTTACTATTTCTTTTTATAAATATATTATTTTAAAAGATTTGCCAGAATTGAGAGATGAACTTTATAACAAGTGGAGTGATTTAGGAGTTTTAGGGCGAATATACATTGCTCAGGAGGGAGTAAATGCACAGTTAAGTGTTCCGGAACCGCATTGGGAAGAATTTGTAAAAAACATTAATTCGTATGATTTTTTAAAAGATATCCCTTTTAAGATTGCGGTAGAAGATGATGGGAAATCATTTTTTAAATTGACAATTAAAATCAGGAAACAAATTGTTGCTGATGGTTTGTCTATTAAAGATTATGATGTTACAAATGTAGGGAAACATCTTTCTGCAAAACAATGGAATGAGGCCATGAATAATGGGGCAATAGTGGTAGATATGAGAAATCATTATGAAAGTGAAATTGGTAAGTTTGAAGATGCAATTTGTCCAGATGTAGAAACATTTAAAGAAGAACTTCCTGTTGTGAAAGATTTATTGAAAGGAAAAGAAAAGGAAGAGGTTCTACTTTATTGTACAGGAGGAATTAGGTGCGAAAAAACTTCTGCATATTTAAAACATTGTGGTTTTGAAAATGTAAGTCAGTTACATGGAGGAATTATTGATTATGTACGCCAGTTAAATGAAGATGAAACTATTGAAAATAAATTTTTAGGGAAGAACTTTGTTTTTGATGAAAGGAGAGGAGAAAGAATATCTGAAGATGTTATAAGTACATGCCATCAGTGTGACGAGCCTTGTGATATGCATGTAAATTGTAATAATGTAAATTGTAATTTACTATTTTTACAATGTAATAAATGTAATAAATTACATGAGAATTGTTGTTCGGTAGAATGTATTGAAGTATTAACACTTCCTGAAGAAGATAAGCTCACACTTAGAAAAGGTGTAGAAAATAAAAAGATATATTATAGCCATAGCAGAGTTAAATTAAACTTGAAAAGAGTAGAAAAAAATGAAAAGAACTAAGATAAAGAGTGCTTTAAATAATAAAGTAATAGGACAAGAAATTTGTTTGAAAGGTTGGGTGCGTACTCGTAGAGGGAGTAAGAATGTTTCTTTTATTGCATTGAATGATGGGTCTACAATTAATAATATTCAAGTTGTTGCAGAAGGAGAGCATTTTAATGAAGATGTATTAAAAAAGATTACAACAGGAGCTGCAATTTCTGTTATTGGTATTTTAGTAGAATCGAAAGGAAGTGGACAAAATGTAGAGGTTTTGGCTGCTGCAATTGAAGTATTAGGTGAAGCGGATGCAGATGAATATCCGTTACAGCCTAAAAAACATTCTTTAGAGTTTTTGAGAGAGAAGGCTCACTTAAGATTTAGAACCAATACATTTTCAGCAGTCTTCAGATTAAGACACGCACTTACTTTTGCTGTACATAAGTTTTTTAACGATAAAGGGTTCTCTAATATTCATACTCCAATAATAACAGGAGCAGATGCGGAGGGTGCAGGGGAAATGTTTCAGATAACTAATCTCAATTTAGAAAACATACCTAAAACAGATGGTAAAGTTGACTACACAAAAGATTTTTTTGGGAGTAAAACTAATCTTACTGTTTCTGGTCAACTTGAAGCTGAATTAGCAGCAATGGCTCTTGGTCAGGTTTATACTTTTGGTCCAACTTTTAGAGCTGAAAATTCAAATACCTCTCGTCATTTATCAGAATTTTGGATGATAGAACCAGAGATTGCCTTTGCTGATTTGGATGAAAACATGGATCTGGCAGAAGAATTTTTAAAATATTGTATTCAGTATTGTATTACAAATTGTGCAGATGATTTAAGATTTTTAGATGGTAGGTTAGAGAATGAAGAGAAAAACATAAAGAAAGAAGAAAGATCAGAAATGGGTCTTTTAGAAAAACTTCAGTTTGTAATTGAAAATGATTTTGTAAGATTAACTTACAGAGAAGCAATTGATATTTTAAGAAATTCAAAGCCAAATAAAAAGAAGAAATTTAATTATATTATTGAAGGTTTTGGTTCTGATTTACAATCTGAACACGAAAGATATTTAGTAGAAAAGAAATTTAAGAAGCCAGTTATAATTACAGATTACCCTAAAGGAATAAAGGCGTTTTATATGAAACAAAATGAGGATGGGGAAACTGTAAGGGCTATGGATATCTTATTCCCTCAAATTGGTGAGATTATTGGTGGATCGCAAAGAGAAGAAAACCTAGATAAGTTAGTTGCCAGAATGGAGGAAATGGAGGTAGATAAAGAGGAACTTTGGTGGTATTTAGAAACTAGAAAGTTCGGTACTTGTACTCATTCTGGTTTTGGATTAGGTTTTGAAAGGTTAATTATGTTTGTTACAGGAATGAAAAATATTCGTGATGTAATTCCTTTTCCAAGAACTCCTCAAAATGCAGATTTTTAATAGATGCAAAAACAGAAATTACAACAAAAATTAGGTTTTAAACTGTCTCCTCAACAGATTCAGTTTTTAAGTTTGTTGCAAATTCCATTAGTTTCTTTAAATAGTAGAATACAAGATGAACTAGAGGAGAATCCAGCTTTAGAAGAAATGGAACAATCGGATGATATCCCTATTGAGGAACTTCAAGAAGATCATCCTAATTCCTATAAATACAGACAAAATAATGCTGCTGAATTTACTGAAATTCAATTATCTAATTCAGAGGAATCCTTAACAGAATATTTAAAGAAACAACTACTAGTATTAAATCTTCAGGAAAAAAACCAGTTTCTAATAGAATACTTAATTGATAGTTTAGATGAGTATGGATGGATAAATAGAGAGATTTTTTCTATTTCTGATGATTTATTCATCAACCTAAATTTAGAGTTTTCGGAAGAAGAAATAATAAAATCATTGCAGATAATTCAGAACTTAGAACCTTATGGGGTAGGAGCAAGAAATCTAAAAGAATGTTTACTCATTCAATTAAAAAACAAGGAACAAAATGAGATTGTAGAACGGTCTATTCTTGTTTTGAAAAATCAATACGAACGATTTAGTAAAAAGAATTTTGAGGGTGTGATGAGGGAGTTAAATTTATCTGAAATAGATTTAAAACAGGTGTATGAGTTAGTTGAAAAGCTCAACCCTTTTCCAGCTTCTAACTTTATAAAAAGCACTACTTCTGCTTATATTACTGCTGATTTTTTGGTGAATATTATTAATGAAAAACATATAATTTCACTTTCCAAAAGAAGTGGTAAAAAAATACGAGTTAATAAACATTATCAGAAAATGATGAACGATACTTCTGATGAAGAAGCAAAGGAATTTTTAAAAAAGAAAATAGAGTCGGCTAATTGGTTTAAAAATGCAATTTTACAAAGAGAAGAAACTTTATTAAATGTAATGAATGCAATAGTAAGTTTTCAGGAAAAATATTTTTTATCTGGGGAGGATGAAGATTTAAAACCAATGATTTTAGCAGATATTGCGAATATTGTAAAGATGAATATCTCTACTATCTCTCGGGTTACAAATAGTAAATATGTACAAACTTTTTTCGGAACTTTTTTATTGAAAGATTTGTTTTCAGAAGCATATAGAAAAGATAATGGAGAATTAATTTCTACAAAAGTAATAAAAAGTAGATTGAAAGAAATTATTGAAATGGAAGATAAAAAAAATCCTTACACAGATGAAAAACTTGCAGAGCTTTTAGGAGAAGATGAGTACCATATTGCCAGAAGAACTGTCTCAAAATACAGAGAGGGATTATCCATAGAAACTTCAAAATACCGCAGGGAACTATAATGAAACTTTCAAAAATACTTTCCTATATTTTACATCCTATATTCATGCCTATTATAGTAATGTATATTGCATTAAATTATGTAGAATATTATATGTTAATTTTTGAAAACTATCAAGCACCCCTTTATATATCTCTTTCTATTTTCACAATAATTTCCCCATTAATTGTCTCAATAATTTTTGTAAAGACTAATAAAGTGGAATCTTTAAAGATGAATATAAGAGAGGAAAGAGGAGGTCCGATTTTATCTTTTATCTTCATTATGATTATTGGGTTCCCAATTTTCAATAGAATAGCTCAGCTCTCTTCATTTCTTACTGCTATGTATGTTTCCACCATTGTTATATTAGCTTTTGCATATTTTATTAGCAAGAAATGGAAAATTAGTCTACACATGATGGGAATTGGAGGTGCGACAGGAAGCTTTATTGCTTTAAATTACATTTTTGGAGGTTTGTATTATTGGGTAATTTGTTTTATTACCCTCTCAGGATTATTAGCATTTTCAAGATTAGATCTGAAAGCACATAATAGACCTCAAGTTTATGCAGGTTTTGTTTTAGGATCTTTACTGCAAAGCATAATTATAATAAATTATAACTCAATAATTTCTACAATTTCTATTTTTCGTTCTAGCATAGCATCTTTACTATAAACTGAATTTCTTCTATCTTTTGGATTATCACTCACATTTTTCTGAGATTGATTTTCTCCAAATGGAAGTTCAATAATTTTCAGATTTCTATTATCAAGAAAGAATTTTAGCTGACCGTTATCAAAAGTATTTATTAAATTTATAAAAGATGAAATTCTCCTTCTTGTCAGATTAATATTATAGTCTTTCTTGTGTAATGGACTGGCGAATCCTTTGATGTGAAGTTCCATATTATTTCCTTTTTTCAAGGATTGAAGAACATAATTTAAAGTAGCATTTAATTTATTATAATTTCCTTTTAGGGTAGATTCAAAGAAATTTTCTATCTCTATATTTTCATTTATTTTCAGGTATTTATCTTTTAGTAAGTAATAAGAAATATAAGTTTCCTTGTATGTTTTTTTAGTTGATATTTTCAGGGTGTTTCGATCGGGTTCATCATTATGAAAGTATAATTTTATAGGGAGTTGTTTTTTAATAGTATCGTTAAAAGTTAAGATAATACTATCTTTTTCAGGGTATTTAAAAGAGAAAACATCATTACAACAATTTTCTTCATTTTCGAAAAAGGAGGGACTTCTGTTGGAGGAAAAATACCCAGAATATTCATCATAAAAACTCAAATATAAATCATCTTCTTTGGAGTTTAACTCTTCTACTTTTTCTGTCTTATTCCACAAATTTAAATTCCCAGCAGCTTTATAAATATCAATTCCATTTTCTTTTTCATCTCTATCTGAACTAAAGAAAATTTCTCCTGTCCACACATTATAAAATGGAGTTATTTCATTGTATTCAGAGTTTATTCTCTCTCCAGCATTTATAGCTTCTCCATAATTTCCAAACTTATCTATTACCGAAAACCAAATATCAAATCCTCCAAATCCACCCTTTCGGTCCGAAACAAAATATAAAATACTTTTATTGTTGTAGTTGCTTTTATGAGGCTGTGTATTTACAGAATTTGGTAGGTTAATTTTGTTATTCAAAAATTGAGTAACAGGTTTTTTATAATCTCTAAACGCAATTTTACTATGCCCAAATTTATCTATTACACTATAATAAATATAATGTTCATCTTTTGGATAAGAGATATTTGCATAAGAGTAAGAATTTCCTAAATGATCGTATTTTCCCCTTTGCCATCTACCAATTTTTCGCTCTGTTTGGAATATTAAGGATTGGTATTTCCCATCCTCTAAAGTGGTAGATGTATAAAATGCTGTATTTTCATTGGTTTGTACAAAGTTTAATTCTGCACCAATGGTATTTATAAAATCAGATAAATGTTCTATTTTTACTTCTTGTGAAAAAGAAATAAATGGAATAAAAATCAATATTATTTTTATAAATATTTTGGACATTTCTCTTCTTCTTTATTTATTAGTTTTTTCTTTTTCTTCTTTTTCCAAAGATATATAATAGAGAACTCGAAACCACTTTTATAATTACTTGCTGTAGTTAAATCAGAAGTGTTGATATCGTAACTTATATTAAACTGAAGATTATCTTTTTCTATTCCAAAACCAAATATGGCCGCATCATTTATTCTGTAATAAGCCAAAGGAAATAATATTATTTCATCCAATTTTATTTCCGGTCGTACACCAATTAATATCTCTTTTTGTACCCATTGATGAGTAATTATTAGTTCTGAATTCACTTTTATCATTTCTGAATATTTATACGAAACCCCCAGATTTACATTGTTTTTTATTGGTAATTTCACATTCTCATTCTCATTAAAAGACATATTCGCCTGATTAATATGGTAGATAGACAATCCTACATTATAACTTAATATTTCATACGGATTTGTTCTATAATCTAGTCCGATTCCAATATCTGGGAAAAGAAAATTATCTGAAATAAAGTTTTCCTCTTCCTCAAAAATTAAAGAGGAATAATCAATAGTTTTTTGTCCAAAACCAATAATTCCACCGATAGAAAAACTATTTACTTTTAACACTTTATAGTTTTTACTAAGCGCTATATTTAATTGATTTAATGTAAGTTTCGAATCACCTGATTTATCGTTAAAAAACTGAACTCCTAAGTTTAAACCTTTAATGAAATCTTTATTTTCAAAAGAAGTAGAAAAAGTAGAAAAAGGTACAGTAACCGAATTCCATTGTGATTTTCTTTGAACAGATACTCTGTAATCTTCTTCTCCTAAATCACCTACTACAGCAGGGTTGAAATACATTCTGTCTACAAAATTTTGGGAAAAATGGATGTCTTGTGAAAGGCTAATTCCACTAATAAATAATAGTAATATTAGTAGTTTCCCCTTCATCTTATAAGAGTTATATTTCCTTTTTCAAAGAGTATTTTCTCTCCAATACATTTAATTTCCAAATAATAATCCAATACTTGCGGAGCGAGTAATTCCCCTTTAAAATAACCGTTCCAACTTTCATTTACATTTTCAGAAAAATATACTTTTTCTCCAAATCTATTAAATATTTCTATTTTGAATTTTGTGATAATACCATCTTCATCTACAATTCTGTAAAAGTCATTTTTAAGATCTTCATTTGGACTAAAAGCATTTGGAATTAGTATTCTACTTTTATCACAAAATACATCTTTTACAATTATAAAAATAGAGTCTTCAATTTGACAGAATTCATTGTAAATAATTGCATTGTATTGCGTAGAAATTTCCGGATAAAGTAAGATAGAATTTATGGTATCATTTGTACTCCAAATCACATTCTCATTTGTAGAAATATGTAACTGAGTAGATTCACCTACAAAGATAATAGTATCAGTTGCCCAAAGGGAATCTGAAATGGGATAGTTGTGAACTGTAACAAAAATAGAGTCGGAAATATAACAACCTATTATATTTGTTGCTGTTACTTTATACCATGAAGAACTATCGGGAAATGAAATAAAACTGGATGAATCTGAACCGAAAAATAATTCGTATTCGGACTCCCAATTATAAGATACTATTGGATCTAAAGAGCTTAAATCATCTACTTTTATAAAGATAGAATCTGCCTTACAAATTTCAGTAATTCCACTTAAATTAATTGCAATATTATCGTTCGTTACCTTTACGCTATCCATATCCGAACAATTATTGTTTTCCACTAAAATATAAAATGTTCCTATATTATTTGCGGTGTAAAAATTGGAGGAGCTAATAGTATCCGTAAAGTTAATATTTGTAGACCAAATAATTGAATTTATAGTTCCGCTAGTATTAGCGGAAAGTTGGATAGGGTCCTTACAAAAGGAGGTGTCATCACTAGCATTTATATTTAGACTATCTGTGTACACCCACTGGTAAATTGTGTCAGCACAATTTCCGTCCGAAATAATTAATTTATATTGAGTAGAGGAATTTACAGTAGCAATAGGGTTCGGAATAGCTACATTATTCAATCCCACAGATGGAAACCAAAAGTAGGAAATAGAAGGGTCGTTAATTGGTAAAACTCCAATCTGTACCGATTCTCCTTTACAGATTTCTACTTCTTGTAAATTAGAGGAAGAGTTAGATAATATATAAATCTGTTTTGTAATTGTATCTGATAGATTACAAGCAATAGGAGAGGAAGAAATAAGAGTAATAATATAAATTCCAGTAGTTAAATATTGATGTGTTGGGTTGTTTTGTGTAGAGTTATTTCCATCTCCAAAATCCCAGAAATAAGTTGTGTTTTGAGGATGAGTACTTAGGTTGGTAAAGGAAATGTTATTACTACAACCCACCCAAGGAGCGTCAAAATCTGCTAAAATAATAGGGAAATTTAAATCGAACTTAAATACTCCATTATTACAATTGTTAGAGTTGTTAGTTGTAGATACTGCTCCTGGATTTGGGTAAATTGGGAAGTCGTTATGATTGCCACATCCCGCACAAACGGATTGATAAATTACCCCCTTTTTATCGAATCTACTTGTTCCCCCATCTACATGTTCTGCACTTTGACTTCCCCCAAAATAAGTTCCATAAACAAGATTGTTTAGCCCATCATCTAAAATCATGATGTAAAAATCATTTCCGTCAGTTGTATTCTGAAATGCATTTGCTGTAATAGGCATATTTAAAGTAGAAAGAGGTCCGTTTCCAGTTCCACTTCCCCAACCTGAAATGTAAATATTATTACAAACATCTACCAAAAATGCTGTAGGAGAAATATCTGGTGTTCCTTTCCCTGTTCCTACAACTGTGGAACGCAAAAGTTGTTCTAAATTATTAGATAAAATAGCAATAAACTGACTTGCTTCTGTTTCAAAATAAGAAGCATTCTGTATGAGTGTACTCCCTAGAGCTTTTGTTTGCCCAAAAATATAAACTTCTTCCTCCGAGTTCAGTTCTACAAAATAGGATTGATCGTAAAATTCGGAACCAAAATAAGTAGAATTGATAATAGTATTTCCATCAGAAGAAATATGCGTCACAAAAGCGTCTGCTTTTATAGAATCTAAATATGAGTTTTGATAGGCATTTGTAGAAACAGGAAAGTTATCGGAAGTAGTACCTCCAGTAACAAATATATTATTGTTATTATCCAATGTCAAAGAATAGATTGCGTCATCTCTATCACCTCCCAAGTAAGAGCTCCAAATAATCGCACTTAGTTGGTTGTCCATTTTTACAATACATCCCTCCTGAAATCCATTGTTATTTTGTTGAAAGGAAGAAGTAACTGGAAAGTCGGTAGAGTAAGTAGATGTAGCCAAATAAATATTGTTGTTTTGGTCAATATCAATTTCACCTCTTACCTCATCTGCATAATTACTTTTTAGTTTTTGTGATGTATTTAGTCCATCATTTCCAGTACCACCAATATAAGTAGAAGCAAGTAAATTACCCCCATTTGTACTAATTCTACTTACAATAATATCACTTCCATTTGGGAAAGAAACTCCAAGTCCACTTGGAGAAAATCCACTTCCTCCACTAAAATTAGTTTGATACGCTCCATTTGTTGTTGGGTAATCATCTGAACCAGTCGTTCCAAAAATAAATAGTTCATCCAAATTATTTACAATCATACTATGTGGTAACTCATCCTTACTCCCTCCCAAATAAGTAGAGTATATCCTGACTGTTCCGGTGGTGTCGTATTTTGTAATTCCAATATCTGTTCCTCCAGAAGTATTTGCATAATTAATCTGATAAGCACCGAGTGTTGTGGGGTATCCTATACCAAATACAGTGCTACCGGAATATAAAAATCCATAATTATCGTAGGTTGCAGTATATCCGAAATTATCGGATGTAGAACCAGAATAAGTAGAGAAAATTAAGGTAGGGTCAATAACAAGTTCCTTGGATTTATCGTACCCATTTGGAAATTCAAAAGATAAGATATTCTGTTTTAGGTTGAAATTAACTTCTACCTTTACCTCTACTCCATTTATTATTTGATAGGCATAAGGAGCTAATTCTGTAACGATATTTACAGAGGTTTTAATAATTAAATTTCCATTTTTTAAATAGATATCTTCTTGTCCGGAATATTTTATTTTTATCTTTTTAGTAGAATAATTTGGATGAACAATTAAATCGTATTTCAGATTTTCCTCTGCAAAATACATTTGTAAATCTATTCCATTATAAATATTTTTTTGAGATACTGATTTATAGAAATATACTTTCTCGGCCCAGTTTTTTGTATTGTAAAAATTTTCGTAATAATTACTCTTTTCAGAAAGGATTATTTCAGTATTTGAATTTGAATTTATGAACTTTGCAGAAAAGGAGTGAGCGTCTATCCAATCTTCATTTCGTGTTAAATCATGTCTTTTTTGTAATTGTTTGCTGTTGTAAAAGGAGTATGTAAACTCCCCTTTTTCTATAAAAATACAACCTCCAGGAGTCTTAACTTTTGAGTGAACAGAATTAGGTAATTGTCCTTTGTTTTCAATAAAAGGATAATTTGTTTGAGAAAAACTAAACACAGAAATACTCATAAAAAGACCAATTAGCCAACGAGATATTTCTCTGTTATTTCTCATACTGCTATTTTACGAAATTCTTAAGTATTTTAGTGTATTCAGTTCTTACTTTTTCAAAAGCTTCTTTGTTTTCTTTCTTTAGAGGTAGCGAAGGAGGTAAGGATTGTTTAAAATGGTCGACCTGATTTCCATATAATAAGAATTCGTAATGTAAATGTGGACCGGTAGCATATCCGGTACTTCCTACATATCCTATTACATCACCTTGTTTTACATAATCACCTTTTCTTGCCCCAGATTTAAATTTAGAAAGGTGTGCGTAAAGAGTAGTGTATTTATCATTGTGTTTTACGATAACGCAATTACCATATCCACCTTTCCGGCTTGAGTGTGTGACAGTACCACTTGCCGTAGTCATTATAGGGGTTCCGGTACTAGCGGCATAATCTGTTCCTTTATGTTTTTTCCATTTCCCAGAAATAGGGTGTTTTCTATTCCCAAAACTAGAACTTACTCTAGCAAAATCAATTGGCGATTTTAGAAAGGCGCTTCTCAAATTGTTTTCATTTTCATCAAAGTAGTCTACATACTTTTCATCTTCAATAAATCTAAATGCGTTTATTGTTTTTCCTTTATGAGTAAAGGATGCCGCAAATACCTTGCCAATACCAACATATTCATCATCTACATATTTTTCTTCAAAATAAACTATAAAGGAATCTTTAGGTTGAATTTGGAAGAAATCAATAGACCATCCATAAATACTATTAGCAAGTTTGTCTACTAATGGGCGTGCTTTCTCT
>Ga0209711_10004095_pt1 | contig 11958 bp, 16 predicted proteins | sample ArcticOcean_MG_C_7_FD_187441 | JGI IMG/M metagenome (GOLD analysis project Ga0209711, IMG submission 187441) | Marine microbial communities from western Arctic Ocean - ArcticOcean_MG_CB11_88 (SPAdes) (version 2) | ecosystem: Environmental > Aquatic > Marine > Oceanic | place: Arctic Ocean... | reverse complement strand
CAAAATATAATCAACAATCAAAAAAAGATGAAGAGATAAAAACACAACAACAAAAAATAGAAGAACAAGAGAACAAAATAGAATTAAGTGAACAAGATCAAGTATTAAAAAAAAAAGAAATAGAATTAAGAGAAAAAGAATTAGAATTAATTGAAAAAGAATTGAATTTAATAGAAAAAAAACAATTAATAAAAGATATAGAAATAGAAAAAAAGGAACAAGAGATTAAATCAAGAGATCGAGAACTTGAATCAAGAGACAAAGAACAATTAATAGAAGGTGAAGAGATAATAAAAAAAGAATACAGAGTAAAATTAAAAGAAAAAGAAATAGAATTAAGAGAACAAGAAGTAAAATCAAAAGAATTGGAACATAAAAAAATAGAAGATCTAAAAGAACAAAAACAAAAAGAATTAGAAGCTCAAAAAATTAAAAAGTGGGAAGATAAATTTGATCAAGAGTTAAAACTAAAAAATGAAATTGAAGCATCTAAATTTGAGCAGGAAATAAAATTAAAAAATGAAAAAGAAGAATTGAGAAAAAAAGAAGATTTAACCACAAAATTAGAGAGCTTTGAGATAGACACTAATAAAAAGAACTAGTTAAAGAATAATATCTACCATTTAAAAACCAACCAAACTAATTATTCTTAAATTTAAACCTAAAAGATAATAAAATTAGTATAACTGCTAGAAATATTAGAGGTTCAGTTAAATCTCTTTTTACCAACCACAAATAGTGGATAGCACCAAATAAAGAAATTAGATATATTAAACGATGTAGTTTTTTCCATTTGCCTTTTAAAATTGTTATCATTCTTTTATTTGATGTTAGAGCAAGAGGAATTAAAAGAAGCCAGGCTGCGAACCCAATAAATATAAACTTCTTTTTGATTATGTCATCTCCAATACTTATTATATCAAATCTATAATCCAAACCAACATAAGTCATTAAATGCACAGAAGCATAAAAAAAAATAAACAAACCAAACATTCGTCTATAATTAATCCAGATATTTAGATGGGTAACCATTTTTAAAGGTGTCATGGCAAGGGTGATCACAATAAAATACAGTGTCCACTTACCGGTATGATGAGTTATGTCTTTTATAGGTTCTGGTCCAAGCTGATTAGTTATGATCTGATATATAATAAAAAAGATTGGTACTAAAGATAATGTAAAAATAACTATCTTTAAATATTTTTTATTAATTTGGTTGAACATGATTTTCCTATATCAAAAATTTAAAAGTATTTTTTTAAATCCATTCCAGAATATAAATTTGCAACTTCATCTCCATAACCATTAAACATTTGTGTTTCAACTCTGGGTGATAATAGGCTTCCACCAACAACCCTTTCGGATGCTTGAGACCATCTTGGGTGATTAACGCTAGGATTTACATTTGAATAAAATCCATATTCTCTTGGTGAAGCTTTCATCCAAGAAGAAGTTGGCATTTTTTTAACTAATTTTATTTTAACTATGGCTTTTGCACTTTTGAATCCATATTTCCAGGGAACAAAAATTCTTAAAGGTGCACCATTTTGCTTGGGTAAAGTTTTTCCATAAAGACCTGTAACAACAGTGGTTAAAGAATGCATTGCCTCATCAATTCTTAGTCCCTCTCTATAAGGCCAGTTTAACACTGGGTATCTTTGACCTTTCATTTGTTCTGGATCATAAACACTTTCAAACTCTACAAACTTTGCTTCAGTTTTAATTGAAACTTTATTTAGCAATTTACTTAATGAAAAACCCATCCATGGAATAATCATTGACCAACCTTCAACACATCTTAATCTGTAAATTCTTTCTTCAGAAGGATATAAAGAAAGTATTTCATCAGCAGAAAGAGTAATTGGGCTTTCTACTTCTCCTTCAATTGAAATATTCCATGGTTTAATTTTAAATTCTTGAGAATTTTTATAAGGATCACCTTTAGCAGTTCCAAACTCATAATAGTTATTATAGGTGGTAATGTCTTTATAACTGGTTAATTCTGAATTATTTTCTAAAGCATGAGCATTATTTAATAAAGACATTGAACCTAATGTTAGCGATCCAAGACCTAAACCAAAAGATTTAACAAAATCTCTTCTTTTGTTGTAAATTTTTTCTGGTGTTATTTCAGAATATCTATAATTTTTCATCAAATTCTTATTATATTATATTATATTTGAACAAATGAGCAAAATTATCGAAAATACAGAAGTAGAAAAATTTAAAAAAGATGGTGCTGTTCTAATTAAAGGTGAATTTAATGACGCATGGATAGAAAAATTAAAAAAAGGAATAAAAAAAGCTAAAGTTAGCCCTAGCCCAAGATTTATAAATCATACCCAAGATAAAAGATTACCAGGATATTATGAAGACTTTTGGACATGGGACTTACATGAAGAATTTAAAGATTTTGTTTTTAATTCACCAACATCCAAAATTGCAGCAGAACTTTTAGAGGCTAAAAAAGTTAATTTAGTAATGGATAATTGGTTTTTTAGAGAAGCAGGTTCTAAGTCATTTCCACCTTTCCATCATGATATATCATATTTTGATTTTGAAGGATCAATGTGTGTATTATGGATACCACTTGAACCTGTTAAAAAAGAGGATGGTATTGCTTGGGTTAAAGGATCTCATTTATGGAATAGATTATTTCTAAGAACTAGATTTAATGATGGTCACCAAGTTGATGGTGAAGCTGGAATTGTTAATGGAAAAAAATATGAATTAACTCCAAATATATTAGAAAACAAAGATGACTATGAATTCTTACAATGGGATTTAGAAGTTGGTGATTGTATTTATTTTGATATTAGAACACTGCATGGAGGATTTAATACTGTTACACCTAAAAAAGACGTTCATAGATATACTTTGAGGATGGCAAAAGAAAATTCTAAAATTATTTATAGAGGAAATTGGGCTAGAGTAGAAAGAGCAATCATGGAAGCTAATGGCTATAAAAATGGTGACAATATAGAGGGTAAAATGTTTCCAACTTTATTTGAAGCCAAATAACTTCCAGTTTTTTCAAGCTGGAAGTTAAATATTTTATTTTCCTGGTTCTTTATATCCAGAAGCCATTTTGTTTGCAATTTTTGCAACTGCATTCAGATTAATTACTTCATGAATTGAAAAGTCTGTAACAGCTCCACTAGATACTGCTACCATTCCTGATGCAGAAGCTTGTTCAAAAGTACCCTCTACTTCCACCATAAAATCGTACTTTCCTCTAAGACCAGCATAACCAGTGAGTTTTGCTCCAGCTGCCTCACAAAGAGCTGTCGTTGCAACTTTTCGATCAGTGTTTGGATTGCTTACAAAGCCACCAAGGCCTTTAGCTGTATAACATCCCATAACTATAAATTTAGTCATCGTTATCTCCTTTATTAATTTGAAACATTAAAACATATTTGTTAAAAAATTGGGACAAATATTTTTTAAAATCAACTTAAGGTTTAGTAAATTATGTACAAAAAATTTGGACAATTTATCGACGGCAATTGGTCACCTTCTTCTAACAAGGAAACTTATGAAGTTATCAATCCTGCTACAGAAGAAGTTTTAGGTCACGCATCTAAAGCTACACCTGCTGATGTTGATAGAGCATTAAAATCTGCTGAAAAAGGATTAAAGGTTTGGAAAAAAACTACACCCTGGAATAGATCTTATATTTTAAGAAAAATAGCTGATCGGATGAGAGAGAAAAAAGATATACTAGCTAAATGGATGACCTTAGAAAATGGAAAGCCCTTAGCAGAAGGTATTGGTGAAACAAATGGAGCAGCTGATATTTTTGAATGGAATGCTGAAGAAACAAAAAGAATTTTTGGCCAATCTATAGAAAGCAGATTTGAGGATACAAGAGTACATGTTTATTATCAGCCAATTGGAGTTGTTGCTGCGTTATCCCCTTGGAATTTTCCACTTATTTTAGCAGCTAGAAAAATATCAACTGCACTTGCTGCTGGTTGTTCAGTGATTATTAAACCAGATACAATTACGCCAGGTGTAGTAATGGAATTAGTTGATATTTGTAGAGAATGTGGTGTTCCTGCTGGAGCAGTCAATCTTTTATCAGGTGATCCACCAAGTATAGCTTCTCAATTAATTCAATCAGATATAATTAAAAAGATTTCAATTACAGGATCCGTAAGAGTTGGAAAACTGATCTTAAAACAGGCTGCAGATAAAGTTCAAAGAGTAACAATGGAATTAAGTGGCCATTCTCCTTTTATAGTTTTTGATGATGCTGATATTAAAAAAGCAGCTGACATGGCTATTGCTGCAAAGTTTAGAAATAATGGCCAAGTGTGTATCTCTCCTAATAGATTTTACATTCATGAGTCCAAAAAAAAAGAATTTATAAGCTTATTTATAGAAAAAACTAAAAAGTTAAAAATTGGCAATGGAATGGATCCAGACACTCAATTAGGTCCATTAACAACTCAAAAAAGATTGGAAGAAATTGAAGAATTGGTTGAAAAAACCAAACAAGAGGGAGCTAAAGTTTTATTGGGTGGTAAAAGACCAGCAGGCTTCAACAAAGGTTTTTATTATGAACCAACAGTTTTTGATGATGTGAAAGATGACTTTACAATCATGAAACAAGAACCGTTTGGACCATTAGTTCCAATGCTATCTTTTAAATCTTTTGATGAAGTTATTGAAAGAGCCAATGATCATGACCTTGGTTTATGTAGCTATGTTTGTACTAATTCAATGGAAACAGCTCATTTAGCATCAGAACAATTAGAAACAGGATCTGTAGCAGTTAATACTGGAGCAGTTGCAATTGCTGAAGCACCATTTGGTGGAATTAAGCAGAGCGGATACGGTAGAGAAGGGGGATCAATGGCCATCAAAGATTACCTTAATGTTAAATATACTCACATGGGTATTAAGGGCTAACATTTAATTTTAATGAAAAATATTGGATTTATTGGAACTGGTCTTATGGGATTTCCTATGGCAAAAAACCTTCTTAAATCTGGTTATAAATTAAAGGCATTTAATAGATCTCAAGGTAAAGCTGAAAGATTAAAAGAATTTGGAGCAGAAATTTCTACATCAATTAAAGATGTAGTTACGAATTCTAATGTAATTATTACAATGCTAACAGATGATACAGCTGTAGAAAAAGTGATGGGTAATGAGGAGTTTATAGAAAACATTTCAGCTAATGCCACAGTAATAGATATGAGTTCAATTAATCCAGTTCTAACTAAAAAATATGCAGAAATTTTAAAGGAAAAAAATATAAATTATTTAGATGCTCCTGTATCAGGTGGAACAATAGGTGCTGAGGAAGCATCTTTAGCAATAATGGTAGGAGGTGAAGAGAGAGTATTTAATGAGTGTCTTGATCTGTTAAAAAAAATAGGTAACCCAACATTAGTTGGTCCAGTATCATCAGGACAAATATCAAAATTAGCCAATCAAATTATTGTTGGTGTAACGATAGGAGCTGTTGCAGAAGCAGTTACTTTGTGTGAAAAATCTGGAACAAATCCTAGTAAAATGATTGAGGCTTTATCTGGTGGTTGGGCTGATAGTAAAATATTGCAAACTCATGGAAAAAGAATGATTAATAAGGACTTCTCACCTAAAGGAAAAACTACTACTCAATTGAAAGATATGACAAACATTGTAAATGCTGGCAAAGCTGCAGATTTGTATTTGCCTATTTCAAGTCTAATAAAAGAAATGTATAAAAACTTAGTAGATGATGGGCTTGGAAATACCGATCATTGTTCTCTTTACAATGAGATTAAAAAAATAAACAAAATTAAACAATGAAATTATTAAGAATAGGAAAAAAAGATCATGAAATTCCTGTAGCAATCGACAAAAATGGAAAATATAGAAATCTTTCTACACATATAAAAGATTTGAATCCTGACACTATAAATTTTGAAACACTTGATATTTTAAAAAATATTAATCTAGAAAATTTAGATGAAATAGATCAAAAAGAAAGAATAGGATCTTGTATAAGTAAACCAGGAAATTTTTTTGCAATTGGTTTAAATTATGTTGAGCACGCAAAAGAAACGGGAGCAAAAACTCCAGAAAATCCAGTTTTATTTAATAAATCAGTCCATTCTATAGTTGGGCCAAATGACAATGTTATAATACCAAAAGGATCAAAAAAACTAGATCATGAAGTTGAAATTGCTTTTGTTATAGGGAAAAAAGCTAAAAGAGTTTTAGAAAAAAATGCTCAGGATTACATTTTTGGGTATTGTATTTGTAATGATATTAGTGAACGTGAGTGGCAAAAAGAAAAAGGGGGTCAGTGGGTTAAGGGAAAATCTGGTGATACATTTGGACCATTAGGACCTTATCTTGTTACAAAAGATGAAATTGAAGATATTAATAGTTTAAATTTAACTTTAGATGTTAATGGGAATAGACACCAAACAGGAAATACAAAGCAAATGATTTTTAATTTTAATTTTTTGATAGCTCATATTACAAGCTTTATAACATTGATGCCTGGTGATATAGTTACAACAGGCACTCCTCCAGGAGTAGGTCTTGGCATGAATCCTCCAGTTTTTTTAAAAGATGGAGATAAAATGGACCTAGCAGTAGATCATCTTGGAAATCAAAATATAAAAGTGATTGCAGAGTAACTTTGTATGATTGAATTATTTATTGCTTTTGGGGCAGGTCTAATTAGTTTTTTATCACCTTGTGTATTACCATTGATACCTGGCTATATTGCATTTATCTCTGGAAGTTCACTAAATGAATTACTTGAAAAAAAGAGGATTAACTTAATACCTTTAGTAATATTTTCCTTTGGTTTTTCTTTTGTATTTATTATATTTGGTGCTACAGCATCTTTTTTAGGTCAAATTCTGTTACAAAACTCACAAACTCTAAGAATTATAGCTGGTGTAGTGATAATTATCTTTTCACTTCAATTAATTGGTATCTTAAATATAAAATTTCTTAATGTAGAAAAAAAAATTTATACCAAAAAGTCAAAAAATATTTTTTTTATATTTATTGTAGGTATGGCTTTTGGCTTTGGATGGACACCTTGTATTGGTCCAATTTTAGGATCGATATTAGCTTTAGCCTCAACAGAAGAAACTATTTTAAAAGCAATAATACTTCTAACATTTTACTCATTAGGACTTGCAATTCCTTTTGTTTTGTCAGGCTACTTGATGCAAAGATTTTTAATGTTCTCTAAAAACTTCAAAAAGAATATTAATTTAGTTTCTAAAATTGGTGGTGTAACACTTTTAATTACTGGGATTTTAATTTTAACAAACCAACTGCAGGTTCTTGGTTACTATATTTTAGATTACTTACCTTTTTTGCAAAACTTTGGTTAATAGGATAATAGATAATAGATAAATTATGAAAATATATCAAATTGATACCAGTGCTAGAAAAGAAGGCTCTACGTCAAGAGCATTGGCTAAAAAGCTATTAGAAAAAATTAAAAGACCAGAGGATGAGATTGTATATCGAGATCTTAACGATGAGATGATTTTTATATCTAACTTAACTGAATCTGGCATGAAAATTCCAGAGGGTCAACAATCAGACCAACATAAAAAGATGTTCGAACTATCTGATAAATTAGTCTTAGAATTAAAAGAGAGTGATAAAATAATAATTTCAGTACCAATTTATAATTTTGGGCCACCAGCAACATTAAAAGCTTGGGCAGATTTAGCCGCAAGAGTTAAGGAAACTTTTAAATATAATGAAGATGGAAGTAGAGTAGGGTTACTTGAAGACAAACAGGTTTATCTGATAATTACTTCTGGTGGTACAAAGATTAATAGTAAGGATGATTTTTTAACACCTTGGTTAACTCACGTGTTAAATTTTTTTGGAATAAAAAAAATAGATATTATCGCTGCAGATCAATTAGCTATAGACTATGAAAAGTCTATTAAATCTGCTGAAGATCAAATTGATAAAATTAAGCTTTAATCAATATAAATTAAATAGTATGTCTTTTTAAAATGAACTTATTAAATGCAAAAGAATATAAGATATATTCAAATTTTTTAAATAATTTAGCTAAGGATTTAAATAAGTTCTATTTTTTTAAATTGAATAAAACATTTAAAGTATCAAATAAGATTAAGGGCAAGGGTTATGACCCTGTTACAACTTCAGATAAAGCATTTGAAAAATTTATACGATTAAAGATAAAGAAACAATTTCCTAATCATCAAATTATAGGAGAAGAGTTTGGTCATAAAAAATCAACTAGTGATTATACCTGGGTTATAGATCCTATAGACGGAACGAGATCATTTGTAATAGGAAATCCTACATGGAGTAATTTAGTTGCGTTAAATTACAAAGGTAATCCTGTGGTTGGTTTAGCAAATTTTCCAATATTAGATAAATATTATTTAAATTTTGATAATAAAAACTCTTTTGTTTTTGAAAAAGGTAAAAAAAATAAAATTTCTGTTTCAAAAGGTATTTCCTTAAACCAAATAAAAGTATCTGGAGCTTTTCATGGAGCTATTTCTCTTAAGCAACAAATGAAAATTCCTAAAGTTTTAAAACTAATGCAATTTCCAACAGCAGACGCGTTAAGTTATTCACATTTATGTGAGGGAAAAATTGATGTGGTATTTCAAACAACAAATAAAATTTGGGATATTCATCCATTAATACCAATTATAAAAGCTGCAGGTGGGATTGTAACAACTTGGGAAAATAAAGATGCTATTAAAGCTGGTAATATTTTGGTTTCTGCCAACCAATCTATACATAATAAGATGCTTAATCTTTTAAAACCTGTATCAAAAATATAAATAAGTGATTACAAAAAATGCGCAAAATATTTTAGATTTTTGGTTTAATGAATCATTACCTGAAGAGCTTTTTAGACAAAAAGATTGTTTTGATAAAAAAATAAAAAATAGGTTTTTTAATGATTATGAAAAAGCAATAATAAATGAATATGATGATTGGCAAGATAAACCAAAATCTAGTTTAGCATTAATTATTTTATTAGATCAATTTTCTCGAAACTTATTTAGAAATAACAAGAAAGCATTTGAACAAGATCATAAATGTAGATTAATTGTTAATGAAGCTATTGATAGAGGAGATCTTGAAAAATTAAGTATTAATGAAAAATTATTCTTCTTATTGCCACTCTTGCACAGTGAGGAAATTAGTGATCACACGTATGTTCATAATTTATCTAATATTCATTTAAAAGACCATCCACAAATAGTATTAATTAAAAGTTCTTGGAGAGATCATACAAATGTGATCAAAAAATTTAAAAGATACCCTCACAGAAATAAGGTATTAGATAGACAATCTACGTCTGAAGAGATAGATTTTCTTAATACTCCTAACTCATCATGGTGATATAAGGCTTTCATCAAATGTATGAGAGAAGTGACAATTTGTCATTTTATTATTAGCAAATCTAGTTTTATAAAACATTAATAAAATTCTAAAAAATTAACGTTATCTTCTCTCCCAATTAGATTAGTTAATATTAACTTCCCTCTCATGAGAGAAGTTTCTTATTGTTAAAAACTTTCTCAAATACTATAAATTTAAATGAATTTTAAGTTTGTTTATAAAATATGTAGTAAACTTGAATGGTTAGAAGCTAAAGAGAAAAATCAATTTATTGGTTCTAAAAAAGATTTAGCAGATGGCTACATTCATTTTTCAGGTGAAGAACAAGTAGACGGGACACTTAAAAATTTTTATAAAAACCAAAAAAATTTAATTTTATTAAAAGTAGACACTTTAAAACTTGATCATTTAGTGTGGGAACAGGCATCTGATGGAAATATGTTTCCTCATTTATACTCTTCTCTGGATATATCTAACGTTGTTGATGAATTTGAAATTACTTTAAGTGATGATGGTTCTCATATGCTACCAGCTAATTTTTAAGGGGGTCACCCTTTCGGTAAACTCCAAAAGAGTTCCCCTATAAGTTAGCGGTATACGCTTAGATCCATAATAATGGATTTATATTTTTTGTTTTCTTACTTTAGGTTACTTAGATCACACCAGTTATGTGTCAGGTGGTGATAAACTATTGATCATCAGCCTCCTTTTTATTGATTAATAATAATAACATTTTGAAAGTTAAATATCAAAATATTTATTTTACTTTTTATTAAATAAACTTATTGAATACAATTCAACACAGTAATAGTGTTTCAGTAATTTCAGAAAGATTTCTTGCAACTTTTTTTACCGTATAAATTTTATAGTTTTTTTTGGTGTTAACCATTTCCTAGCAAGTTAACCATCAGTACACCTACAATAATAAAACATAAACCTATTATTGAATAAATATTTGGAACTTGATTGTATTTAATTACACCAATTATGACTGTTGCAATAATTGCAAGACCGGCAAAGGAAGCGTAGGTTACACCCATAGAGATATTTTTCATTACCATTGAAAGAGCGTACATGCATAAAACAATTGTTATTGCTGTAATGATACTTGGAAAGAAAAGTGTAAAACCTGCAGCACTTTTTGCAAAACTATTTGAAGCAACACCTAGCACTACAGCCAAGGCTAAAAATAAATATGAAGTTGTCATGTTCATTTATCAACCATAAATGAAAATTCTTTAAAATTATATAAGTACTTTAAAGCCTTCAAAATCTGGTTGTTCTTGATACCCATCAAAATCTGGAGGTCCTAGATATAAGTTTCTTTTTAGGTTAGGATTTTTATGATCTGAATTAAATAAATCTGATTTTGTCCAGTTAATAAAGTCATTTTCAGAATTCCACTCACTTTGAACAATATATAGTGAGAATTCTTTATTTACATTTCCTTTGATTAAGTTGAAACTTTTAAAACCCTTTACTCCATCAGTACATGTTTCACAATTTTTCCAAGATGTTTCAAATTCATCTTCTTTTCCTAATATAACTTTAAGTCTACTCATGGCTAAATACATAAAATTTACTTTGCTTTAATTATTTAGAGTTGAACCACTTAAGATTAGTTCAACTCTATTATTAAGGATAATTTATTTAGCAATTCTTACACTAGAGATATACAAGAAGCTTTACCGTGACAAACAAGCCTATCAATCAATTTTTTGACTACCACCAGCGCATTACTCTGCCATTACCAGCGATAATCAAGAGGCATGTCAGAACATGAAGTAGAACCCAAAATGTTCTAAAAGTTAATGCTTTCTTCACATCTGTTTGTTTAATAGGTAAAAACTCAGGCTTATCTTCATCATTAATACCAATTGGCATTCCAACTGTTCTAGCCCATAATTTTAACCAACGTCTTTGACCAGTCATATTTTTAACTTTTGTATTATTTATTAATTTTTTAACAACGTTATTGTAATTGATTTGAAGAAGGGGTGCAATTTTAGAAAAACTATTTGATGTGACACCTAAAATAACAGCTAATATTAAGAACGCATACAAAGTAGTGAGATTTATTTAATGGCTTTAAATGAAATCCCACTAAATATATATAATTATTTGTTAACTTTTAAAAAGCTCCATAGCTTTACCTAATAATTCTTCTGATTTTGCATGATCACAGCATCATGAGCTGCCATACCTTGATCTCTTAATGTTTGAGCTTCTACAATTTTATCATCTAGACTCTTAGCCATCATTGGGCATGAACCTGCATAAACTGAACTTGTAAAAAGTACTAAGAATAATGTTATTACTATTTTTTTCATATTTACCTTTATTTGATTAATTTACCAAACAATAAGAAAATAATAAGTTTTTGATACAACCAATATTGTCGCTTTGCATGCGCAAAATGACCCAACTAATTATTTTGGTATTTTTATTGCACCTGTTTTGTCAATTTAAAATTGAATCTAAATTAATTACTGTAAAAAAAGATTAATATTGTTATTGTTTATTTATGATTGAAAAATTTAATGGAGTTTTTTATTTAATATTATTTGTAATACATTTTTTAGG
>Ga0209711_10004092_pt1 | contig 11962 bp, 19 predicted proteins | sample ArcticOcean_MG_C_7_FD_187441 | JGI IMG/M metagenome (GOLD analysis project Ga0209711, IMG submission 187441) | Marine microbial communities from western Arctic Ocean - ArcticOcean_MG_CB11_88 (SPAdes) (version 2) | ecosystem: Environmental > Aquatic > Marine > Oceanic | place: Arctic Ocean... | reverse complement strand
AGCCTACTTAAAAGAGCCGCAGATTTTGCTTACACCCTTAGATTTTTAAAGTTATTGACTACACCTTTTATAAAGATGAAAGCATTTGAACTTGGTATTATCGATGAGAAGGGTAAAAGAGACAGAGATGTTAAACTAGATTCTCCTGCAAAGAAAGATGCGTATACTTACTTCATACGAATAGTAGTTAATATAAAGAAACTTATAAGTAAAGTAACGGGTGGAGATAGATTAATAGGTAATCTAGCCGCAGGTTTATTCTTAATAAAAGAAAACTATGGTGTTAATGAAAAAGACATTAATAAAATACTTAAAAAATATAACATAGAATCTTTGGATTTCTTGAGTGAAAATACAGAATGGTTTGTATCTAAAGATAAAATGTTAACTCCAGGTGTTTATAAGATGCTCAATAGTAGTATAGTAAACAGTACATGTGAAGAATTAGTTAGAAAGAGTGATAAGATTAGAGTACATATGGATTCGTATCCTGTTGGAGATATGTTTGGATTAGATGTATATGAAGCTACACATATGAATACAAATCAAAAATTATATATAACTCTAAAGGAAATTAGTCGATGACAAAAAAACAAAACGAAGAAGCCCCTGCTACAAATACTTCTTCTATTCCCAATCCAGCTGATACAGCTATGGGGCCTAAATTTACAAATACTAATGTGATGGATAGAAGAAAGAAAAAAAGACCAGATGTATTAAAACGTTTTAAAGAATATTTAAAATTGCATACTCCAGGTCTTGAAGAAGAAAAGGAAGAAGAGTTTAAAACTCATATGATGTATGACCCAAAGACTGGTAAAGGTTACGAAGCAAAGACTATGGATGACCATCTAAGAATGAAGAAGATGGGATATAGTCATGAACCTTTAGAGGTTAAAAAGGATGATTAAAATTTATTTGTTTATTATTATAATAGGTATATTAGGTGCTGTAGGTTATAGTGCCAAATACTATTATGATTCAACACAAGCAACAATTGCTACATTAAGAGAGAACAATGCTCAATTAGAAGTCGCAGTTGATATTGCTAATGATAGTTTAGCAATGATTCAAGCTGACGTTGCAAAGATGTCAGATTTAAATAATGCATTACAATCGCAGTTGATAAAAGCTGAAGCTTATGGTGATGAACTTAGAGGTAAACTAAGTAGAATAAACCTAGTAGTTGAGGCTCTTAAAGATGCTGAAGTATTGGAAGGAAAAATGAATGGCGCAACAGCGAAACTTTGGAGGGGGTTTATGGAAGATACTGGTAATAGTACCTCTTATCCTTTACCTGACTGGTTGCTCCGGTTGGAGAATGCCGGAGAGGGAAATCAAAACAGTGGTGAAGTTGGAGAGAATACAGATACCCTTAGTGAACCGACCGAAACCATTACAATTAATTGATACTCGTGTTAGAGTTGTTAATAAAGATAACTTAGATGAATTTGTCTTAGAGTTCGAAGAACAATATGGTGAACTTGCATTCGTTGTTTTAAGTATGAGGGATTATGAAAACCTAGCACTGAATATGGCAGACCTTAGACGTTTTATAAATCAACAAGATGAAGTTATAATATATTATGAAGGGGCTGTAGTGAATAAACCTATACCAGAGACAGAACAATGAAAAAGCATGCAGTATTAAATATAGAGAGAGCAAATCATTATGCAAATCTAGCACAAATTGCTTATCTAGATGATAAAGAATCCAAACCACATTTTAAAAAACTGGGTTATGATTGGCATTTGTTTATTGAAAGTGATGGGGCTCAATGTCATATCGTTAAAAATACTAAACTAAATGAACTCGCTATTTGTTTTAGAGGAACAGAACCTGATGAACTTAGTGATTTACTTGCTGATTTAAATGCGTGGCCTCGAAGAAGTGTTAGAGGAGATGGTTGGGTACATTCTGGTTTTAGAGGCGAGATTGATAAAATATGGCCTTCTGTAGTAAAGACGGTTGATAAATATCCAAACTATAAACTATTCATTTGTGGACATTCACTGGGTGCGGCTATGGCAACACTATGTGCTTCTAGATTACAACATCAAGCATTTATACTTTATACATATGGTTCTCCGAGAGTAGGAACACGTTCATTTGTTAAAAATTTAAACGTAGCACATTTTAGATTTGTAAATAACAATGATGTGGTTACAAGAGTACCTTTAAGGTTTATGGGTTATAAACATCACGGACAACTTGTATATATAAACCACTATGGGAAAATAAGAAAGATGACACCTTGGCAAAGAATCAAAGATAGATTTAGAGGATATAAGTCTGGTATATTAGACCCAGTATTAGACCATGGAATGCTTAACTATATAAAGTATACAATTAAAGAGGATTAATATGGCAATAAAAAAAGATGTTAGTACTATAAATCATGTTAAAAAAGGTACCTCTATCGGTAGAAGACCTATTACAAGCACCATGAATAAAAGTAAAAGATTAAATTTTAAAAAGTATAATGGTCAAGGGAGAAGTAGGTAATGTATGAATACAAATGTAATATTATAAAAGTGGTTGATGGTGATACAGTTGATGTTGATATCGATTTAGGATTTGGTGTATGGATGAAAAATGAACGTGTTCGTGTCATGGGTATTGATACTCCTGAATCTCGTACTAGTGACCCTGTAGAAAAACTGTTTGGAAAAGCCGCTAAGTATCGTCTAGAACAATTACTAGGGGAAACAGGCATTCTAAAAACTCAAGTATCTAAAAAAGGTGAAGATATGAAGGGTAAGTTTGGTAGAGTCTTAGGTGACTTTATTGCAAGTGATGGCAGACTAGTAACAGAAATTATGATTGAAGAAAGTCATTGTGTTCCATATATGGGTGGTAGTAAAGAAGATACACAAGCCGCACATATGGCAAATAGAAAAATACTAGTAGATAATGGTACAGTTAAGTATATAGATTTTTAATTTCCCCAACAAAACGAGGAGAAGATATGATAGGTAGAATGTTTTCGGATACACTCTGGATTTATACAGCGATCGCTGGTTCAATATTCGGTGTAATCTTTATCACTTATATGAAGACCACAAGAATAGGTCTTTGGTTTTATGCGAAGGTTGATTTAACAATGGACTTCCTTGTTGAGAGATGGGGTCTTACTTGGTTAGAACAACCAGAAAATGCATGGAGAAAAAAGTACCCTAAGATAACTAAGAAAATAGATGACCTAGAACTTAGAATACATTATTTAGAAGATAAAGATAATAAAAAACATGAATTTGAATAAAAGTAAATAAAAGGTATTTACTAAATCTAAAAAACTATATATAATATAGTTATAATTCAAGAACAGAAAAATAAAGGGTATTAAGCATGGCAACAGCTGTTGACACGAGAGAATTTTTGTCTCAAACGAAATTCTACGAAGGTTATTCAAGATATAAAGATGATGAAAATAGATATGAAACTTGGGACGAAGCAGTTGACAGGGTCATGGAAATGCATACGAATTATTATATTGAACAAAATAATAATCTTGCTCATTATATAGAAGAAGCAAGAAAATCATATAAACAAAAAAGAGTTTTAGGTGCTCAGAGAGCATTACAATTCGGTGGCAACCAACTTTTAAAGCATGAAATGAAGATGTATAATTGTACATCTACTTATGTTGATAGGCCGGAATTCTTTGGTGAAGTATTCTACATATTATTATGTGGAGCAGGAGCAGGATTTTCAGTACAGAAACATCATGTTGCTAAATTACCAAAGATACAATCAAGAACAAAACAAGCAAAAGGTTATATAGTAGAAGATTCAATACAAGGCTGGGCTTCAGCATTGGACGTATTGATGTCTTCATTTTTAGTTGGGGGTGGAAAATACCCTGACTTCGAAGGACGTAGAGTTTTCTTTGACTTGACGCAAATTAGACCTAAGGGTTCAAAAATATCAGGTGGATTTAAAGCACCAGGTCCTGATGGTTTGCGAAGAGCATTAGATAGAATAGAATATCTTCTTCAAGGTATTGTACTTAATTCAAAAGACCATATTTCTTTAAAACCAATTAATGTTTATGACATAACTATGCATTCAGCAGATGCAGTATTATCAGGGGGTGTTCGTAGGTCTGCTACGATATGTTTATTCTCACCTGATGACGATGAAATGATGAATGCTAAAACAGGTAATTGGTTTATGGATAATCCTCAAAGAGGTAGGTCAAATAATTCAGCTGTAATTGTTAGAGATAATACATCACCAGAGCAATTTGGTCATATTATGAACTCTGTAAAACAATTCGGTGAACCAGGATTTGTCTTCGTTGAATCAACTGAACATACAACTAACCCATGTGTAGAGATAGGAATGTTTCCACAGATAGATGGTAAGTCAGGTTGGCAAGGTTGTAACTTAACTGAAATCAATGGAGGCATGTGCAATACCGAGGAAGATTTTTATCTGGCATGTCGTGCCGCATCTATCCTCGGTACCCTACAAGCAGGGTACACCAACTTTAATTTCCTCTCAGAAACAACTAAAAAGATATTTGATAGAGAAGCCTTACTAGGAGTTTCTATCACTGGCTGGATGAATAATCCAGAAATTCTTTTTGATGAAAAGGTACTCAAAAAAGGTGCAGAGATAGTTAAAGCAACAAACAAAGAAGTCGCAAAAGTTATTGGTATTAATCAAGCCGCAAGAACGACTTGTGTTAAACCAAGTGGTAATGCTTCTGTACTACTACAAACTGCAAGTGGTATTCATGCAGAACATTCTCCTCTCTATATTCGTAATATACAAATGAATAAAGAGTCAGAAATAACTCAAGCTATAGTAAAAGCAAATCCATATATGGTTGAAGAATCTGTTTGGTCTGCTGGTGGAACTGATGTTGTTATATCCTTTCCTATCATACCAAAGAAAGGTTCATACTTTAAAGATAATTTAATGGGTGTGAAACATTTAGATTTAGTTAAAACAGCACAAAGAGCATGGGTGAATAGTGGCACTAATATAAATTTATGTGCTGATAAAGGAATACGACATAATGTTTCTAATACTATTATTGTAGATGATTGGGATGAAGTAGAGAAGTATGTTTATAAGAATAGAAATGCTTTTGCAGGCATATCATTCCTTGCCGCAACGGGTGATAAAGATTTCAACCAAGCACCTAACACGGCGGTGATAAACGCAAAACAAATGGTTACTAAGTATGGTAATGCAGCAATCTTCGCTTCAGGCATGGTTGTGGATGCGTTAAAGTGCTATAAAAACCTGTGGGATGCTTGTACTACTGCTCAAGGATTTGGCGAGGATATATCGGTAGAATCAAGTGCTAATGCGTTAAAGAAAGATTGGGTTAGACGATTCCTTCAGTTCGCTGAGAACTATACAAACAATGATATTAAGAAAGCAGAGTATTGTTTAAAGGATGCATATCTACTTCATAAATGGAATAAGATACAAGCAAATTTAAATCAGATTAACTGGTTAGAAGATGTAACACAAAAGATATATACTGATGTAGATACTTTGGCTGCAGCGGCTTGTGCTGGTGGTGCTTGTGAAATCGATTTCTAGGATTGCTTCGCCATGCCGACAGATATGTGAATTGAATAATGACAATGTATGTATTGGGTGTGGTAGAAAAAAAGAAGAAATAACAGAATGGTTGCGTGCGACTAACGAAAGAAAACAACAGATATTGTTTCGAATAAAGGAAGATACTGATGGAAGAATATGAAGTTAAGTGTGAAGAATGTGGAAATGAAAGTTTTGTACACTCATATGATTATCCAGAATTTTGTCCCCATTGTGGACGTAGATCTGAAGTTGATAAAGTAGAAAGTGATGAAGACATGATTCTTTACGTGGATAAAGAAGCCGAAGAATAAAATGAAACTTATTAATACCTTATATATAGGGTGTGAAGATGATGGAAGTAATGCAGAATTAGGTAAATCCCATACCTTTAGATTTACTCATGTTCATGGTCATGGATATTGTACTATGAATTCTGCATTCGGTCTTATGTTCTTTCAAGCACAAGATTTACAGAATGACAATTACCTAGATGAGCCTTATCGAGCTTGTATCATATCAGAAAATAAAAAATTCAAAGAAGAAGACCCCGAAACAAATGTAGATAGATATCAATTTCTATGTAATAACTTTGTACCACCTAAAAAAGGTATAATTATAAGTTTCTATGAAGAAGATATCGGTTTACCAGAAAAGAAATTTACCACTCCATACGGCAATTATTTTATATGGCCTTTTAAGAAACAATGGAAGAAAGAAAATGCTAAAGATTATGTTGTTGTTCAAGCAGTCGATGAACTATTAAATAATCCAATTACTTCCTATAGCTATTCTACAATAGATAAACCATATTATAATATAATTAATGAATTAGAAAAATTCCAAATAAACTATAAACTAGTTAGTTATAAAACTCCAATAAAAGAATTATTCGATACTATGGTTAATTCTAGTTTACTATTATCTTATTCAGGAAGTTCGTATTACTTTGCCGCAGGAATGGGTCTTCCTACATTAGGATACGGTCCAGATACATGGACAGCAACGAATCAATTGATACAGTTAATACCATCTGGAAAACCATTACCACCCAATAGAAAAAGATTACAAACAGCTTGGGGTGAAAATTGTATAGGGTCTGGTAAGGTCTTAGCACTAGATAAAGATAATAATATATACTATAATAAAAGAATAGATACTGTAACTAATATAGGTAAAGTAGAAACAGAAGAAGATTATAAAGTATTTAGAAATAAATTAAGAGAACATTGTTGGGATAAATAACTTTATGTGGTACTATGATAATGAAACATTTGATGATACACCAGAAGATTATCAAGGATTTGTATATCTAATTACCGAGTTAGATACTAATAAGAAGTACATTGGTAAAAAGAACTTTTGGAAACCTAAGATACTTCCAAAAAATAAATCAAGAAAACGTAAAATAAAAACACGTGTAGATTCTAATTGGAGAGATTACTATGGTTCCAGTAACCATCTAATCGAATCAATAGAAACTAAAGGTAAAGATAATTATAAAAGAGAAATCTTAAAGTTATGTAAGACTAAAGGTACAATGTCTTACTATGAAGCTAAATTACAATTTGATAATGATGTTCTATTATCTGAAGATTACTATAATGAATTTATTGGATGTAAAATACATTCTAAACATTTAAAATAATGGTGGACAATGAAATATATATTTGACGTTGACGGTACTCTTACCCCAAGTAGACAACCAATCATGCCTGAATTTAAAGATTGGTTTCTAGACTTTTGTAAACATAATGAAGTTTACATCGTAACAGGTTCAGATTATCCAAAAACAGTAGAACAATTAGGCGAAGATATTATGTTTGCTGTACGAAAGAGTTATAACTGTTCAGGTAGTGATGTGTATGAAAAAGGCAAAAATATACATAAGAACCATTGGTATCCACCAGATGAGTTGTATGAATTTCTAGAGAATTGGTTATCAAAAAGTCCTTATCCAACTAAATTAGGTAATCATATAGAAGATAGGCCAGGTATGGTCAACTTCTCTATTGTAGGTAGAAATGCTGATTTAGAACAACGAAAGAAATATTATGAATATGATGTTAAGTTTGAAGAAAGGCGAATGATAGCAGAAGAAATTAATTTAAATTTCGAAGATATTACTTGTACTGTCGCAGGAGAAACAGGAGTAGACATACACCCTGTTGGATGCGATAAGAGTCAGATACTAAGAGATTTTAGAGAAGATATAGACTTTGTTCGTTTTTTTGGGGATAGATGTGAAGCGGGTGGAAATGATTATCCATTACTAAAAGCATTAGGAGAAGATAAATCTTATTGGGTAAAAGATTGGGTAATGACAAAAGAATTGTTAACCTTTCAAAACTTTCATATCTATAGCAAATATAACACGACATAAAAAAACAGTTGATAACTTAAAAAAAAGAAAAAAAAAGCTTTACTTCTTTGCTAAAGTTTAGTATAATATATGTATAATAAAAAAACTGAGGAGTAAATATTATGCAAAACATTAAAAAAACATTAAAATTAAAAGGTCACTTTGGGAAAGTATATACTTTGACCGAAGAGTTATTAAATCAAGGTTATTTTATCCATAAATATTTAAGAGGTTGGCAACTATGCAAGAACTCAACTTCAAACCAAATCTGGTGGTCATCAAGTTTAAAAAACCTCGATGACTACTTAGAACATCAAATAAAATATTTTAATATGAAAGGTTAAATATTATGACTGATTATTTAACTAGAAACTATGAAGCTTTCAAAACTTCAGAATACCAAACTGCTCGCAAAGAGTTATTCATGCAGCAAGATGTATACCGAGAAGCTAAGGTAAAGCTAGATAAAATAGAAGACGACCTTAGATTTATTACTGCGGTATATGCCGATAACTTTAAATATGCTCGTGCGCATATGTGTCCGTATACGAACAAACCTATTGCCGTTCAAGTTTATGGGTTGGAAAATGGTACTATCTTTTCGCAAGGCAGTCAATCTTGGGAACTTGGGATTAAAATATTAAAAGAAGCTGGCAGAGAATTCCCATACTCACCAACTGAATGTAAGGTTATACCTTACGGAAGATAATTAATTAAAAAAAGTATTTACTTTTGTAATAAAGTAGTATATAATAAATACATAATGAAAACTGAGGAGAATATATTATGAGTAAATTAAAAAATTATATGATGAATATCGACCAAACTATCGAAGAACTTGATGGTTTCCCTGAAATATTAAATAGTTCTTTAGATATCCAAGATATTAAAAAATGGGTATTTGATAAACTAGACATAATCAGTAACTTTGATAAGTGTATTGCTGAATCTCATATTGAGTGGATACATAGAGAAGTACAAAATGGTCACTATGGTGATTAACATGGAAGACTTCGCTAAATTAATGTGTATGCTTATATTTTGGTATCTTTGTTATATATTATGGATAGCTACACCGTAACTTTAAATTATTGAGAAAAGATTATATTATGATTATATTAGACTTTAATGGAATATCGATAGCAAGTATTATTGTTAATAAAGTAGATCTAGAAGAAAACCTAGTTCGACATATGATACTTAATTCTATTCGAATGTATAGAAGTAAATTTAAAGACAAGTATGGTGAGATTGTTATAGCCGCAGATGCACCTTATACTTGGAGAAGAGAATACTATCCAGAGTACAAAGCGAATAGAAGAAAAGGTAGATCTAATGATACAATGGATTGGAATGAAGCATTTCGTATATTAAATAAAGTGAGAGAAGAATTAAAAGAATTCTTTCCATATAAAGTATTACAAATAGAAGGTTGTGAAGCTGATGATATTATCGGTACATTAGTTGAGAATACCCATGAATTTGGGAACTATGAAAATGTAATGATAGTATCATCTGATAAAGATTTCGTACAACTACAAAAATATGATAACGTTCAACAATTCTCGCCTATGAAGAAGGCACTAATTAATGAACCTAATCCTAAACTCTTTCTCCTCGAGCATATACTAAGAGGCGATGCAAGTGACGGTGTACCGAATGTATTATCTGATAACGATGTTTTGGTAAACGAAGATAAAAGGCAAACACCTTTATCTAAGAAAAAACTTAGTGAAATAATAACAGATATTACAAGCGAACATGTTCCGACGTATGCCTCTTGGTATAGCAACTATTGTAGGAATAAAAAGTTGATAGATTTGGGTGAGACACCAGAAGATATAAAAAAAGATATAATAAATAAATTTAATGAGCAAGAACAAAACCTAAATAAAGGTAAAGTCTTTCCATATATGGTGGAAAAACAACTAGGACAATTATTACAAAGTGTCCAAGAGTTTATTTAAGGAGTGAAAAATGAAATTAAATGTATATGATATTAAGGGGGATATCGTTAAACAAGATGAGAGATATATTGTTAAGGATAACAAGACTCTCGAAACACTTGTAGTAAGTAGTACAGAATTACACCCTGACCAAAGTACTACTGGGCATAGTCATGCAGGTCAAGAAGAAGTTTATTACTTCTTAAAAGGTTTTGGTGAAATGGAATTAGATGATAAAAAGATAAATGTATTTGTTGGTGATGTAGTATTAATCCCAGATGGTGTATTTCATAAAGTTCATGCCGGAAGAGGTGGATTGTACTTCATTTGTATATTTAATGGAAAGAGAAAAACGAGATAATGTTTGAATATGAAAAAATTGATATTGGTTATGAGGATCTGGTTGCAGAAACATCAAAGTCTGGTAGAGTCTATACTACTCCTGATGGTAATAAGTTCCCTAGCATTACTACCGTTCTTAGCATATTAAGTGAAGAAGGTATTGCTAAATGGAGAGCCCGAGTTGGCGAAGAAGAAGCAAATAGGGTTAGTTTAAAAGCTAGTGGTCGTGGAACATTAGTACATGAGATAGTAGAAGATTATTTAAACAATAAAGATACATCTAGTTACATGCCACACATACAACAATCATTAAAAAATATTAAACCTATACTAGATAATAACATTGATAAGATATATGCTTTAGAAGTTCCTCTCTATAGTAAACATTTAGGTGTTGCAGGTAGAGTTGATTGTGTTGGTGTGTTTAATGGTGTTCCAAGTATAATAGATTTTAAAACATCTAAACGTAAAAAATCTGCTGATATGATATCAAACTATTTTGCACAGATGGCTGGGTATGCTGTTATGTGGGAAGAAAGAACTGGAATGCCCATTGTTAATACTGTAATAATAATGGACGTTGATGATGAAGAACCTATTGTATTTAAGCAACACAGAGATAATCATATACAACTATTAATAGATACCATTAAAGAATATAAAATAAGGAAAATGTTTCATTAGCGATAAGAGGAAAATATTCGTACATATTCCAAAGAATGCAGGTATGACCATAAGACATAGTGGTCATTTAAAAAATAAAATATTTATTAATCATAAATGTTGGCATATTACCCGCACATATACTAATAGACTTAAAAAGAAGATGATATCAACTAAAGACCATCACGGTAATGAACATGCTCGTTGGCGAGATCTAAAAATAGATTTTCGTAATACACATGGAGCATTTGCTATCATTAGAAACCCTTGGGACAGAGTTGTATCAAGATATATGTTCGCTAAGAAACTAATTGAAATTGAAAAGACTTTGCCGATCGGATACGCAGATGTCAGTTCATTCGAAGCATTCCTTGAAGAAAGGTTTAAATGGGCCGGAGAGGAATTTATGTGGCATAGAGCAATTAGAGGTTGGTATCCTGCTTGGGATCATGTATCAGATGAAAAAGGTTTAGAATGTAAAACAGATAATATACGATTTGGACATTTAAATGAAGACATGTGTAAATACTTTAATTTAAAAAATATGTCACCTGCAAGGAATGTCACAACTTTTATGAAAGAAGGCGAAACTTATAGAAATCAATACACCGATAAAACAATTCAGATAATTGCTGATTGGTATAAGAAAGATATTGATTATTGGGGATTCGATTTTGATACAGAAGCTACTAAAAATTATTGGAATAAATAAAAACAGTTGATAACTTAAAAAAAAGATAAAAAAAAGCTTTACTTCCCTGTTAAAGTTTAGTATAATATATGTATAATTAAAAATAATAATGAAACTGAGGAGTAAATATATTATGAAAAAATTTAGATTATATGTACAAGAAACAAGAGACTATGTAATTGATGTAGTAGCAAATGAATTTGAGGACATTAACCTTGAAGAAAATACATACTTTGATTATAACCATCCAGTAGTAGAAAGAATGACCAATGACAATTGTGTCTTGAAGAGTAATCTTGTTGAAGAAATCTTTCATGAAAATGATGAAAGAAGTTTTTTTGACTTACCAGGATTTAGTGATAATCCATTAAATCTTATAAAACCTAATCAAGATA
>Ga0209711_10004086_pt1 | contig 11969 bp, 13 predicted proteins | sample ArcticOcean_MG_C_7_FD_187441 | JGI IMG/M metagenome (GOLD analysis project Ga0209711, IMG submission 187441) | Marine microbial communities from western Arctic Ocean - ArcticOcean_MG_CB11_88 (SPAdes) (version 2) | ecosystem: Environmental > Aquatic > Marine > Oceanic | place: Arctic Ocean... | reverse complement strand
ATTATCCAAGCGTTGCAAGCAATGGTTAATAGTAATCAAGACATTAGAGATGATGAGTCAAGATTATTTAACGTAATGGCGGCTCCAGGATATTCAGAACTAATTAATGAAATGGTTGCACTAAACAATGATAGAGGCCTAACAGCATTTATCGTAGGTGACAGTCCGTTTAGATTAAAAAGCGATGGCACTACACTTAACAACTGGGGTGCAAATACTGCATTAGCTGTTGAAGATAATGATAACGGTGCTGTTACTAGAGACGAATATTTAGGTATGTTCTACCCGAGCTTGTTTACAAGTGATAACGCAGGTAACAACGTTGTTGTTCCACCAAGTCACGGTATCCTAAGAACACTAGCATTAAGCGATCAAGTATCGTTTCCATGGTTTGCTCCAGCAGGAACAAGACGTGGTGGAATTACAAATGCAAGTGCCGCAGGTTACATTGATGCAGAAGGCGAATTTAAGTCAATTGCATTAAACGAAGGACAGCGTGATACACTTTATGCTAATAACATTAACCCAATTACATTCTTAACAGGAGCAGGACTTGTTAACTTTGGTCAAAAGACTAGAGCAAAGAACGCAAGTGCATTAGATAGAATCAACGTAGCAAGACTAGTAATTTACTTGAGATCACAACTTAAGAAACTTGCTAAACCTTACATCTTTGAGCCAAATGATAAAATCACACGTGATGAGATCAAGGCACAAGCAGATAGCTTAATGCTAGAGCTAGTATCACAAAGAGCGTTATATGACTTCCTAGTTGTATGTGATGAGTCTAACAATACTCCAAGTAGAATTGATAGAAACGAGCTGTATTTGGATATTGCTATTGAACCAGTTAAAGCAGTTGAGTTTATATACATTCCACTGAGATTGAAAAACACTGGTGAAATTAGTGGACTATAATCAGATAAATAAAAGTAACAGGAGCATATAATGGCAATTTCAACACTTTCAAAATTAACAGTACCACTAGATAGTAACGCAAGTGCATCTAATCAAGGTTTGTTAATGCCCAAACTACAGTATCGCTTTAGAGTGAGCTTAGAGAACTTTGGTGTATCGAGTCCGTCAACAGAGCTAACAAAACAAGTTATGGACGTAACAAGACCTAACGTTAGTTTTGATCAAATGACGGTTGATATTTACAACTCCAGAGTTTATCTAGCTGGTAAGCATACTTGGGAACCAATTACAATTAACTTGCGTGAAGATGTTAGCAACAACGTACAGAAAATGGTTGGTGAACAACTTCAGAAACAGTTTGATTTCTTTGAACAGTCAAGTGCGGCAAGTGGTGCAGACTACAAGTTTGTTACTAGAATTGAAATACTTGACGGTGGTAACGGAGCGAATGCGGCAAGCGTATTAGAAACATTTGAACTATACGGTTGTTACTTAGAAAGTACTAACTACAATACACTAAACTATGCAACTTCAGAAGTTGTAACAATAGCGTTAACAGTTAGATACGACAATGCAATCCAATCACCACAAGGTACTGGTATTGGTACAGCAGTAGGTAGAACTATTAATACTGCTATTACCGGTGGCGGCGCAATCTAAACTAAACAAAATTTAAATTAAGGGGCATTTATGTCCCTTTTTTATGACTATATTATCTGCCCACTTTATTCAAAAGGATAAATATTAGTATGAGCTTTTTAAACGGATTTTTAGACAACGTTGTATCTGGGGCATTGAGTCCAAAAGGCAACCTCGCAGACTATCAACATGGTGCAAGACTATATGTTGACGATAGTCACAGATTATCACCAAAAGTAAAGTTTCTTTACCACGTTACATTTAATATTAACGCAGAAGCGGCCGCAGTTATTCCGCAACTAAGAGAGAAACATTTAAATGAACTTAATATGCTTGTTAAGTCAGTACAGTTACCTGCATATAACATTCAAACAGATGTAAAACATCAGTACAATAGAAAACGAGTTGTACAAAAACGTATTGATTATCAACCAGTTCAAATAGTTATGCACGATGATAACATGGGTGTTACTACAGCAATGTGGGAAGCATATTATAGATACTATTATAGAGACGGTAATTATTCAGCAACTAAACCTGCAGGAGCACCAGAATCTGGATCAGCAATACCTGAATACAATAGAGGGAATGTATTCGGCGGCAACAATGATAAACAATACAGATACGGTTTTGATAATGATAGTGGAGCACCATTCTTTGATAGTATTACTATTAGTCAAATGGCTCGAAAGAATTATACCTCGTTTCAATTAATTAATCCAATTATATCTGGTTGGCAACACGACACTATGGACAATAGCGTAAGTGATCCTGTGGCAAATACAATGACAGTCGAGTACGAAACTGTGCATTATAGTAGAGGCCCAATTGGAAACGGCGGACCTAAAGGTTTTGCAGAAGAACATTATGATAAAACACCAAGTCCAAACTCATTAGCAGGAGGTGGTGCGTCGAGTCTATTAGGAATAGGCGGCGTACTAGCAGGAGGTATGGGTGTGTTAGATGATATTACAGGCGGCACTGCTAACTTTGGTACAGTCCTAAAAGCGGCAAATATTTTACAAAATGCAGGCGGATTAAATGCCGCTGGTGTAAAAGGTGAATTATTAGGTAGCGTTGTTAGTAGTATTGGAAAAACAGCAGGCATTGATGTAAGTGGAGTTGCAGGGGTTATGACACCCAACGGTGGCGCTGGATCAGGTGCATTAAAAACATTAGGAATAGCGGCGGCAGTAGTAGCTGGCGGTAACCTTTTAGCAAACTCGGGAGCATCGGGAGCAGTATCAAGTAAAATAGCTGGTTTAGTAAGTGCTAACGCTCCAACAGGACCTAGAAAAGAAGCACCACAATTCGACGGGGGAACATAATATGGATAAATTACAATTAAATTTACCAAAAAAAGAAAATAATTCAAGTGCAAGCGATGTAAAAAGATATTTCAATACTTATTACCAAAAGCAACTTGCATATCCAAGTAACGAAGTAGATGCTGTAATAGGATTTTTAGAATCAAAAGGTTTTGACAAGTCAGCGGCGCAATCAACTGGCGCAATCTTACTACAACAAGCAAAAATAGATAATGTTAAGATATTTGAACTATTAGATACATTAGGTAACCTAGACAAACTACAGCTAAGTTATGCTGTTGCAACTGTACTAAACTTTAATAGACAAAAAATTAGCACACTCGGATTTAGAGTACCTAATACAACTACTCCGTTAGAAGCAAGAAACATAATGGGGTAACCCATGGGACGTTTTGCACAAGGTAAATTCGAATCTAAAAATCCAAGCAAATATGTAGGACGTAAAACGCCAACTTATCGTAGTAGTTGGGAATTTGCATTTATGAAATTTTGTGACGAAAATCCTTCTATACAAGCATGGGCAAGCGAAGCAGTAAAAATTCCATATAGAAATCCCTTAACAGGTAAACATACAATATATGTACCTGATTTTTTCATACAATATAAGACAAAAAAAGGTAAAAATATGGTTGAGCTTATAGAAGTAAAGCCTAATAACCAAACTACTATGGAATCAGCTGGAAAGTCTAGACATAATCAAGCACACGTAGCATTAAATATGGCAAAGTGGGAAGCCGCAAGGGCATATTGTAAGTCTAAAGGACTTACTTTTAGAGTGGTGACAGAAAAGGATATGTTCCACAACGGAAAACGATAAATAATAGTAGCAGTTAATGTGAGTATATAATGACAAAGAAATTAGAAGAACTTCTTGATTTACCTGATAGTAAAGAAATTATCAAACAAGATCAGAAAAAAGACAAAAAAGATGTTGTAGCTCAACAGAACGAAACTCTAAGAGACATTGCAGAGTTTGACAAAATAGCGGCCGCACTACCAGCAGTAAAAGGCTTAGGTGAAATGGCTGATACAGAGTTAAATGATATTGCTCAAAAAGCAATGGATGCATACGATGATCTAATGGATTTGGGCATGAACGTTGAGTCAAGATACTCAGGAAGAGTCTTTGAAGTAGCAGGCGGAATGCTTAAAACATCGCTCGATGCTAAAGTTGCAAAGATGGATAAGAAACTCAAAATGATTGAACTACAACTTAAGAAAGAAAAGTTAGATAAAGACGGCAGACCAGACGACGAGCTAATACAAGGCGAAGGTTATATAGTCACAGACCGTAATAGTTTACTCGAAAAACTTAAGAATATGGATAAATAATTTAATAAGGACGGAAACATGTTTACAAATTACCTAGCAGAAGCGAAAAAAATATACGAATTTAACATTGGAATAGCAGGTGAACTACCAGAGAACTGTGCTGATAGTTTAGAAACATGCTTGAATCGTTATAGCGTAGCATCAATGAGCGCCGGCAAAAAGACGCCAATCCAAGAAAGACCATTAGATTTCCCACAACTCAGTAATTGCGAAGTTACATATTACGAAGCAGGATTAAACTATCCTACTACACCACAGGTGTTAAGCGAATATATTGCACAATGTTGCGATATTGACAGAGCTAACATTATTGTACGTAATGTAAATGAGCCACAAGAAATTTACCAGAATATCAAAGATGATGGTGCATACGAAATTAAATTAGAAACAGAAGATATGGGCGGAGATTCAGCACAAGACGATGTTGGTGGAAACCGCGTTATGTCACTGTTAAAAGAACTTGAAACAGCTAGATCAGAGCGTGAAAATGATCCGTTACAAGATGTTAAACCAGGTGAAGGCGCAGATATCACCGACAAGGAAAATACTGTATCACCAGTAGGGAGCAAATAATGAACCTTAAAGACATGATTGCTAAAATGGACGCTATTGACGCTCCTAGCAAAAAACAAGAATTAAAAGAATCAGCATCAATGAATATTTCAATGACAGCAGACGATGCTGGACAAGTTGGACAACTAATGAATATGATGCGTAATGCAGGTATGTCACCAGAAAAAGTTAGTGATAAACCACTAACACCAAGAATGGATATGGAAAAGCATATGAAAGCATTGGGTGCAATGGACGATGATCCAGAGATTCCAGGTAGAGATGACGTTCCAGGAGACCAAGACCTTAAAGCAGGTTTAGGCAAAGCGGCACTAACTGCAATCGGTGGTGGTGGAGGCCCGCCGGCACCTAGTTCATCGCCTCTTGCATTAATAATGCCAGGAGATGCTGAAAACGACGACACAAGAATTGAAGGCGATTACGCTAATTCACCAGAAGAAGAATATTCACCACACACTGTTCACCAGAAGATGAATATTCACCACACACTGATGTAATCAAAGGTGGAAATGATCTTAACAAATCTAAAAAATCTTATCCAAAGGTAGCAGGCGGTGATAATCCAATGGCACTAGCAAGTAAGATTAAAGAAGAGCTTTCTACATTATACAAAGAGTACACAGGTAAAGATGTTGTAGAAGGTAAAGGTAGTCCTAAGAGTAAGATGATTGATGTTGAAGATGGCATGAGTAAAGCTGAATTCTATAAAGAACATCCAACCGCTAGCGAAAACGAATACGACGAGATTAAACAAGAGATTAAAGATCAGGCTGAGGAGAATAACTAATGGCTGGACAAACAAGAGTAAACGGATCAGGACTATCAGTAGCCGCAACAGTTTATAGCCCAGGTGCAACAGCATTTAAAATTATAGTTAAAATTGCAAATGGTACAGCAGTTGATCTAAGAGCAGAAGATGATGCATTAGATGAAACAGTAGAGCAAATTTGTAAAGAAATTAATCCTTTAGTGTATATGACTACTAACGACAACAGTGGTACAATGACTGTAGTATGTGATTCAAATGCAACTGCTGGTGATTTACAAGCACGTATTAGAACAATCGGAACAGCATCAAACTATCCAACTAGCACAGTAACAGCAGTTGGACCAAATACAATTGACACAAGTGGTACACTAGTAACAGCGGCCGCAACATTGACAGCTACCTAAGATGCGTGATTTACTGGAAAAACTAGATAGTATTAGCACACCAGTTAACGAACAGGCAAGTGTTAACATTAACATGAACGCAGAAACTCCTAACGAAGTTGCTGAACTAATGCAAATAATGTCCAACGCAGGCCTAAGTCCTAGTATTGTACCAACAGCAACAACAGATGATCCAAAAATTCCAGGCAAAGATGATGTTGCAGGAGACCAAGATATCAATGCAGGATTGGGAGGCAGAATCGGCGGAACAATACTTGGAACAATGGGCGGAACAGCACTTGCTGGCCCATATGGTGGTATCGCAGGCGGCATGGCTGGTGGCGAAATAGGCGACCGAATTACCGGAGACGGTATAATATAATAATTATAAATTAAAGTCTTAAGTCACATAGGACCTCCGGGTCCTATTTTTTTGGTTAAATAGTAGTATGAGTACTTCACTAGATGGCGTCTTAATCAAAAAGGCGAATAAAACAGAAACATATACAGATGCACAAATTGAGGATCTTGCTAAATGCATGGATCCAATTACAGGGTATCTATATTTTGCAAAGAAATTTGCATTTATTCAGCATCCTGTTCAAGGTAAATTGTTATTTGATCCATTTTCTTACCAAGTAAGATTATTGAAAAGTTATCACGATCATAGATTTAACGTAAACATGTTGCCTAGACAAACAGGTAAAACTACTACTGCCGCAATATACCTAGCATGGTATGCAATGTTTTTTGCAGATCAAACTGTACTAATTGCCGCACACAAATACACAGGCGCACAAGAAATTATGCAACGTATACGTTATGTGTATGAAAGTTGTCCTGATCATATTAGAGCAGGTGTTACAAACTACAATAAAGGCTCAATGGAATTTGAAAACGGTTCGCGTATTGTTAGTGCAACTACAACAGGTAACACAGGACGTGGTATGAGTATCTCGTTACTATACTGTGATGAGTTTGCATTTGTTAATCCTAATATTGCAGAAGAGTTTTGGACTTCAATATCTCCTACACTAGCAACAGGTGGTCGTGCTATTATTACATCAACACCTAACTCGGACGAAGATACGTTTGCTGTTATTTGGAAACAATCACAAGACAAATACGATACACATGGTAATGAGCAAGAAGTAGGTGTAAACGGATTTCACGGATTTACATGTACTTGGGATGAACATCCTGACAGAGATGAAGCATGGAAAGTTGCTGAGATTGGACGTATTGGCGAAGAAAAGTTTAGACGTGAGTATGGTTGTGAGTTTTTAGTATACGACGAAACACTTATTAATAGTATTCATTTATCAACTATGGAAGCACAAAATCCCTTAATGAATATGGGCCAAACACGTTGGTACGGAACTCCTACAGGCGATCAAAACTATGCTGTTGCACTAGACCCTGCAATGGGTACAGGTGGTGACTATGCCGCAATACAAGTTTATGAATTACCAAGTTATAAACAGATTGCAGAATGGAGACATAATGAAACTCCTATACCTGCCCAAATTAGAATACTGAGAGATATTTGTACACACATACTAGACTGTTGCAAAACAACAGGTAGTAACATTTATTGGAGTGTTGAGAATAACTCAATTGGTGAAGCCGCACTTATTGTTATTAACGATTTTGGTGAAGAAAATATACCCGGGCTATTTGTAAGTGAACCTATGCGTAAAGGACATGTACGCAAGTTCCGCAAAGGGTTTAATACTACACATGGTACTAAGATTACAGCATGTAGTCGTTTGAAAACTATGATTGAAAATAAGAAGATAACTATTAATAGTGGCCCATTAATTACAGAACTAAAAAATTATGTTGCTACAGGCACTAGTTTTAGAGCAAAGCCAGGAGCCAATGATGACTTAGTTAGTGCTACACTATTAGCACTAAGAATGATGGCAGTTTTAAAAGACTGGGATCCACGTATATATAATACCTTTACACAAGCTGAAGGAGAGGAGCAATACGAACCGCCGATGCCAATATTTGTTAGCGGTTATTGATAAATATTAATATGAAAAACCTTGAGACTATAGCAGACGAATTATTTCACAAAATACGTGGACGTTTTCCGAAAATTACAGTAGGGAACGAAGCCGCCGAAGTGGTTAATAAACCAAAAGAAGCTAGATTCTTTGAATTTGACTTTGCAAACGGCAAAAAAGTTAGTGTAAGTATTGACCAAAAAGCACTTACAGTAATGTACGGTCAGAATTTATTTTCAGAAGATGAACATGTACTTAAAAGTAAATGGTTTGACTTTTTAAAAGAATTAAGAGTATTTGCAAAAAAGAGAATGTTGAATTTTGATACAAGAGATATAACAAAAACTAACTTAGACAAAAGAGATTATGAGTATCTAAGCACGGAGAAACAAATGAGCGAATCAAAAATGTATGGAACTAGTAGAACTAGTTACCAAGATGTAGGAACAGCAAGACTTGTTGTAAAACATGCTGGTCCAGTTAACCACGAAAATGCCGCAGGACGCACACAAAATGTACACAGCATTTATATTGAAAGTGATGCCGGTGAAAGATTTAAATATCCATTCAGACACTTAAACGGTGCCAGAGCAATGGCTATGCACGTAAGTGAAGGTGGAAACGCATATGATGATTTTGGTAAACATATTACTGGATTATCAGAAGAATTAAACAAACTCCGTAAATTTAAGACATACATGAATCGCTCAAGTGTAATGGCTGAAGGTTTATCAGGGTATATGGACGTTGTAAATGAAAGACTTGTGGCTGTTAAAAAGACAGTTGAGTCACTACAACGTAAAGCGTATTATACAGAAACATTTACTAACTTCGAAACAACCGTGCTAGAAGAAGTTCCAGAAGATGTCTCAAATACTTGGATTGATGAACTTACTATTAGACAGTTTAACGAAGAATTAAAAGGCGTATTTCCATACGTATACAACTTAGTAAAAGAAGCAAACAAAATTGAAGAAGTAGATTTATCTTCATTATCATTAGATGACTATCTAAAAAGATTTGAAGTAGGTGACACAGTACTTCCAAAAGAAGAAAGCCCAGGACAAGCACCAGGTAAAGTTGTTAAAGTCCAAGACGACAAGTGTATGGTTAAGTTTGCAGACGGTTCAACAGAAGTATTTACACATGATGAACTAGAAGCTACTGATGCTAAAAACTTACCCGACGTTGATGAAGGTATGGGCGGAGAATATCACTGTAAAGATTGCGGAGATACACCACATAATCCAACTACAAATTGTTCACATGATGTACACGACGAAAATGGCGATCATTGGGTTGACAATAATGGCAACGGTATCCATGATGCAGACGAAGGTATTATTGATCCACAGACTGCATATGCTGAAAAATTAGATTCAATTATTTCACAGGCAAAACATGAACAAATGACAGCTGAAGATGATGCAATACAATTAGGTACTGTAGGAAAAAAGTATCTCGATATGTATAAAACTCATGGAGAAGATTATCTAGCCCAAGTTTTAAAAATAGACAAAGAAGCATTTGGAAAAGAAATGGTAAAGGCTGATGGCAATCCAGCAAAAGTAATTCAAAACTTTCTTTCTAAGAAAGGATTTCAAGATGAAGGCAATACTAACGAAGACCAACAACTAAGAGAATTTTTGCCAGTACTATCATTATTAGCTCCAGCGGCTGGAGCGGCATTAAGATTTATTGCACCAAAAGTACTACCAAGTATGATGACAGGTGCAAAAGAAATTTTAAAATATAGTGTTAAGAATCCAATAAAAGCAACTGTTGGAGCAACAGCGGCGGCCAATCCAACTGCAACAAAAGACCTAGCAGTAGGAGCAGTAAACACAGTTAAAGGCGGAGCAGAACTTGTTGGTAAAGCAAGCGATGCTATTGATGACGCCGGAGAAGTAATGAGTCAAGCCAAAGACGCAATTAGTAGTGTAGGCGGCAAGGTTAGCCAAACAGCTGACGATCTTAAATCAATGGCGGCAGGCGCACTAGATAAGATACCAGATCTATCTAAAGTTGCAGACATTGCAAAACAATATGCTATTCCGGGTGCAATAGTTGTTGCAATATTACTAGGTGGAAAAAAATTATACGATATAATATTTGGCGATAAAGAAGAACCAAAAGAACCAATTAATGGAGAAGCTAAAGTAATCTCTATTACTCCAGACGACGGAGACGACGGAGCCGACGGCGGAAAAGGTGACGAATTGAAGCAAAAGAACGAAATTCCATTAGATGAATTCATTAAAGGTATGTACGATTATACTAGCAATGCTTTCCCTAAAGGTGAAACAGCGGTCTTAACAGCAGTACAAAAACAGTACGGTGATGAGATGGTTGATGAAGCTCAAGAAGTAATGACAAGTTTATTACGCTTGAAAGATGCTGAAATGGCACGTATCCAGACCCTAGCAGGACTAAGATAACCAAATTTCAGAATAAAGTCAAAATAAAGGTTGACTTTATAAGTACAATAGTGTATTATATATAAAGTAATGCACATTTAGGCAATACAAAACAGCTATAAGGCAAAACACACATAGGAGGCTTATAAATATGGCAACACTAGCAGAAATCAGAGCAAAGCTCAAAGAGCAAGAAACAAACACCGGCGGTAACAATCGTTCAGGCGGTGACAACGCAATTTACCCATTTTGGAACATGCAAGAAGGACAGAGTTCAACTCTAAGATTCCTTCCAGATGGAGATGATACAAACACTTTCTTTTGGAAAGAACGTTTGATGATCAAACTTCCATTTGCAGGAGTTAAGGGTCAAACAGACTCACGTCCAGTACAAGTACAAGTACCGTGTATGGAAATGTATGGCGAAAGCTGTGCTATTCTTAACGAAGTACGTGCATGGTTCAAAGATCCAAGTTTAGAAGACATGGGTCGTAAGTATTGGAAAAAACGTTCATACGTATTCCAAGGGTTTGTTACAGAGAATGCTCTTAATGAAGACACCACTCCAGAAAATCCAGTACGTAGATTTATTATTGGGCCACAAATTTTCCAAATTATTAAAGCGGCACTAATGGATCCAGACATGGAAGAATTACCAACAGATTATACTGCTGGTGTAGACTTCCGTCTTAACAAAACATCCAAAGGTGGCTATGCAGACTATTCAACATCTAATTGGGCACGTAGAGATCGTCCATTATCAGATGCTGAAATGAATGCAGTTAATACACATGGCTTGTTTAATATGAGTGACTTCCTTCCAAAGCAACCTTCAGAAATTGAAGTTAAAGTTATGAAGGAAATGTTTGAAGCATCAGTTGATGGTGAAGCATATGATATGGAACGTTTTGGTCAATATTTCCGTCCAGCGGGAATGTCGGCAAGAACAGGCGATCCACAGAATAGAGCGGGAACACCTGCTCCGGCGGCACCACCTACTCCGGCGGCACCAGTAACTCCAGCACCAGTAGCGGCACCTGCTCCAGTAGCAGAAACTGCTCCGGCGGCTCCAGTTGCAGAAACTGCTCCGTCAGGCAAAGCTGAAGACATTTTGTCAATGATTAGATCACGTCAATCATCATAAAATAAACAATATTTGTAGGGGTGAAATATCCCCTACATTAGCTTTACAAAAGGAGAAACTATGGCTAAATCATTTGATGTTAGTAAATTCCGTAAGGACTTAACAAAGAGTATAACAGGTATGAGTAGTGGATTTAACGATCCTACAGATTGGATCAGCACAGGCTCATATGCACTAAACTATCTTATTAGTGGCGACTTTCACAAAGGTGTTCCGCTAGGTAAGGTTACTGTGTTTGCAGGTGAATCAGGAGCAGGTAAAAGTTATTTCTGCGCCGGAAACATTATAAAACACGCACAAGACCAAGACATTTTTGTAGTATTAATTGACACAGAAAATGCACTTGACGAAAGCTGGCTACAAGCTCTACAAGTAGACACAAGTCCAGAGAAGTTACTCAAACTTAATATGAGTATGATTGACGATGTGGCAAAAACTATCTCAACATTTGTTA
>Ga0209711_10004074_pt1 | contig 11993 bp, 23 predicted proteins | sample ArcticOcean_MG_C_7_FD_187441 | JGI IMG/M metagenome (GOLD analysis project Ga0209711, IMG submission 187441) | Marine microbial communities from western Arctic Ocean - ArcticOcean_MG_CB11_88 (SPAdes) (version 2) | ecosystem: Environmental > Aquatic > Marine > Oceanic | place: Arctic Ocean... | reverse complement strand
AGACCAATCTGTAATTTCTTTTAAGTAAGTTAGTTCCATTATATTATTACCTTTTGTAAATCGTTAACCCAGTAGCCTGAACATCCGATTGCAGAATTATCACAACCTTGTCCTTCGAAAAACCATTCTATATTAATACCTTTAAATGTTTTATAAGGTAAGATATAAGTTTCGTAAGCAACCTCTTTACATATATTATATGCTCTTACTAGTATGTCGGTATCGTTGACTTCTTTAACATATCCTTCGAATGTCATCCCACTAGTTGTGAACTTGATGCCGTCATCTTGTCCTACTAAATCTTTTATATCTACTATTCTCATTATGCTATTACCTCTACTGCTTGTTTGAATCTTAAATCTACTAATCTATTGATGAAACCTACTTCACCACCAGTAGGACTTGGTACTTTTGCAATACCGAATTCTGACTCGATTGCAAATATGACATTCCATATGTCACCTTCTGCAAGTAGTTGTACATCATTTAAGATTAGGTCTTTGGTTCTTTTTAGGTTGGTCATGATATCTCCTTTTTTCATTATATACATAGTATAACAAAAAGTGAGGGTCATTGTCAAATTTATTTTCACCTTATTTTAGGCCTTAAAAACCCCCTTTCGGGGGTTCATTTTACATTTTTACTATCATTTTTTAGGGGTCATTGTCAAGCTTTATGTTTCAAAACTGTCATCGCTGGAGTGAAGTTTATTATGAAGTGTCATCTTTTCTTCTGATACAGTGAACCATGTTGCTATTGTCCATCTATAGTTTCTTCTTGTCATATTGACACCATGGGTTTGGTCTATCCCCTGAAAGATTACAGACTCACCAGCTACTGGTTTTATCTCCAATCCTGCGAGACATTTTACTTGTGAAGGGAAGTACAATTCTCCACCCTCATAATCATCATTTAGATAAGTCATACAAGTATAGAACCTGTGGGGTTTTTTATTTCTATAACCCTCGGGGTCTAGAGCCGTGTCATTTCCTGTATATGCATCATCATGTGGATGTTGTTTTTTTAGTGGTGACCATGCATTCATCTGTGTTCTTTCAGGATAAGTGTGTACCCCAAACTCAGCAAAAATGTGTTGACCAGCCTGAATTTCAATCCTCTTGATGATTCTGTTAAACTCTTCGTTTTGGACGTGTTTAATACTCATTCGAGCATAACCGTCTTCCTCATCTTTCTGATAAGGTTTATTCCAAGGAGTTACTCCGTTATGCAGGTGTGGGTGAGTCTTGAAGAAGTTTATTAGAAACCTCATCTCCTCTTCCGATACCATCTGTGGAACTCTCTTTAGATTGAAGTTCTTGGATGGCTCTAGCGTATGCCATTCGTTTTTCATATTCTATCCTTTTAGTTCGTTCTTTGGGACGAACTTTTAATGCTCTTTCAATTTTTAGTCTTGATGCACGTTGTAAGAAAATAATACCATTAAGGTGGTCACATTCGTGTTGTACACATCGTGATGCCATTCCTTCAAGTGTAAGAGTGTGTTCCTCTCCATCACTATCTTGGTATTTTAATTCTACTACTTTAGACCGTTTAATCATCACATACATGTCGGGGAAGGATAAACACCCTTCTTTCATGTTGTCTGCTTCTACTGATGCTCTTATTATTTCAGGATTGAAAAATCCAACGGAACCTTTATCTTGAGTACCCATGACAAATACTTGTGCATTAACACCAACTTGGTTTGCACTTAAACCCATACCTCTATTTGTTTCCATACATTCTATGAGTTTCTCTTCCAACTCCTTTGCATTCTTTACAGCATCCTTTGCAGAAAAATCATATTTTTCTGTAGGGAATCTTAAAACTTTTGAGGCTTCTTCTACCAATTCATACATAATTTATTTCCTGTTATAGGGGGAATCTTCCACCACTACTAATACTTACACTTTGGATTTTAAGGTCGAAGAAGTTGAGTATTGCACTCCACATCTTTGCACCCTGTTCCTTAATCCATTTAAAGGCACTCTTAAGTCTTCCAACAATTGCATCTAAAACTTTCTTAGCTTGTGCTTTGATTTTGTTTCCAAGACTTTTCAGTATAGCAAACTCATCGAGTTGTACCATTTCTTCTGTGAGTAAACCTTCCTTACTCATTTCTTCCATTATTATACTACGGAAGGTATCATCTGCATAGGAGTTTTTTAAAGATATTTTCTTACTTCTTAGTGCAAGATATGGTTTAGATTTTCCACCACCAGTCTTGAACGATACATAGAAACTATTTCCTGATGCAAGTGCTGAACCTGCTTTGTTTGGTGAATCTAATGCTAGTGTACTCTGAAGTGTACCCGATTCCTTAAAGGTTGCAATAACATCTGCAATTGCATCAGGACTATCTTTGAACTTGACCGAACCTGTTGCAGCTTCCCAACAAAAGAACTTCTTCATATCGGAAGAATTATTAAACATATCTTGGAGTTTATCTGTAAGATATTTTGCATTTATTTGTCCCTCTTCCATCTCTGCAATTCTATCTAAGTCTTTCTTAGATAGTGTTTTGGGGTCTTGGGCTGCAAGCTTATTAAGAGAGTCGATAGTTCCCTTCTCTTGTAATGTAATCATCTTCGATTCAATATCAGTTAGAAGTGAGTTTACAACCTTCTGTCCACTTGGACTCTCTGTAAAACTACTCATTGCAGCTTGAACTGTTGCAATGGTTTCATTCTTACCTGCAGACAATAATTGTGAACCACCTGCTTTCTTGAGTGAAATATTAGTATTACCATTGTCTATTAAATCTGTTTTAGGTGTCTTGTTTGTTGCACCTGCATCCATCCACTCTTGACTAATCGGTAGTGTTGATGCACCCAATTGTGTTAGTTTGTTGACTCTGAGTATCTTAATGAAATCATGTCCTAATAACATTGCTTGGTCTTCCCAATCACCCCAAAACTTTTGGGCTCTTGCCCATTCGGGGCCTTTCATCCAATCCTTGTGTCCTTTAATTCTATTAACTGCACATGCAATAACAGATTCCCAGTCTTCACCTGATGGGTTTTTACCAGTATGAGTTGACATACCATTTGCAATCTTATCAATATTACCTGCGGTAACACCTAATGCTTTCTTGATGAGTCCACCCGTTTTTGCAAAGTGTGGAATGTCGGTCTCATCTTTAGCTGCAAGAAGGTCACTCTTGAGTTGTGTCCAAATAGATTTGTCCTTAATGAAGATTTTCTCTCCAGTCATGGACACCAGTTCACCACTCTCTACTCTGTCTATGAATGTTGTTCTGTTTTTTCTCTTGAATAAATCATCTAGTCCAATAGACCCCTCAACAAGGTTTAATTCAACATTGACATTTTCAGTGATGTTATGGACTCTATTGCCAATTTTGATGGTCAAGTCTATCTCGTTGTTTACGACTTCGTTAAATGATTTCATAATACTATTTATCTATTCTGCAAGTCGTGAAAAGTTTTTATACTTCTCAAATCGTAAAACATTGTTAAATTTATCATATAATGCTTCACCCTTATGACTAATAATAAAGACATTAGTCTTTTCTGTAAGTGTATTCAGTAGTTTTAAGAAGTCATCTGTCCCTGCAACATCTAATGAAGAGTCGAAAACCTCATCAAGAACAAGTAAATTGGTATTTACACTGTTCTTCATTCTTGCAATAGCTCTCCATGTGAATAGTAATGCAAGGTCGATTCTCATCTTCTCACCTTGAGAGAAGTTATCATACTTGAATACATCTCTGAATCGTGACTTGATGGTTTCCTCAAAGGACTCATCTAATTCAAAACCAACAAAGAACTCTAATGATGCAAGGTACTTGTTAATCATGTTGTTCATGATTGGTACATACTGTTTGATAATCTTCTGACGAACACCTTGGTCTTTTAATAAAGTAGACGCAATGTCATAGTAATGACCTTGTTCAGTTAGAGTCTCTTTCTTTGCATGAAGAACATTTAACTGTTCTTCACCATCATCTATTTTAGACTGGGTGTCTTTTTTACCTGTAGATTCTGTTCTTAGGTCTTCAATTTCGGATTGCAGTTTCTTTATATATTTTTGATTAGAAACAATTTCCGTTTGGATTACTCCGATAGTTTTTTGTATTCCAGTGATGGACTCACTGATGACACGAATTTCTTCCATTCGATTGGTGGATTCTTGGATAATTTTTCCGAGTTCTCCAATTGCGTGAACCAACTCCTTCTTCTTGACCTGTTTCTTTGTAACATGGCTCGTTTTGTGTTCTTCATCTATACCCTGCTCACATATTGGACAATTATCATTACTTTCATAGAAGGTTATTTCCTTTTCAAGTTTACGTTTATTCTCTTCAAGTTTACTCAAGTGACTGGTGGCTTGTTTAAGTCGGTCACCTTGTGGGTCTCTGTCATTAATTGACTTATCCAGTTCTGCAACTGAATCGGTTTTTATAGTAACTTTTGCAAATAAGGAATCGATATTGGTTTGAGTCTCCGAAATAGTATCCTCAAATTTACCAATTTTCTCATCTCGGTTCTCTTGCAAAACTACTAACTGTTGTGACAGTCCATTAAGTCTCTCTTCCATTATATTTATCTGATGGGTGGTTTCACGAACCTCTATAACATGGTTCTGAACTCTTGTTCTTAGGATATCACCCATGGTGGAAAATATACTAATGTCTAGTAAGTCCTCTACAAGGTTTCTTCGGTCTTTAGACTTTAATTGCATAAAGGGAACAAAGTTTGCTGAACCTAAAATACAAACTTGTGTAAATGAACGATAGTTCATCTTTAGAATCTGTTTCTCTAATTGTTCTTGATAATCTCTGACTGTTGCATCTTGGTTGATGAACACATCATCGACATAGATTTCAAATAAATTTGGTTTCATACCACGAATAATTTTGTAGTGTTTCTTACCGATATCAAATTCAACTTCTACTAACAAGGCCTTTTCATTTACACTATTAATAAGAAGTTCTTTCTTCAGATTCCTAAATCCACGACCATATAATCCAAAACACAATGCGTCTAGTAGGGTGGATTTCCCTGCACCATTCTCACCTAAGACCAATGTGGTCTGATGTTCATTCAATGCAAGTTCAGTAAAGGTATTTCCCGATGAAAGTAAGTTCTTCCATCGTACAACTGTAAAATTTATCATAAAAAGTTATGTTCTTCAAGTGCTTCATAATACAATGAAGTCATTAATTTGTCTAGGTCTTTTTTCTTTCCCTGTATCTCTAACCCATCCACATACTTTTTCATGATGGTCAATGTGTCTTCGATATCATCAACTTCACTGTCATCAAAGAAGTCCATGTGTTTGTTATCATCAACGACCTGTAAGTGTACTGGGTTTTGTTGATGAACTTTATCCAAGAAGGTATCAAACCAATAAGGATTATCTTTGTTAACTACGATAATTTTTATAAATTTACCAGTAACATCAGAGTAATCATCATTAGCAATATCTTCAAATGTCTTGTTAGTGTCATCATAGAAGACCTTTTTAAACATTTCTATTGGGTTTAGTACTGGTGTTGTCTCTCTCGTTTCCGTATCAAAGATGTGGAAGTACTTATTGTCACCATAGTCAATCCATGTAAATTGCATCTGAGAACCTAAGTAACGAATGTTACCAACTTCTGATTTATGATGGAAGTGTCCACTGAAAACTTGTTCGAATCTCTTTAAATATGTGTGGTCTAGTCCGTGTGGACAGTTCATTCCTGGCTGCATCAATGCACCCTCAATCTCAAAATGACCCCAACAATATTGAGCAGATGCAGTGTGTAAAAAGTCTACTGTATCTGCATAGTTTTCGGGATTAATCCATGGTACCAATGCAACAGGACATCCATCATACTCTTTAATAACTGGTTCGGAGATAACATTTATATTATTATCACCAAATAGAAGGAGTTCGGGGGAGTTTACATCATTTGTGTTTTTATAATATGTATCATGGTTACCCAAAATCAAATCCATGTGGATGTCTCTCTCCAACATGGGTTTAATAAAGTGTTCTTTGTTTGCATGTAATGATGCAAAGTTTACATATTTTCGTCTATCAAAGTAATCACCCAAGTGAACAATTTGTTTTATGTTATGTTCATCAAGGTACGGAAAGAAAACTTCATTGTAAAATCTTCCTTGATAGTCTGCCATCGCAGGCATATCGGAACGGACACCACAATGAGTGTCATTGAGAATGGCTATCTTCAAACGAGAATACCTTTTCCATTATTCATCATCTGTTTCTACTCCTATATTATCTGAATCTGAAAAGACTTCTACACCTTTAGATTCAACTACTTCACTTTTCTTTTTGTTCTTTCTTGGTGAATAGTCCACATGATTCATGTGTTCTTGTAACCATTCGACATTTGTATTAACAAAGGTCGGGTCATATGAACCATCAATAGTGGTGAAACTATCCATTGTAATGGATGATTCCATGATTGATTTTTGTTTGATAAAGACCTGTTTCTTTTCCTTCTGAATTCTCCTTAAGAAGGCATAATAACAAATCTGAGTAACGTATGCAAATGCATTACTTGATTTTTCCGTGTTGAAGTTGTTGATATACTGGAGACAATTCTCGATTGCGTCACATATCATTTCATCACGGTAAGTGTAATTGATAAAGTTTGGTCGGGTAGATAGTCTTGTTGCAATCTTATAGATGCATAATCCTATGTACTCGGTCATTCTAGGAGGGACTTCACCTACTGCTTTTGCTTCTTTTACAGAAATATTATGAGCAACAACTGCAGCTGTGAATTCTTTGTTATTAACGTAGTGTTCGGGTTTTTTCTTTTCTGTTTTCATACCTGTATTATACAGTGAAATAGGTGTTGATGGAAGGGGTTTTTAGATATAATTTAATTTAATTTATTTTAAAAACTCTATTGACGGATTAGAAATGTCATGATAAAATTAATATGTCCCACTGGGGATATACTATAATAAGGGTTACACCTTATCTCTTTCTCTTTTATTTAGGGTTCCATAAAAAGAGACAAATCAGAATGAGTGATTGTATTCCTAATGCACCGACTAAAAACCAAACGTCTTTCATGATACAGTATAGTTAAGCATTCTACTCTTAGCTAAAGATTTCATTTCAATTATCCGACTCATTCTGTCAATATCACCAACTGCAAGTTCATACATGCACCAACTTAAAACTGTACCTATTATATAGTGTTTCATATTATACTCCATTTAAAACACTTTTGTGCTGAGTGGTTGGCAAAGTTCTTAGTTGCTTCTATTCTTAGACGAATAGTTTTTTGTTGAGGTTGAGAATATGCAGACATAACGAGTTTCTTGTCGGTAAATAACTGCATGGCTTCTATAAGGTTGTTATCTTTTTGTCGTTGTTGCATAACAGAAAGTGCTAAATCATAATCGTTTTTACATTCATGCACGTCATCAGCATTAACAACTAACGACCCGAATACTGCTATAAGTATTGCAAGTCCACTACTTCCTGTTATTAGTACCTTCATAATACCCTGAGTAGTATACAATCGGCATTTATTCTACCATTGGGTTCACTTACTTTAGTAGTAATGCTATCCCAAACCTGTTTGTCGATTTGTTTTATTGTTTTGCTCAAGATCAATGGCAGTATATCTTCTGGTTTTCTTAGAGTAGTTATCCTACTCTTCTCACAGATATTTTTAATGGTAGTACCGCTTACCTCAAACCCTTTGGTTGAATTTGTATTATACTGAGTAAGTTTCCTTGTCTTAGTATTATACACAAATAGAACATCTTTACCAGGTATCATGACAGGATTGATTGACATTAACTTAGCATCGATGTCCTCTACCTTATACTTTAGGCTCTTGATTTGAACATCAGAAGCTTTTGGTTTCTTGATCCTTGGTATCCTAGCTGCTTTATTAGCAACTTTTAATTTATCTAAGTCTTCAAAGATGGTTTCCATTGTGTCCATCATCTTCTTAATATCAGATCTTTTTATATGCTCAAAGGCCTCAACCGCTTGATCACACGTTTTATTGTATGCATCTTTAACAGGTTGATACTCACTGCTTATCACATTTTTAAACATGTTAAGTGTTGAGCCTTTAAGTCCATATGTTTTAAATAATTTATAGGCATCTATCGTACCGTTGTAATTACCTTCTAACCATCCATCGACGACTGTATCCCAGTCTTCCATGATAGTATCCAGTACCTTGGCTCGTTGCCTATCTTGTATAGTCACTATAGGTTTTGCTGCGACCTTCTCTTCGACTTCTTCGATAGCAACTAATGCTTCATTATAAATCTCTTTGAGTGTGTTACCCCATCGTTCAAACTCTGATGGTGTGTACTCATATCCTCTATAATGCATCTTAGCTATCTTGCCAATTTTAAATGTGAGTTCCCAGTCTTTTAACTTCTTAAGAGTCTTGATTTGATCCTTATCATAACCATACACTTCTTCAGCAAACTGTAGGACAGTAGGAACATAGTCTTTAGGTTTATAAAAGTAATTATACCAATGAGCACCTTTAGTCCACAGACCTTCACGCTTTTCGTGCTCAAGCGTTTCTCCGGCTTGGAATATCGGCTCGGGTCCCATATACTTATCGTCAATGGTTAACCTGCTCTTCCTCATTTTTGTTCTAACTTTATTTTCTGCCATTACTAACTCCTTTCATAATAAGATCTATTATAACACAGTTTACAGCACTTGTACATAGACAGAACAAATTATTTTTAAATGATTCTTTGATAATTCTTAATACCTTTAACATAATTCGATGCCGCAGAGATTGCGTAATCCTCACTCTTACCGTTATACCATTCAATACCTAATGCGATATCATCAATGAACATGCGGATGCCGAACACTTTATCTTTGCCTAATGTACGTAGTACTTCAGCTTTACGTTCTTTATACTCACGGTTACCTTTAAATTCGCTTAACAACATATATCTACTTGTCATCGTTCTCTCTCCACATATCGTTTAATTTATGGTAGGTTAATATTTTGATTTGGCCTCTATCTAGATCAGGGTATTTTTCACGAAGTTCTTTGCTTACTTTATACTTAAGGTTTGAATCCTGTATCAATAAGTATGCACCTGAACAAAGTGCTACTAATATTCCTGCTGCTGTTATGCTTAAGATAATTTCTATAATCATGGTCTTATTTTCCTATGTGTTCTATGTCCTTACGTGGTATTACTTGATAAGCACCTTTGTTATACGCAGGAGCTACTGTAAAATTCTTTGACTCTTTAACTTTCCAAGAGTTGTCCTCTACCTTACATCTGTAAGGTGTAATTGGAGCCGAAGGATATTGTTTGGTAGTCCGTACCGGATTCGAACCGGTGTTGCCGAGATGAAAACCCGGTGTCCTGACCTGGCTAGACGAACAGACCTTTGGTTGACTAAGTGCTTTAGTCTTTCTTTTACGACCATGTTGATCGTATCTTATTGATCCTATATAATTCATATGATAAGATCGCCTGGGGCTTCCACCATCAGTTGTTCCATAGGAGTTGCCTCATTCAGCACAACCTTATCACCTAGGGTATAGTTACCACAAGGCGATGCTCTATGATACTCACGTTGAACAAGGCCGCTCTTATATGCAGTCTCGATGTATCCATCCTGACCTGCTATATATTCTACGCCTTTAGACCACTTTTCTACAGCTTGCCTACGTAAAACTTCTGCAACCTTTTCAGTGTATTGTGTCATGTGAACTCCTGCCTTGCTCGGCTAATTTAATTAATTCTAATAATTTCTGATCCCAGATCTTCTTAAATTCTGGATTCTGGGCTTTATCCCTAGCATTACGTAAAGCTATTGCTCTACGTGTTATGTTACTAATCCCAATCATTCTTACCTTCATTGTATGCATCCATGATAGAAGATCCAGCAATAAATGCTTGAGTATCTTTATCAGAGTAATACATGTTTTCCTCTTTAAAGCAATCGAGATTGCCTGGTGAGAGATGAGCTGCTTTCTTCATTGATTGAGTCAGCCTAGGTGCTTTGTATTTCGGTTTAGAATATACTGACTTTACAGTCTTTTTAAATATTTGTTCGTCGCGGGCTTTCTCTGCCGCAGCTTTAATCATTGCTAGTCTATCCATAATATTATTTCCTCGTTAATAGATATATTATAACACAGTGTACTGCAAAAGTACACAGTTATTTTTAAATTTCTTCAATTGTTATTTTGTACTCTTTACCATTGATGTCAGAGCATTTAATTGTTTTTACTGTCGATCGCATCCAACCTTCTTTAGGATGGAGATCCATAGTCACATGACTAACATTAACCATTAGACCTTGATCTGAATTAGAATCCATCTCAAGAGCAGGTTTAACGATAGTGTGTGCGATATAGTCGCAATAAGCCATATGGTTATGCGTCTTATTTGTTTTGCTATAATTTAATTTCATGCTATAGCCTCCTCACAGTCTGCAGGATGAGCGAATGTCTCTTCCATCTCGCCTTCCGCGTCAGCTTGTTCAGCTGCATTCTGCGGTGGGAACATAGATTCCCAACAGGTTGGAGTACAACCTGAGATCAAAAACTCTCTTTGATCCACAGTTGCCTCTGGAAGAAGATCTTGAATAAGACCATCTCCGCGGAGGTACGATTCGTACTGATCTTCAGTACAAGTAATGTCCATTCCATTGGACTCGCCTGTTACAGGACTTGTTTTAAAAACGTGTATATTTGTCATATTATTTAACCCATACTTTATTATATTTAGAAGGAAGATTCTCACATGAGAACTCGTCATTTTTTGTGTAATTAACTACACCTACACACTCATTAGTCGTGTTAGACCAGTATGCATCTGGCATGTCCAGAGCGGTCTCTACCGCATTAACTGTGAAGCCGAGTATAACACCAGCTGTTGCTCCAATTAGAACCGCTTTAATTTTGTCAGATTTTTTCATTACGCTACCTCCAACATTGAAAGAGGACAGTTCCAAAGTTTACCGTTGATTCTCACAACAGCTTTTGTTCTGTTGATCTTAGTAACTTGACCTACCTCAGTACCTTTTTTACTATTGACTCTAACTTGTACACCGACTGAAAGCAGCGATTTAACACTATGAGCTTGAATTTCTCTTAGCTGGTTAAATTTAAGTTTAAGTAAGTCAACTGCATCTCTGATTTCTTTTTCAGTGTTTAGTGCGTTGATTGCGTTTAGTGTAGATTTTTTCATAATTTAATTCCTTATCAATTTTGTTTATGGTACCATTATACCACATTTTTGAGGTCTTGTACACCTTTTTTTGAAAATAAGTGTACTATTTTTATATCTATTTTTTATATGTAACAGCTTTTATATAACCTTTCTTCTAGTTTATGAGCTTCTTTTTCCCATGGAGAATTCTCATATGAATAATTTCTAGGCTCTTTTCCCTTCCAAGAATGATTATAACCATTCAATTCGCCGCGTAGATATTGTTTTGCATGCACCATTTCATGAGCAATTGTCTTCATTATATCCGTATACTCAAGCTTTACGCCATGCACTGTCCGCGCAATATCGATTTCAACGTAACCTTCTTTGATATCACCCCAACACAGTCCCTGAGCTTCTTCGTTCAATGAAGTCTTAAATTTTATGACTATAACCTTAGACCACATACGATCTATTTTTAGCTCTTTAGATATATTTTGAACATAAGTCATTACTTTCTTCTTATGTTTAATCTGTCCTTTAAGAACAAATATATTCAAGCGGCCTCTCCAATAAAAGCATAACGTGGGTTGGCACAAGAAATCATACCAACTTCATCTTTTTCTATTGAAAATTTTAATACTGACATTATGCCGCCCTCGTTTTTACCGCAACAATATTGTAACGTTCAAGTAAATCAATGCCCAAACGTTTCTTTAACATATTGTCTAATATATTAAGATGCCCGTTAAGTAAAGCAGTAATTTCCTCAAATTTGAGTTCTATATTAAACTCAGCAACAGTCGAAGGTCGTGTTGGACACTTGTCCATAGTAGTCAT
>Ga0209711_10004071_pt1 | contig 11997 bp, 13 predicted proteins | sample ArcticOcean_MG_C_7_FD_187441 | JGI IMG/M metagenome (GOLD analysis project Ga0209711, IMG submission 187441) | Marine microbial communities from western Arctic Ocean - ArcticOcean_MG_CB11_88 (SPAdes) (version 2) | ecosystem: Environmental > Aquatic > Marine > Oceanic | place: Arctic Ocean... | reverse complement strand
TTAACAGATAATTATAGATAATTAATAAAAATAATTTTAATATGTATAATTTTAACGCGCGTCCTTGAGTTTCAAGCACGGGCGTAATTTTGGTTTAAATTATATTAATAAGGCTAATAGATGTTTGAAAATCTAACGGATAAATTAGGCAATGTTTTTAAAGGCCTTACAAAAAGAGGTTCTTTATCAGAAAGTGATGTAGATTTAGCTCTTCAAGAAGTTAGATTAGCTTTATTGGAAGCTGATGTGGCTTTATCTGTAGTTAGAGATTTTATTAGCAAAGTTCGTGAAAGAGCTATAGGCGAAGAAGTTTTAAGGTCTATTACTCCTGGCCAACAAGTAATAAAGATAGTCAATGATGTTTTAATAGAAGTTTTAGGATCAGGGGAAGCTGAGCTTTCTATTGATCATTCTCCTCCAGCTGTAATTTTATTAGTAGGATTGCAAGGTTCAGGTAAAACAACAACAGCTGGTAAATTAGCATTACATTTAAAATCAAAAAAGAGAAAAAAAGTGATGCTTGCATCGCTTGATATTTATAGACCTGCTGCTCGTGAGCAATTAAGAATTTTAGGAGAACAAGCTGAAGTTTCTGTTTTACCAGAAATTGATGGAGAGAGCCCTGCTAATATTGCTAAAAGAGCAATGGCGGCATCTAAAGTTCAAGCAATAGACGTCTTAATTCTTGATACTGCGGGTCGAACAACTCTTGACACTGCTATGATGTCTGAAGCCAAAGAGATTTTTAGTTTATCCAAACCATCAGAAACTTTGTTAGTTGCTGATGCGATGACTGGACAAGATGCCGTACAGACAGCAAAAGCTTTTTCAGAAATAATTAAAATATCAGGTGTTGTGCTTACAAGATCAGATGGTGACGCAAGAGGTGGAGCAGCCTTGTCAATGAAATCTGTAACAGGTTGTCCAATTAAATTTGTGGGTGTTTCTGAAAAATTAGATGGACTTGAACCTTTTTATCCTGAAAGAGCCGCAGGTAGAATTTTAGATATGGGAGACGTAGTTTCTTTAGTTGAAAAAGCTGCTGAAACCATTGCTGAAGAAGATGCTGCTCATATTATGAAACGTATGTCTCAGGGCAGCTTTGATATGAACGATATGTTAAAACAAATTGGACAATTAAAAAAAATGGGTGGCTTAGGTGGAGTTATGTCGATGCTTCCAGGTATAGGTAAACTCCAAAAACAAATGGCAGCTAGCAATTTCAATGACAAAGCCATCTCTAAGCAAGAAGCCATAATATATTCAATGACTAATAAAGAAAGAATAAATGTGGCTTTACTGAATGCATCCCGAAGAAAAAGGATTGCTTCAGGATCAGGAACGTCTGTTTCTGAGGTAAATAGACTTGTTAAACAACAACAAGATATGGCTCGCATGATGAAAAAAATGGGAAAGATGGGCGGTCTTGGTGGATTAAAAAATATGATGTCCTCACTTGGTGGAAATCTTCCAAATACAGATATGGCATCTTCAGGTAGTGCTGATAGTCCAATGATGGATGCTAATAAAATTGCGGAATTACAAAAAATGATGGGAAGTAACATGCCAAATTTAGGGAATATGTCTAATAGATTTGGTGGAATGGGATTGCCTGGTTTAGGTGGAAAACAATCTAAAAAAAGAAGATAATATTAATCAATAAACTTAAAATATGAGGAAATAAATAATGGCGTTAAAAATAAGATTATCTCGAGGTGGTGCTAAAAAAAGACCGTTTTATAAAATAGTAGTTGCTGAGGCATTGTCTCCTAGAGATGGTAAGTTTATTGAAAGATTAGGTTCGTACAACCCAATGGTTCCTAAAGATCATGCAGAAAGATTAGTTTTAGATGTTGAGCGTGCAAAGTATTGGATGTCTAAAGGAGCTCAGCCTACATTAAGAGTAGCTAAAATGTTATCTGTAGATGGTTTAGTTAAAGCTCCTGTAATAAACGACCAACCTATTAAAAGTGCTCCAGGGAAAAAGAGGAAAGAAAGAGAAGCTGAAGCAACTGAAAAATTAGCTTCAGCGGCAGAAGCAGCTAAAGAAGAAGCAGCTAAAGCAGCAGAAGCTCCAGTAGCAGAAGTTCCTGTGGAAGAAGCTCCAGTAGCAGAAGTTCCAGTAGCAGAAGCTCCTGTGGAAGAAGTTCCAGTAGCAGAAGTTCCAGTAGCAGAAGCTCCTGTGGAAGAAGCTCCAGCTGAAGAAGCTAAAAAAGAATAGGTAAATATTGTCAAATATTAACTTAATAGAAATAGGATGTTTTATTGGTGTTCACGGTATAAAGGGACAAGTAAAGCTTAAAAGTTTTACTGAAACCCCGGAGAATATTTTTAATTACAAAGAATTTTTTTTAGAAAATAATGACAAAGTTCTCATCATAAAACTTATTAGCAAAGTTAAACAAAGTTTAATTTGTAAGATTAAAGATGTAGATACTAGAGATGAGGCAGAAAATTATAGAGGGCTGAAATTATTTATAAAACAAGATAGTTTACCCAAACTAGAAGATAATGAGTTCTATCATAGAGATTTGATGGAATTTGAAGTTTATAACTTAAAGAAAGAAAGTTTTGGTAAAATTAAATCTTTCAATGATTTTGGTGGAGGTCTTTTGATAGAAGTCAAAAAAGAAAATAAATTATTTTATCTTCCTGTAGGTGATAATTTTCTTAAAGATATAGACTATAAACAAAAAGAGGTGATTATAAATTTAGATTTAAGTTTTATAGAAAACTAGAAAGGGAGTTGATTGTTTGTGGAGTGCAACTGTTTTATCATTGTTTCCTGAGATGTTTCCTGGAACTTTAGGATTATCTATAGCGGGAAAAGCTTTGAAAAATGACATTTGGTCTTTAAAAATGATAAATATCAGAGATTTTTCTAATGATAAGAATGGTAAAGTAGATGATGTTCCTTTCGGTGGCGGGCATGGCATGGTTATTAAGCCTGATGTCATTGATAAAGCTTTGAATTCTGTTATTGATGCTGAAGGCCCTAGGATATATTTATCCCCTAGAGGAAAAAAATTTGATCAAAGGTTTGCCAAAAGGTTGTCAGAAGAAAAAGGTGCTGTTTTTATTTGTGGGCGATATGAGGGAGTAGATGAAAGGTTTTTGGACAATAACGATATTATTGAACTTAGTGTAGGAGATTATATATTGTCAGGAGGAGAGTTAGGCGTTCAAATTGTTTTAGACGCTACTATTAGGCTTCTGCCTAATGTTATTGGAAATCCTGAAGGTTTGATCGAAGAAAGTTTTGAAAAAAATTTATTAGAATATCCATTATATACTCAACCAAGAGTTTGGAAAAACAGGAAGGTTCCTGAAGTGTTATTATCAGGAGATCATAAAAAAATAAAAGAATGGAAAATTAAGAAGGCAGAAGAAATTACAAAATTAAAAAGGCCAGACTTGTGGTCTAAATATATAAAATCTTAACTGGATAAAAAATTATTAATTTGTTATGTGTATATTACACGAAAGGATACTGATATGAATATTATTGATAAAATAGAAAAAGAGCAGATGGATAAAATCTCTTCAGACAGAACTCTTCCTGAATTTGGAGCTGGTGATACTATTAAAGTGGATGTAAAAATAGTTGAAGGTGATAAAGAAAGAGTTCAAGCGTTTGAGGGATTGTGTATTGCTCGAAGTGGTGGCGGTATTAATGAAAACTTTACTGTTAGAAAAATTTCATATGGTGAAGGAGTAGAAAGAGTGTTTCCAATTTTTTCTCCTAAAATTGCAGGGATAACTGTACTTAAAAGAGGTAAAGTTAGAAGAGCTAAGTTATACTACTTGAGAGAGTTAAGAGGGAAATCAGCTCGTATTGTTGAAAAAATTCAAGTTTCAAAGAAAAATAGCAAAGTTGTAGCAGAAAAACCAAAGGCTACTGAAGAAATACAATCATAATGTATATAGTATAAATTTGATAAACTAATATTTATAAAATGATTGAAAATTATTTTTTATTTTAATTTGAAAATTAAGAGGGAAATAAAATGAAGCCTAGGACACTTTTTGATAAAATTTGGGACTATCATCTTATAAATACTCAAGAGGATGGTGCTTCTCTTATATATATTGATAGACACTTAGTTCACGAAGTAACGAGCCCTCAAGCATTTGAAGGTCTAAGGCTTTCTGGAAGAGTAGTTAATTCTCCTAAGAGAACTCTTGCAGTCGCAGATCATAATGTACCTACAACTGATAGAGCTGGAGGTATAGAAGAAGAAGAGTCTAGAATCCAAGTTGAAGCTTTAGATAATAATGTTGCTGAATTTGGAATACCATATTTTAATATGATGGATGCTAGACAAGGTATAGTTCATGTAATAGGTCCTGAGCAAGGCTTTACCCAACCAGGAATGACAATAGTTTGTGGAGATAGTCATACAGCAACACATGGTGCATTTGGTGCGCTTGCATTTGGAATTGGAACATCTGAAGTTGAACACGTTTTAGCAACACAGACTTTAATACAAAAACCTGCAAAAAATATGTTAATAAATGTAGAAGGTGAACTTCAAACTGGAGTTTCTTCTAAAGATTTAGTGCTTGCAATAATAGGTAAGATAGGAACAGCTGGTGGAACAGGTCATGTTATAGAATATTCAGGTGATGCAATTAAAAAGCTATCTATGGAAGCTCGTATGACAGTTTGTAATATGTCTATAGAGGCAGGTGCAAGGGCTGGAATGATTGCTCCAGACGAAATTACATTTGAATATTTGAGTGGAAGACCAATGTCACCAAAAGGAAAAGAATGGGATCTTGCAGTAAAATGGTGGAAGTCATTACCTAGTGACGAAAATGCTTTTTACGATAAAAAAGTAACAATAAATGCAAGTGGAATTAAACCAACAGTAACATGGGGAACTAGTCCTGAAGATGTTGTTTCAATTGATGGTTTTATTCCTGATCCAGCTAAAATTAAAGATGATGATACTCGTGAAAAAGTTATAAGGTCACTCGAATATATGGGTTTAAGTGGTGGTCAAAAAATTTCTGAAGTTGAAATTAATACAGTTTTTATTGGATCTTGTACCAATTCACGAATTGAAGACCTTAGAGCTGCAGCAGGAATTATTAAAGGCCAAAAAGTTAAGCAAGGAATACGCGCTTTGGTTGTTCCTGGATCAGGTCTTGTGAAAACTCAAGCTGAAGAAGAGGGTTTAAATATAATGTTTTTGGAAGCAGGCTTCGAATGGAGAGAGCCAGGCTGTTCTATGTGTTTAGCTATGAATGATGATAAGCTTCAGCCAGGTGAAAGATGTGCAAGCACATCAAATAGAAATTTTGAAGGCAGACAAGGCAAAGGTGGTAGGACACATCTAGTTAGCCCTGAAATTGCAGCAGCATCTGCCTTAACTGGAAAACTAACAGATTCTAACAATATAAATTAAATTTTTCGAAAAGGGTTAACAATGGAAAAATTTATTAACTTAAAAGGTATTGCAGCTCCTTTTAATTTTATTAATATAGATACGGATAAAATAATACCTAAACAGTTTTTAAAAACTATTAAGAGGACAGGCTTAGGTAAACATTTATTTGATGAAATGAGATTTAATGATGATGGGTCTGAAAAAGATAATTTTATTTTAAATAAAAAGCCATACAGATCAAGTAATATAATTGTTGCTGGAGATAACTTTGGTTGTGGCTCAAGTAGAGAGCATGCTCCATGGGCATTGTCAGATTTTGGTATAAAATGTATTATTTCAACTTCCTTTGCTGATATATTTTATAATAATTCTTTTAAGAATGGACTACTTCCCATTCAAGTTACTGCAGATCAAAGAGAAGCGCTTATGGCGGACGCTAAAGATGTAGAAAATCCGGAACTAGAAATAGATTTGCCATCTCAAGAAATAAGAAGGCCAAATGGATCAATTATTAAGTTTGAAATAGATCCATTTAGAAAAAAATGTTTATTAGAAGGCTTAGATGATATTGCAATCACTCTAGAAAAATCTAAAAAGATTGAGGATTTTGAATTAAAAATGGAATCTGAACGTCCTTGGTTATAATCAATTTTAAAGAATAGGAAATAACAATGTCATCTAATAGAACATTAATGATTTTGCCTGGTGATGGAGTTGGTCCTGAAGTTGTGAAGGAAACATTAAGAGTAGTTGACTGGCTAGCCAAAAATAAAAATATTAGTTTTAATATAAAAGAAGGTTTAGTGGGTGGTGCATCATATGATAAATTTGGTACGCCTATAACTGATGAAACATTATCAGACGCTATGGATGCAGATGCTATTTTATTTGGAGCAGTGGGTGGTCCAAAATACGATAAAGTTGATTTTGAAAAGAGACCAGAGAATGGTTTACTAAGATTAAGAAAAGAGATGGACTTATTTGCTAATCTCAGGCCTGCAATGGTTTTTCCTTCTTTAGTGGACGCTTCATCACTTAAGTCAGAAATAATTTTAGGATTAGATCTTTTAATATTAAGAGAACTTACTGGGGGTATTTATTTTGCTGAACCAAGAGGGATTGAAGATATTGGTGGTGGAATAAAAAAAGGATATGATACTAACTTATATACTACTCCAGAAATTGAGAGAATTGGTCGAGTTGCATTTGATTTAGCAAAAGCAAGAAGTGGAAAAGTTACTTCAGTGGAAAAAGCTAATGTTATGATGTCAGGAGTTTTATGGCGCGAAGTAATGACTAATCTTCATAAAAATGAAGGTGATGGAATAGAAATGCATCATATGTATGCTGATAATTGTGCAATGCAATTAGTAAAAGAACCTAAACAATTTGATGTTATAGTGACTGATAATTTATTTGGAGACATATTATCTGATTGCGCTGCTATGTTAACTGGTTCTTTAGGTATGCTTCCATCTGCTAGTTTAGGGTCTGTTGATAAAAATACTGGAAAAAGATTTGCAATGTATGAGCCCGTTCATGGTTCTGCTCCAGATATTGCTGGAAAAGGTTTAGCTAATCCCCTAGCGGAATTATTAAGTTTATCTATGATGTTACGTTACTCTTTTGATATGAAAGACGAAGCAGATTTAATAGATAAGGCTGTATCTCAAGCATTAGATGCTGGTCCAAGAACTGCAGATATAATGGCTCAAGGTAGAGAAAAAGTTGGTACAAAAGGTATGATGGATATAGTTTTACGAAAATTAGAGGAATTAACAAATTAAATGACTTATAATATTGCGGTAGTAGGCGCGACAGGAGCAGTCGGAAGAGAAATGCTTCAAACGTTATCAGAAAGAAATTTTCCGATTAATAATATTTATGCATTGGCTTCAAAGGCTTCTATAGGAAGGGAAGTATCTTTTGGTGATGATAAAATATTAAAAGTTCTTCCCTTAGATGAATTTGATTTCGAAAAAGTAGATATAGCTCTTTTTTCTGTTGGCTCAGACATAGCAAAAAAATTCGCACCAATTGCAGGAAAAAAGGGTTGCATAGTTATTGATAACTCTTCTTGTTTTAGAATGGATAAAGATGTTCCTCTAATAGTTCCTGAGGTTAATCCAGACGCCGTTAAGGGATTTAATAAAAAAAATATTATTGCTAACCCTAATTGCTCAACTATTCAGTTAGTTGTCGCTTTGAAGCCAATTCATGATAATTTTAAAATAAATAGAGTTGTTGTTTCTACTTATCAAGCAGTTTCAGGGGCTGGTAAGCCAGCAATGGATGAATTGTTTACTCAAACAAAAGGAGTTTTTGTTAATGATCAAGCTACGCCAGAACATTTTACAAAAAAGATAGCGTTTAATGTAATACCACACATAGATGATTTCATGGATGATGGGTTTACTAAAGAAGAATGGAAGATGCGAGTTGAGACAAAAAAAATATTAGATCCAAATATTAATTTAGTTGCTCAATGCGTAAGAGTTCCAGTGTTTATTGGTCATAGTGAAGCAGTTTTTTTAGAATGTGAAAAAGATATAAGTGTAACAAAAGTTAGAAGTTTACTAAGAGAAGCTGATGGTGTCACTGTTATAGATCACAGGGCAGATGAAGGTTATGTAACTCCTATTGAAGTCGCTGGTGAAGACGATGTTTATATAAGTCGAATAAGAAAAGATCCATCTGTAAAAAATGGTATAATTTTTTGGTGCGTTGGAGATAATCTTAGAAAAGGAGCGGCATTAAATACAGTCCAGATCGCAGAATTATTAGTAAGTCAAAAACTAAAAGGAACTAAGTTATAATGCGAGAATTATATAATATTACTCCCCAAATTTAATGGATGCCATTTGGATTTTAGCAGCAATTTTTGCAGCAGCTTGCCAAACTGCTAGATCTGCATTTCAAAAAAACATGATACCAAGATTAGGAGATTACGGTGCTGCCTACATAAGATTTTGTTACGCTTTGCCTTTCACTTCCTTAATTTGGCTTGTTTGGATTTATTATTCAGGGCATCCCATACCTGATTTAACAACCTATACCATTATACTTTGTTGCCTAGGTTCAATTTTTCAGATCCTTTTCACTTATGTTTTAATGCAAGTATTCTCTCATAAGAGTTTTGCAGCAGGAATTGGTTTTTCAAAAACAGAAGTAATATTAATAGCCTTTTTGGAAGTAATAATATTAAACGTAGTATTTTCATTACCTTTGATCTTAGGGATTTTACTTGGCGTAATTTCTGTTTTATTTTTATCTTTTGCCAAAAAAGCTGAAACAGTATTAGGAACATTTAAATATTTATTTAATTCAATGATGTCTATGGGAACCTTAATAGGACTTTTATCCGGATTACTCTTAGCAGCCTCTGTTGTTACGTTTAGAATGGCTATTATTTCAGTTGATGCTCCATTATTAGATAAGTCCTTATATATTTCTTTTATAGCTATAGTATTTCAAACTATATTAGTGGGTTTATATTTATTCTTTTTTAAAAAAGAACAGTTTTTTGCTGTTTTCAAATATTGGAAACCTAGTTTGCCAGCAGGTATTTGTGGAACTGGGGCTACGTTTGGATGGTTTGTAGCATTTGGTCTTGCAACAGCTGCAGAGGTAAGAGCTGTAGGGCAAATTGAACTAATATTTTCAATTTTTGTATCACTGTTAGTATTTAAAGAAAAAATAAAAAGAACTGAGTTAATAGGAATATTGCTTCTTGGAGCGTCAATTCTAATAATAATTAATAATAAATTTTAATTTTTATTATTTAACATTTGAACTTTAATATTTTTCAGTTATTTATTAGAGTAGTAATAATTACTTAACTACAAAATCAAATCAAAGATGAATTATGAATAGACCAAGACCATTATCCCCGCATCTACAAATTTATAAACCACAAATCACTTCTATTCTTTCTATACTTCATAGAATGACAGGGGTATTTTTATCAATTGGAAGTTTAATAATAGTTTTATGGATAGTTTCACTTAGTTTAGGCGCTGAAAGTTATTCTTACTTTGTGAGTATTGCTAATCATTGGTTTGGCCATCTAGTTCTTATGGGGTTTTCTTTTGCTTTATATTATCATTTATCAAATGGTATAAGACATTTATTTTGGGATGCTGGCTTTGGTTTTGAATTAAAAAGTGTTTATATTTCTGGCTCTCTAGTAGTTGTAAGTGCTTTTATAATGACTATATTAACATGGTCTTTTGTTTATTTTTTTTAAAAAGTTTTAGATATGAATAATAATGTAATGAGAAGCGATTTAGGTAAAGTTCAAGGTTTAGGCTCTGCTAAACATGGAGTTGGTCATTGGAAAATACAGAGAATTACTGCTATAGGAATGATCCCGCTTGTTTTATGGTTTATACCTTCTTTATTAATCACCATTTTGAGTGGGTATAGCGTGTCTATTGAATGGATTAAAAATCCTTTCAATGCCACAGGTTTAATATTACTTATTGGTACATTATTCTTTCATGCTTCACTTGGATTACAAGTTGTAATTGAAGATTATGTTCATTCTGAAGGGCTTAAAATAATATCTATTACGTTTATTAAATTATTATCAATTTTATTAGGTGTATTATCAATTTTGTGTGTATTAAAAATTTGTTTGTAAATTAAGAAAGAGAGATGAATGTCAGATTACGAAATTATAGATCATGAACATGACGTTGTTGTTGTTGGTGCAGGAGGTGCAGGTTTAAGAGCAACTCTTGGAATGGTTGCTGGAGGACTTAAAACAGCCTGTATTACAAAAGTTTTTCCAACTAGAAGTCATACTGTTGCAGCGCAAGGCGGTATTGGAGCTGCTTTAAATAATATGGGAGAGAAAGATAGCTGGCAATTTCATATGTATGACACGGTTAAAGGGTCTGACTGGCTTGGAGATCAAGATGCAATTGAATATATGTGTAAAAATGCCATTCCATCAATTACAGAGTTAGAAAACTTTGGTGTTCCTTTTTCTAGAACAGATGAAGGAAAGATTTATCAAAGGCCTTTTGGAGGTCATACTTTAGATTATGGAAAAAGTATGGCTAGAAGGGCTTGTGCAGCAGCAGATAGAACTGGTCATGCTATACTTCACACTCTTTACCAACAATGCCTCAAACATCAAGCAGAGTTTTTTGTTGAGTACATTGTATTAGATCTACTTATGGATGAAAATGGGGCCTGTAAAGGAGTGATAGCACTTTGTATGGAAGACGGAAAACTTCATAGGTTTAGAGGTCAACAAACAGTTTTAGCAACTGGTGGATATGGTAGAGCCTATTTTTCTTGTACATCAGCTCATACTTGTACAGGCGATGGAAATGCAATGGTCTTAAGGGCTGGATTGCCCTTGCAAGATATGGAATTTGTTCAATTTCATCCAACTGGTGTTTATGGAGCGGGTGTTTTAATAACAGAAGGTTCACGTGGTGAGGGCGGTTATTTAACAAACTCTGAAGGTGAAAGATTCATGGAGAGATACGCTCCTACGGCAAAAGATTTGGCTAGTAGAGATGTTGTATCAAGATCAATGACAATAGAGATTAATGAAGGTAGAGGTGTAGGGCCTAATAAAGATCATATTTTTATGCATCTTGAACATATTGATCCAGCAACGTTACATATGAGACTGCCTGGAATAAGTGAAACAGCTAAAATATTTTGTGGTGTTGATGTGACTAAAGAGCCAATCCCAGTTCTGCCAACTGTTCATTATAATATGGGAGGAATACCAACAAATTATAACGGTGAAGTTGTAACGCGAAAAGGTAAAGATCAAAATTCTGTTGTTTCTGGTTTAATGGCAATTGGAGAAGCGGCGTGTGTTTCTGTTCACGGTGCAAATAGACTTGGTACAAACTCATTGCTAGATATTGTTGTTTTTGGAAGAGCAGCAGCTCAAAGAGCTCTCAAAACTGTTGAAAAAGGTGGGTCACATTCTCCATTATCTCCAAGTGTAACAGATAAAATTGTATCCAGATTAGATAAGATGAGGAATTCTGCTGGAGATACTTCTGTTGGTGAAGTAAGGAACTCAATGCAGAATATAATGCAAAAACATGCTGCAGTGTTTAGATCAACTAATTCATTGAATGAAGGTGTAAAAAAAATTGAAACTGTAACTAAAAGTATGGATTCAATTGCGATCAAAGATAGGTCATTAATTTTTAATACTGACTTAGTTGAAGCTTTAGAGTTAGATAATTTAATGCAGCAAGCAGTTGTTACTATTAAATCGGCAGAACAAAGACAAGAATCTCGAGGGGCTCACTCTCATGAAGACTTTCCTGATCGAGATGATAAAAACTGGATGAAACATACTGTAATGTGGCTAAACGATAAAATGAAAACAAATGTAGATTACAGAGACGTTCATCAGAACACATTAACTAATGAAGTGCAGTCAATCCCACCAGCTGCACGTGTATATTAATTTATAGGAGATAAAAGTGGCTGATTTTGCTTTGCCCAAAAATTCTAAAATTGTAAAAGGGATTGATTACCCTCTAGAGACTGATGCTGAAAATACAAGAAAAGTAAATGTTTATAGATGGTCTCCTGATGATGATGAAAACCCAAGAATAGA
>Ga0209711_10004069_pt1 | contig 11998 bp, 19 predicted proteins | sample ArcticOcean_MG_C_7_FD_187441 | JGI IMG/M metagenome (GOLD analysis project Ga0209711, IMG submission 187441) | Marine microbial communities from western Arctic Ocean - ArcticOcean_MG_CB11_88 (SPAdes) (version 2) | ecosystem: Environmental > Aquatic > Marine > Oceanic | place: Arctic Ocean... | reverse complement strand
TATAAATCTTACCACTACGGAGGTAACGCTTTTCAACGCTCAAAAAAATATTAGTGCAAATGATTTAGGTTTACCAACGGGTGTCTCTGTAAATACAAACTTTAATTACGAAACGGGAAGCAATCTCACCACTTCTTTCAATACAGGTACGGGGACATTTAACGCAGGTGTTACTGCAACAATTACAGGAAAAGCTGCGACCTATGATTTGGCAGGTCTAACGCCTGCACAAGCCTCAGAAGTTTTTCAAGAAAATTCTGTATTCCCGATAAGCACTTTGATTACAAGAGATGGGGCTTCAGCGCGAATAAATTTTGAATTTGCTACTAATGACGACTCCTTAACCAATCTTGTTGTCGGAGCAATTAGTCCCGTAAAACAAACTTTTGCTTTAACACGCTCTGCTTCAGGGTATGTTAATTATGCGGGTGCGAGAAGTACATATAAAGAATTTCTACAACAAATCATGGTGAGACCTATGGCTATGGAAGGAAATTTCTTTGAGAGTACAAATGCCTCAGTAATACAAAGAAATGATATATTCATAACACAATCAGACGTGACAGGGGAAAATAATGTGAGATACTTATCTGCAAATCTCGACCCGTACATGAGAAATACTCAAAGAACTCTACCTAACTTCAACATGATAAATGGAGAGACATCTTTTACGTTGACATTGCCCCCTACGTCTCAAACAATTTTTTATCTTTTTTCAACAATGACAATCGAGTTAGCGCAAGGGCTGAATGATGAGAATGTAGTCCCTGAAAACATGGATGAAGCAAAAATAGCAGAAGACCCTAAACCATTTGACGATTATATACTTCCGTCGGGTGGCTATTCATTTTAATAATGTTGAAAAAAATCATAAAAAATATTGAATTTTTGTGTAAGTCGTCGTAATCTTGCGTAAAATCAATGTTATGAATAAAAAAGTTCTTTGGATTAGCATCGCATCAGTTGCGACATTAGGTATAGGTGGATTCTTCCTTTGGAGACACTTCAAAAATAAGAAACAAACTCAGCCTTTAGAAGAGGCGGCTTTGGAAGAGGCAACCGCAGAAGACGAGCAAGAAATAGTTGAGGAAACAAAAGCCGTCACGGGTGAGCAAAAACCCCCTCCTCATATTGATATTACGGAAAATGTGGTATATCTATCCGCTAAATGGTGTCCCGCTTGCAAAGAGAATCAAAATACGGCTGATGAACTATTTGCAAAATATAAAGAAAAGGTAGAATTTCGTATGGTCGATGCGGATGATGAGATTGCCGCAAGCTATGGAAATCAATTAAACCTACGCCAAATTCCTGTTTTAGCCTTCGTGAATGAGGGTAAAGTCGTAGAAAGTATGGTTGGCGTAAAAACAATGGTAGAATACGATGCTATGTTTGAAAAATTTTTTCCTTCGCTGAAAGCACCTAAAGTGCCAAAAGCACCTATTAAAAAAACCGTAAAAAAAATTCAAGAAAAAGTTGAAGAAATAGAAGTTGAAGCAGTTGAAGAAGTTGAAGAAGTTGAAGAAGTTGAAGCTGAAGAAGTTAAATCAGTAAAGCAACTTGCATCTCCACAACATGACGCTAAAATAAGTAAGGTCGATAAAGCTAAAAAAGAGGATTAACCTCTGCAACCTATAAATATTTATGGCTAAGAGTGTGTACCGAATAAGAAAGACTATAACAGACTCATTTTCAAAAGCAGTATTTATGAGTGATGGTAAAGGTGATATATTAGAATTTAATCATTTTAATGAAGCATCTGAATTCTATAAAATAATGAATGCAAATAGCAGTAGCAATTATAGATACCATATATGGGAAACTGAAAAAAAAATCGAAGATGACAAATAATAAAGCTAATTATAAAAAGATATGAGCGTCCACGATGTAAATGAATCAAGTGTAAAGTTCTACAAGCATATAGTAGATTCATTAAAAGAGGATAAGCCTTTAAGTGTTGTTCGGTATGGAGATGGTGAATTGGTGTGTGTAATGAACCTTAAAAAAGGTCTTGGAGGTCATAATGCTGATGGGGACGCATATTTACCCGAATTAGGACAAGCAATTAAAGAATCTATTATGCAACCGATTAAGGATGCAAATTTCCATCATGCTTTTGGAGCGCATTGTGTCGTTGCGGGATTTGTAACTGAACTTCAAAAACAACGAATTTGGAATGCCGAGATTCAATTTCAAGACGCATTCGTTTTTATTCACGCAGGAATTGATGGACGATTGCAAGAGTTGATTGAGTTACTTAATAAAAAACATAGTATTTTTGTCGCCCCAAAGTATATGCACGATATAAATATAAATTTTGACGCAATTATTGAAGCCCCTAAAACTTCAGCTTTTAGAGACGCAGCGAGGCTTGAAAAAGAGATAGAGGAGGCTCTGCATAAGTCAGAGATGTCAATAGTAATAATGCCTATTGGAATGTCAGCTATACCATTGGTTCAGTCGCTATTCAAAAAACATGGGAAAAAACATACTTTTCTTGATTTTGGAAGCCCCTTTGATGCCTACGTAAAGTCTGATGTGCATCGTTCACACTTTGATAAAATTCAGAATAAACTTGAGTTATGAGTTTCGGAACAAAAAAAGAAGTAGATAGGCTTTTATGGGAAGCACACAAAATTATGACTGATGTTTCTCACTCTAAAGTCACTCCTGAAGAAAAAGAAGAAGCAAAGCTAAAGTGTAGGACATTGTACAACCAAATCAAACTACTCGACTCTTACACTTACAACTTGATTACTAAAACCTTAGACGATGGAATATCTTGAAGTATTTACGCTTGTATATTTCATTTTTTTGACGACTGTAATGTGTTTAATTTGTCGGTATGGGAAGGACGATTAAGTAAGTTAATCCATTTATTGAAGAATTTCTCGTGTTTACCTGACGACAAATCCCCTAACATAGTGCGATGTGGGTAGAAGTACATTGAAACAATGTTTCCCGCCTCTTCTATTGGAATGATATACCAAATATTCACAGGGTAACAAAGAATCGCAAGAACGTCGATTTCTTTTTTAGTATAGGTGCTTTTACTACTTCTTCCGCTACCAATTTTCCCTACATACACATTTCCTTTTTTAGTAGGTCTTGTAGAGCCAATCATTTTGACTTGTACACGATATAAAGTTTCACTATTATCAACTATAAAATCATATTTACAAGGAGCGTATGGACGAGATACAAGTAAGTCTAATTCCATACATTTAGCAAGAAAAAGCACTTCTCCAATATTGTCCATGTCCGAAACTACATTGAACTAATATTAAAAAAGTGCTTTTCTTGCTTTTTTTTTTAACAATATATTATTAATTACCGTTTTTCACCACGATAAGCTTTTAGATTGGAGTCTGTCTTAACTCACCTGATATTGGATTTCTATCGGCATAATAACGTGCGACTTGTGTTGTTCCTTCAAAACGATTTGGAACTTCTACCATATCTGAATATATAAGGTATTTGTCCTGATGGCGTAGTGTATGGATAGTAGCACTTAAACGGGTGTTTCCAAGGTCTCTAATCGCCTCTAAAGAGGTAATGCTACCATGAGACTTTAAATAGTCTATAAGGCGGTCTTTGTGGGTTTTCTTCTTCATGTTAAATCTTTTGGGTTAATTATTACAACATCTCCTACAACATGAGAATTTAAGTAGTGAGATGCCAATTCATTATATTTAAGGTCATCTATAAGCCCTTCTTCATTAAGAATAGATGTCATTACTTTTTCTTTACACGTAAAACTCATTGTCTGAATATATCCTCCAACAAATTTTTGGAAAAATTCCAATGTGTTCTCTTTCGGTATGTCTAAAATTTCGGGTGATGAGGCTTGCACCCGAATTACCATTGCCTGACCTTGTTTTAGGTCGCATACTTCACAACTCATGATTTATTCATACTATTAAGGGTTTTTAAAAGAGATGTAAGTTCAAACGCATTAAATTGACTTCCTTCCTCTCCTCCTATTGACCATACCTGAAGGGAGTTTATGGTATCCCAACACGAATAGGTTTTCCAATCGTAAATACGTAAAAAACAAGGTTTCTCTTCAAACGGAGTAAATTCAATTACCCACTCCTTTTGAACTTTTTCGTCTCCACTTTCGTTGGGGTAGGTAGGTTCTCCAAGCAAGTCCAAAAGGTCATAGTAGGTCATATCCTTCAATTCGCCTTGTTTGCTTGAGCGGATGTCAGGAGTTGATTCTCCTTCCTCATATACTCTTATTTGTCCCTTTTCAGGGTGCGGGTGATTGGGTTCTATATGTCTCATGTTTTAGAGATTTTAAGGGGTTTAATAGATTATATAAAGGTAAAAAAAAAGGAGGCTGAAGCCTCCCTATTTTAGAATTTTGTATAGACTACAATTGTAAGGTCGTCGTCTTCAAATAAAAACTTCTCATCGCTTTCGAGCGGGTTGTGGTACACCGCTATGCTATGAACTGAATCGTATGATTTTTGGAAAAGTTCACCTGCACCACAATTCTTCAATTCTTGTACATTGTAAGTGGCAATGCACATTCCATTGTCAGTAGCTTCATTCGAGACGCGAGCAAATCGACAAATCGTGATTTGAGTATCTCCCATGATAGTCATACCAATACTGTCATTGGGTTTATCTGCTTCATAAATCACGACTATTTGCTCGTTATCCTCTGAATCCAAGGTGATTTGAACATCGTTTTGTGCAGAAGCAAGATTAAAAATAGCAGTCATAGAAACCGCAAAGGCTAAAAGGGTGTTTTTAATAATACGCATAATTGAAAATATTTAGGGGTTTAAATCTGCTACTAAGTTAAGTACACTTTACCCTAATCTCCAAATGAAAATCATAAAAAAACAAAAAAAGGGGCGTAAGCCCCTAATTTTCAATTACTTAATATGCTAAATTACTTTACTTTCTTAATGATAAAGTAAGCCGCTACACCTACGCCAACTGCGATAAGTGCTTGTTGTGTAGTTAGTCCAAGGATTGTTCCACTTGCATTTCTCCAAACTACGGGTTGCCCTGTAAACTGACCGCCTTTTAATCTGCGTTGGAATGTCGTTGGTTCGCCTGTCACTCTTCCTCGTGCTTGACCTCCTTGACGTGTACCTGCTTGACCTCTAAAGGTTTGTGCTTTAACCGCTTGTTTCCCTGTACACCTATTATTGCAGTCTTGCCGATTACCCATTCCAACACACCCCCCAAACCAAGTGCTACATGGTTGTAAGGCTTTGTTAGGGGCGTTGAAGTTTCTTCTATGTCCTGACATAATTACTTATATTTTTTATATAGAAAGTAAGCACCTACACCTACTCCTACTGCAATTATTACTTGCATTGGTGTATATCCAAGAATTGTTCCGCCTGCATTTCTCCAAGCTACGTGTTGTCCTGTTCCACCTTTACGTGGGCGTTTGAAAGAAGTTCCTGTTGCTTTTCGCATACTTAAACCTCCTACTGTATCTGTACCTGAATCTGTTGCATTTCCATAACCACATGGGTTTTTGGCTGATACACAGGCTAAACAACTGCTGTAAGATGAACACGGTGAAGCCCATTGAACTGCTCCTGTATTTCCCTCTTTATCGTTGCAACCATAGGGGCAAAAAGAAGGTGTTCCTGTTCCTCCTGTCCTTCGTTTGTTTGATGACATTGTTCTCATTTTCTTTTTTTTTTAATTATTTGGTTTCAGCACGACGCATATCACAACAAGAGCAATCTCTGACGCCTTGCGTAACAGTTCCTACACAAACCCTCTGTGTACTGAATTCCTGTCCTGTATAATCGCTTATTTTTACTACTTGACAGACACACGTAAATGGTGATTCCCTTTCAACACTACCACCTCCTGATGTTAGTCGTCCCGATTGTCCTCTAAAATTTCTTTGATTTCTCATTTTTTTTTTTAATTTATATACTTAATGGCTTTATGCCGACTTTTTTCAAAAGAGGTGCGGCAATAAAGTACCATGCCCCTACACCGACCATAATTATACCCACTTCATGTAAAAAGTTACTCATTGAAGTCGAGCGTCCTGAAGCCATCATAAAGTTTGCGTTTTTTGATTTTGCACTTGCTCTACGTACAGGTACTACTCTTGTAGTTCCCGATTGACTTCTAAATACTCTTTTAGCAGTTACCGCTTCATCAGTACACAGTTTTCGGCAGGCTTCAAAATCTCCTGTCCCAAAACAGGAAGGAAACCAAGTGGTACACGCTCCTGTTGCTTTGTTTGGTGCATTAAAGTTTTTTCTACGTACTGCCATTTTATTCTTTGTTATTAATCTGCAATTTAAGTATTATTATTTAGCTTTTTTTAATTTACTATTAGCGAACAATTAATCCGTTATGTTTTTCATAAACTGCGCTTGCTTCCTTGTTCTTTCGTCGTATTTATCGGGATTTTTTAATACTTTACTCATAAACTCTTCGGGAGTTAATCCTCTTTCTTTTGCTTTTTTAGTAAACGCCCCTTTTCTAAAATCGGGAGAATCGACTACCTCTTGTATCCAATTTGTTTTACCTCCTTTTTCAAAATTCGCTCTTATCCCTTTATCTAAATTTACTATTGAAGTATTTTTTTCATCTTTCGTCACCACTAATACTGCGTTATCTTTTTCTTTAATAATTTTATCGCCTATCTCTAATCCGTGTTCTGTCATACCACCTTTTGCGAAACCTTTAATCGGTTCAAAAAACATTTTACCAACCCTTGTCCCATAAAAAGGGTCATATTTAGATATGCCGTGAGTGCTTACATCTTGGATTTTCTTCATAAGATTCTTCATCATTCTATTTGCCCCTTGGAAGGTTTTAGAATATTTTAGAGTAGCATTTCCGTCCATATCTATAACGTAAGCAATAAAATCTTTCGCGGGTCTTGGTAGCGTTTTACCACCTTTAGCAAAACTTTCTCTTGTTCCCTCACTTAAATCAACCTTTTTTTGACCACCTTTTTTAGTTACGACATTGATTGAATTTCCCCCTGCTCCAATTATTTTATCTCCTAATTGTAAACCATGCTCGGTCATTCCACCTTTAGCGTAGTTTTCCTCATTATCTTCGCTAATCTCCAAATCAAGATAGTTTCCATAAGAATTGTAACCTAATTCTCCATATCCCTTAATTCCTTTTTCTTCTAAATCTTCTTTTACAGTTTCAGCAAGTGGCAATAAGACTTCTTTTATTTCATTAAGCGTTACGTTTTCAAATTCAATATAAAAATCTCCCCAACTCCCATCTCTTAAAGTAACAGATTTTTTACCTCCCATTTCACCATAAGAAAAATATTCAAAACCGCCTGCATACCGAATAATTTTTTTTATTTCATAAGGCAACCCACTCATAGGGCTTGGTTTAAAATCTTTCGGTGTACGTTTAAATTGTAAATCCGCTGAACCATTCAATAATGTTACATTGTCATCAACATAACTATCATCCCCGTATTGTGTAAATAAGAAATAAGGGTCAAGTGAATCTTCCGTAATTCTTCTAAAGGTGTTTTGTTGAGACACCGTATTTGTTTTACCACCTTTTGCAAAATCAAAAGAGAATTTTGGATTGTATGCCCCATATTCAAATCTTTGATAAAATCTTTTTTTAGCTTCTTTTCTTTGCATACCATCTGTAAAAAACCTTCCCTTATCTAATTTTGGTATTTCATTCTTAATAAAAATTTCCATTTTTTCAAGAATTTTTGGCTCGGTAGGGTTTCCTAAATCATCAGTTTTACCTCCTTTCTCCATTTTATCTTTAGTCCATAATATTATTTGGTCGAATTCATAAATGTCGTGGGGGAATTTTAAATAGACTTCTTCTAAGTTGTATGTTTTTACTAACTTATGAATTTGATTATTTAATCGGTCTAAGTCAATATAATCGCCCGTATAATATTCGGCTCTATTAATATCGTCTAAATCTCCATCTTTGTATAGCATTAACTCTAATTTAGAATCTTCTGTTTCGCCATTTAAAAGTATTTTTGTTACTTCTGTCTTTTTTCCTTTTAAATAATTCGGTACAACCTCGCCACCTTTAGCCATATAAACACCTGTATCGGGGTTTATCATAGAATAGTGGTCGCTAACTTTGTTGTGCTGCAAGGCTACGTTTTCATCTTGATATAATATCTCTCTCCCTTGTGGTACAAACATTTTACCACCTTTTGCGTAAGTAGAATCCAAAATAACGTCATTGTCGTATGTTGTCAATGTAGGTTTAAGATATTCTGATTGCTTTTGATGAAAAAACCTTTTTGCATCTTCCATCTTTTTTGTATCAAATCTCTTTGATTGATAGTTAATGTCTTTATCAAACCAACTTACAATTAAGCCACCATCTGCGTAGGATTTCTTTGACTTCTTACTTTGTGAGCCTATTAATGCTCCAAATGCTGCTGCAAATATATAGTGTATCATTATTTTCTATTTTTTATTAAAAGCCCTGCGCCTGTTGGATGCGTTCAAAGTGTGTAAGTTCTTCAAGTGGGATTGCAGTAGGTGTACTTATATCCGTTCCGTCAATCGTAGATTGTATTTCTTCTAATTCCAAATTAGTAGGAGTATTTGGAAGGAAATCTTCAGCTAAAAAATTGTCATAACAACTATAATCACAAGAACCATCGTCTATATCAGCATCTTGGTCATAGTTACAACCAACCGAATCCGTACATCCCTTTTTGGGAGATGAACCAAAAGCAAATAACTCGTCTAAAAGAGCTTCTACCGTTGTTGCTTGAGTTTGTAATTTATTATGGAATTTGCATTTGCCGTCATCTTTAGTTGCAATAGGGTCGTAATTGCTTGCATCAGGGAATGTGCATCCCCATCCCTCGGCTTGTCTCGATTTGTTAACCAAATAAAGTATAAGAATAGCAAGTCCGACAGTAAGTAAACTTACCCCGACAATTACACCGCCTGTTTTTTTTGGCGATTCATAGGTTTGATATGTAACAAGGTCTTTATTCATTTAATTTTTATCTAAATACTCTTGTATTTCAGTTCTATACTTTATAGCAAGAGGGTTTCTATTTATATCACGTCTATGCCCATCAATAATTATAGATTTTGGCATACCAAACGCCCCCATCTCAATTTCAAATCTACCATCAGGCGTAACTATATCAAAGTTTTTACTTTTAGCTAATTTTCTAAACTTGACCTCGCCACCTTTTGCCAATAAATCGGCTGCACTATTATCAGATTTCACAAAAGAACCTCCTACACTTTTACCTGTTGTAGACTTAATTTCTCTCTTCAATTCTTGCACTTCTCCCTTACTTAACTGAAATTCATTTACATTACTTCTTGCCTTATCTAATGAAAGATGATACATAGCACTTCCTGACTTACTTAAAATACCTCTACCTGTCAAAATATTTATTTCTCCGAATTTTTTATCACTTTGAATACTTATAGTATCTGTCTTTTCACGTATAGGGTAAACAATAAAGTCTTGTGGCTTTCTCATTCCCTTTACTTTCAAATCAAAAGATAATGTTCCCATTATGTTTTTATGATAATTAGTTATTGGAGGAGTAGTTTGTCCACCCTCTGCGTAATCTTCGTCTTCGTCTTCATCTTCCCAATCATATTTTGATATTATTAGGGCTACCGTGTCATTAACGGTAGTGCCTTTTTCAAACTCTGATTTTATAAAATCAGCTTGGTCAAGAACAAAGTCTTCCGCTTGTTCTTCTGCTTCATAAAAGTCCATATTGTCTTCATAATGATATAATAATCCCTCTTTAACATATTTCTCGTAACCTACAATCTCTCCACCGTGTGCGTAGGATTTCTTTGACTTCTTACTTTGCGAGCCGAGAAAAGCCCCGATTCCTGCTGCTATGATATATTGAATCATTTTTTTACTTTTTTTCTTGTTTTACCAACTTTTGCGTAGGGTAGTTATCTTTCCTCAATCGAAACATGAGTAATGTATGGCTCATATACTTCCATTTCATCAAAATCTTCTTCAAGCATTGCTCTAACGTGTCTTTCTGCTTTTTCCTCTGAATCGGCAATTACACCCCTATATTCTTTTTCGCCACTTTGACCGTCTTCATCTTCCCAATAAACCATTGTGTCAAACCTCTTTATAGAACCACCTTTTGCGTAATCTTTTACTTCCTCTTTGGTTTTTACTAAATCAAAGAAATCATATAAACCCCTTTTTTCCACATCATCAAAGCCACTTTTTTCTCCTATCATATATACTTTAATTTCAGATATATCTTTTGGGTCTGATTTTCTACTATCACTAATAAATAGTGAGTGTATAAATTTGTATTTATCCTCATTATCAGTAGAATTTATAGTGTCATAAAAGGCTTGCATACTTTTATATACTTCTCCTTTACCACCCCTATATGCTGATTTTTTTGGCTTTAGTGTTATAGCGACATATTCATCAGTTTTACCACCCTCTGCGTAGGTAGATGAAGGTAATTTAACATTATATCTGCTTCTTGGTTTAACAAAAAATTCATCTACTTTAAGTGCTTGACCACCAAACTTTTCTCCTTTGGCATTGTACTTCAAACCTCTTTCAGTTCCCCATTCTTTTATTTCATCTTTAGAAAAATCTTCAAAGTCTTTCATTGTTTTTAAACCTTTTTTGGTTTTAACAACTAATACCTCTCCACCTTTTGCGTAGGATTTCTTAGACTTCTTGCTTTGTGAACCAAGAAAAGCCCCTATTCCTGCTGCTATAATATAATGTATCATTCTTTACTTTATTTGGCAATAAAAATACAAAAAAAAAGAGGGGCATATAGCCCCTCTTCCGTTAACCCCTAAATAATTGCTAAAGGAAACCCCATCCTTATGCGATTATATATAAAGGGGTTGTTTGATTTTACTTCTTTTCTGCGCGATAATTAAGGAGACCTAACTCAAATTTAATTACGTCCCAAGCAACTACTGCACACATTGAAGCAACTAATCCAATTAAAAATGCTTTTTTATCTCCTGAATTCATAAAGCAAAAATAATTAAAAAGGAATTAGTATTTTTACCACATGGCTTATCAAATGTGTTACGGGAAATATGTTCAGAACGACCCGTGTTCTCCTTTCTGCTCCAAACCTGATGGAAGTGGGTGTGATTACTCACCTATGTCCAATCCATACGGAAGTAATCCATACGGAAAAACGGGAGACCCTTATAGCGTTACATATAGCGACCAAGGTAGTATAACGGGTAATTTTAATACTCGAACTTACGTCCCTACTATTGACCCTTATCAAACTCAAGTTCCTCCTAAGAATTTTCATGGATTTGCGTCATCAAGAAACGAATACACCACATTCTCAAGTTACGCTTCTGCCCCTTCTACATTCGTAAATCAAAGTGGTTCACCCGAATCAATTACCCAAGATGGCACAACGACGACTTTAACTGCCGTACCACGATTTAGCACTCAAAACTTTTTCCAAAAAGGTCAAATGGATAGTTTAAGTCCTTCGACTTCTGCTAATGGAGGTGGAGGCAATCGTGCGGCATGGAAACACGCTTACAAGTGCGACTGCGGGCGGTGGTGCGTAGTTCAGGGAGAAATGACAATGACGGCTGAAGAAGTCAAAACTGAATGCACTCAAAGCGGAGGGGGGTGTGAAAATGCTTGTCCTTCTTCCGTCTATCAAAATCAAAGAAAATAATGGGAGGTTTTTGTCATCACGCAGGCTCAACAAGTGGTCAATGGTGCGGAGGATTGAGTTGTACCAATCCTGAAACGGGAACTCAAGCGGGATTCCCATCATGTTGTGATATTGTTTCCGCAGGATGCGGTGGTGTGGCAACGATTTCATCTCCAACGCCTCCTACAAACGATAATTTCGGGACAGGAAAGCCCGTGGGTTCTGACCTTGAAATTGCCGTTATGACGGGTGCAGACGGAAGTAAAACTGCTGAAAACGCAGGTGAACTTCTTATTAGTCGAGTTTTAATTCCGTTTACGCTTCTCGGTGTAGCTATTTATGCAGGAATTAAGGTTTTAGAGA
>Ga0209711_10004067_pt1 | contig 11999 bp, 10 predicted proteins | sample ArcticOcean_MG_C_7_FD_187441 | JGI IMG/M metagenome (GOLD analysis project Ga0209711, IMG submission 187441) | Marine microbial communities from western Arctic Ocean - ArcticOcean_MG_CB11_88 (SPAdes) (version 2) | ecosystem: Environmental > Aquatic > Marine > Oceanic | place: Arctic Ocean... | reverse complement strand
AAAAAATTCTTGATCTTTATATTTAATTTTTAAATTCATATAAATAGTCTCAAATAATTTTAATATTATTTCAAGATTAATTTAATAATAATAAAAATTAATTTATTCAGAATAAAAACCAACTGCACAAATTAGATTTGCTACTCTTGTGACTAATTGTGTCTTTTTATAGAGCTTTTCATCATCAGTTGTTAATCTAGCTATCATTAAATCAACTTCATTTACTTCGCCGTACTTAGCAGCTGCAATCATTGACTTTCCTACTGCTTTTCCCTCTGAATCCTCAAAATTTAGAACATTTCCACCTTCTAATGTCGGATGACCTAATAATAAACCTTTATCAGTCATACAAAATGGGTACAAATCCTTTACATGTAGTCCACCACTTCCATTTGTAAATAAATCTAAAGCTCTATTTCTATCATCTTTAACCAAATTAACTGTTCTATCTAGTAATTCTAAAGCTTCTTCTTTTGTACCAAACTCTTCAGCAATAGAGATTTTAGAAAAAATTATGAGTAGTGATGCTATAATTAAGTATTTTAAACTTTTTAATGGTGTTTTAATCATTCATTTATTCCTTATCTATTAATATTTTAAAGTTTTATAGATTAATAAATGTATATTATTAAAAAGTTAAAAACAAGCTGTATTAAATAATTGATAAATATTTATAAATTATTGAATAAAATTATGATATATTTGTAAAATAAATATTTAGGAAAAATATATGACTTTCATTGCAGCAGTAGTACAGGACAGCCCAGTAGTTTTTAACTTAGAAAAGACAATAGAAAAAGTTGAAGATTTAACACAAAAAGCAGCTAATAAGAATGCTGAATTAGTAGTATTTCCAGAAGCTTTTATATCGGCTTATCCAAAAGGATTAGATTTTGGTGCTAGAATAGGAATGCGATCAAAAGAAGGTAGAGAAATGTTTGCGAAGTATTATAACTCTGCCCTAGATTTTGAAAGTATTTATTATAAAAAACTTTGCCACATAGCAAAGAAGAATAAGATTCTTATATCTATTGGTGTAATAGAAAAAGATAATGGAACATTGTATTGTACAGTATTAATGATATCAAAAAAGGGTGAATTTATTGGTAAACATAGAAAGGTTATGCCAACAGCAATGGAACGATTAGTATGGGGGTATGGAGATGGTTCAACACTGCCTGTTATAGACACACCTATTGGTAAAATTGGTTCTGTAATATGTTGGGAAAATTATATGCCTCTTATGAGAATGGCTATGTATTCAAAAGGAATACAACTTTATTGTGCACCTACTGCTGATGATAGAGAAACATGGATTTCTACTATGACTCATATAGCACTTGAGGGAAGATGTTTTGTTTTTTCATCTTGTCAGTATTTACTTAGAGAAGATTGTCCAGATTATTATAACCCAATTCAAGGCAATTCTAAACAAACAGTTCTGATGAATGGTGGATCTTGTATTATTTCTCCTCTTGGAGAGATACTTGCTGGCCCAATAAGAAATAAATCAGGAATTTTGACAGCAAAAATTGACTTAAATGAAATTATTAAAGGACAGTATGATTTTGATGTAAAAGGGCATTATTCAAGACCAGATATTTTTAAATTATTTGTAAATGAAAAGGTCAATGAAGTAACTGAATATGAAAAATAATTTTTATTAACTTTGGTGAGCCCTGCAGGGGTCGAACCTGCGACAAGCTGATTAAAAGTCAGCTGCTCTACCAACTGAGCTAAGGGCCCCCAAAAGTTATATAGGAAATACAAAATCATAGAGGTAATTACAAGTTTTTTTAATTATATATTTCAATATCACCTATTTTATATCGATTTAGTAGCATTTCCGCTTTCTCATCGTAATTGTTATTATTTATAGCTACTCTTAAACCTTTCATTAGTTCTAAATAATGACTTATATTATGAAGAGTTAAATATGATGAGCCTAACATTTCCTTAGTGTTAAATAAATGATATAAGTATGCTCTTGAAACATTATTAGAACATACAGGGCATAAACAATCTTCTTCAAGAACTCTTGGGTCATTTTTATGCCTAGCATTTTTAATATTTAAAGCACCTCTTTTTGTGAAAACTTTACCAGTTCTTCCAGACCTAGTGGGTATTACGCAATCAAACATATCCACTCCAGATCTTACTGATTCAATAATATCTAGAGGATAACCTACCCCCATTAAATACCTAGGGCTTTTTTCTGGAAGAAAGTTTATGCTTGATTTTAATGTCTTTATCATTTCATCATGCCCCTCTCCTACTGCCAACCCTCCTATAGCATATCCATCAAACCCAATATTAATTAGAGCTTCGGATGATATATTTCTTAAATCATTAAATGTAGAGCCTTGTACAATCCCAAATAACCCATATCCATCTCTATCTACAAACTCTTTTCTACACACTTTAGCCCACTGCATAGACAATTCCATAGATTTTGAGGCTACATCATGGGTAGCCGGATATGATGTGCACTCATCAAATGCCATAGTAATAGTAGAATCTAAAGCTTTCTGCATATCTATTGAATCTTTTGGTGTTAACCTAATTAAACTTCCATCTAAATGTGATTTAAATGTAACTCCATCATTATCAATTTTAGCCATATTTTGTAAGGACATAACCTGAAAACCACCAGAATCAGTTAATATGGGACCATCCCATCCCATAAATGATCGTAAACCTCCTAAACTAGCCATTATATCTTTGCCTGGCCTTTCCATTAAGTGATAAGTATTAGATAATATTATTTCTGAACCTAAATTACTTAAATCTTTTGGATTTATACCTTTTACAGCCCCATATGTTCCCACTGGCATAAAAACGGGGGTGTTAACCTCACCATGTGCCGTCTTAAGCACTCCGCTTCTTGCAAACTTATCCTTACTATTGATTTTAAATGATATAGACATTATAAATTAGCCTTTTTTATTAAACATGCATCGCCTAAAGAGTAAAACCTATAATTATTCTCAATAGCATGCTTGTACGCTTTATGCATAATATCTGTTCCAGCATAAGCACAGGCTAATATAAATAATGTTGATTTAGGTAAATGAAAATTAGTTAATAAATAATCAGTTGACCTAACTTTATAACCTGGAGATATAAATATATCAGTGTTTCCAGAATAAGGTTTTATAATATTGCCTTTTACAGACGATTCTAAGGCTCTTAGCACTGTGGTCCCTACAGCAATAATACGTCCTCCTGCTGATTTTGTTTCATTTATTCTGTCAGCAGTATCTTTGTCTACTTCATAAAATTCATTGTGCATAATATGTTTAGTTATATCATTAACCTCTACAGGTAAAAATGTTCCTGAGCCAACATGTAAAGTGATTTCAGCAATATTTATATTCTTACTATATAAATTATTTTTTAAATTTTCTGTAAAATGTAATCCTGCTGTTGGTGCGGCTACAGCACCATAATTCTTGGCAAATAAAGTTTGATAATTTATTTCTGACTGACTATTGTCACCCACTTTTATATAAGGCGGCAAAGGTAATTCACCATTCATATTTAAATATTCAATAAATTCTCCTTTACCCATAGTAATATCAAAATATACTAACCCTCTATCACCTTTTTTTTGTACATTTATAAAAAAGTTATTAGGCAGTTTGATCTGATCCCCTACATTTAACTTTTTAGAACCTTTTACCAAGGCTTTCCATGTACCTTTGGTGCTTTCATCTAACATAGTAATAGAGAATGCTTTCAAATTTAAAAAACCAGTAATTCTCGACTTTATAACTTTAGTATTATTTACAACTATTAAGTCGCCAGGCTTTAATAACTTATACAAATCTAATGTATTATAATCATCAATTACACCATCTGTAATAGACAGCATTCTAGATTTATCAGCAGGATAAACTGATTTTTGAGCTATTAAATGCTTTGGTAAAACAAAATCAAAAGCATCAATATTCAATTTTATAAGACTTTATTAATTACTTTTGATTTTAATGGAAATGATAGTATCAGGCTCTCCAATAATTGAACCATTATTACCTTCACCTTTTTTAATGTTATCCACATATTCCATACCATCAATTACTTGTCCCCAAACAGTGTATTGCCCGTTTAAGTGTGGAGCGTCATCTAAGCATATAAAAAATTGGCTATCTGCACTATCAGGACTTTGAGCTCTAGCCATAGACAGTGTTCCTTTTATATGTCTTTCATTATTAAATTCAGCTTTTAAGTTTTTACCTGAGCCTCCAGTTCCATTACCTTGAGGATCACCTGTTTGTGCCATAAAGCCAGCTATGACTCTATGAAACTTTAAACCATCATAAAAGCCTTCCTTAACAAGTTCTGTTATCCTAGCAACATGGTTAGGGGCTACTTCTGGTTTCATTTCAATAGTTACAATTCCGTCTTTTAATTCTAAAAGTAAAATATTCTCATTTGCCTCTGCAGTCATAGTATATCCAATCATAGTAAATATTATTAAGATCACTTTATAAAAATTATTAAATTTAAAAAACATATTTAATCCTTATTCTTTTTTTTGTAATTTCATTTCTTTAAGCACATTAGAAGAAACAAAGCTAGAAATATCTCCACCAAACATAAATATTTCCTTTACTAACCTAGACGATATAAATTGTTGGTTTTCACTAGCCATTAAAAACACAGTTTCTATATTTGAATCTAACCTAGAATTCATTCCAGTCATCTGAAACTCATACTCAAAATCAGTTACAGCTCTTAACCCTCTAATAATTAGCTTTGCATCTATTTCTTTTGCATAATTTACAAGCAGCCCTTCAAAAGACTTAACTTCCACAACTTCTTCTAATCCTAGTTTTTTAATATCAGAAGTTACTAAATTTTCTCTTTCTTTTAAGCTAAAAAGGCCAGTTTTACCGACATTTACAGCAATTCCTATAACCAACTTATCCACAACTCTTAACGACCTCTTAATAATATCAATATGGCCATTCGTAATAGGATCAAACGACCCAGGATATAAACCTACTCGCTTACTCATCATCTTTAACATCCTCAGTTATAGAAATATTATCAGAGTTACTAGCTTCATCTGTTTCACCCTCTAGGTTTAAATTATCTTCATCTTCCACTGCCGAAGTAGCAGTTACTGAAACTACCTTCTCTCCTTTATCAACAGAAAATAAAGTAACACCTTGTGTATTTCGAGAAGCTATTCTTATATCATTTACAGGTGACCTAATAATTCTTCCTGCATTAGTAACCAACATAACGTCATCACTATCTTGAACAATAAATGAAGCAATTACAGGTCCATTTCTCTCAGAAGTTTCAATATTTATAATTCCTTGACCACCTCTATTTGTTATTCTGTATTCATAAGCAGATGTTCTTTTACCATAACCATTTTCTGATATAGTTAATATAAATTGATCATCATTATGCATTAATTCAAATTTTTCTTCTCCTATATAATCCTGAGTATCACCCCTTCTCTTTGCTGTGGCTGCTTTTAAATATAAAGTTTTAATTTCAGTATCTGTATCTATATGCTTTAATACTGAAATAGATATTACATAATCATCTTGTTTTAACCTGATTCCTCTAACACCAATCGACCCTCTACCTTTAAATAACCTTACATCATTTGACTTAAATCTCATACATTTACCTAAACTAGCCGATAATAATATATCCTCATTTTCTTTACATGGAACAACCCCAACTAAAGAATCTCCATCTATAAGCTTCATAGCAATTTTACCATTAGACTTAATATTAGAAAAATCTGATAAAGGGTTTCTTCTCACATTTCCTGATTTTGTAGCAAACATTAAATCTGGAGGACTATCTTCACTTTCAGGTAAAGGCATCATTGTAGTTACCTGCTCCCCTTCACTTAAAGGTAATAGATTAATTATTGGTCTTCCCTTTGCTTGTGGGTTACCTAAGGGAAGCTTATACACTTTAAGCTCATACACCATACCTGTATTAGTAAAAAATAAAACTGGATCATGAGTATTTAAAACAAAAACTTGTCTTATAAAATCCTCATCTTTAATCGACATTGCAGCCCTACCTTTGCCGCCTCTTTTCTGAGCTCTATAAGTACTTAAAGTGGTACGTTTAACATAACCACTATTAGTTAGTGTAACAACCATATCTTCGCGTTCAATCAATGACTCAACATCTTGATTTATTTCTATATCTAAAATTTCTGTTCTTCTTGGAACAGCAAACTGTTCCTTAATTTGAATGAATTCATCTTTCATTATATTCATTAATTTACTTCTTGACCTCAAAATAGATAAATATTCTACAATACTTGTAACTATTTCTTTTAACTCTTCTATAATTTTATCACGTTCTAGGCCAGTTAATCGCTGCAACCTAAGTTCTAATATTGCTTTTGCTTGATAAATTGATAGCTTATAGAACCCATCCTCATCAGACTTATCAGTTGGGTCGCCTATCATTACAATTAAATCTGCTATATCTTTAGCTTGCCATTTTTTTTCTAGAAGTAATTTTTTAGCTTCTTCAGAATCTTTTGAAGACTTTATTAATTTAATAACTTCATCTATATTAGCAACTGCTAAGGCCAGACCTACTAGCGTATTAGCTCTATCTCTTGCTTTTTCTAATTCAAAAATTGTTCTTCTTGTAATAACCTCTTCTCTAAAGACTAAAAATAAATCTAATACCTGTCTTGTGCTAAATTGTTCTGGTCTTCCTCCATTTAAAGCTAACATATTTACGCCAAAATATGTTTGTAAAGGTGAATGTTTATATATTTGATTTAGAACAACTTCTGCAGTTGCATCTCTTTTAAGCTCTATTACTACCCTAACTCCGACCCTATCAGATTCATCACGAAGGTCTGATATTCCTTCTATATGTTTATTTTTTACTGCCTCAGCTATTTGCTCTATCATTCTCGCTTTATTAACTTGATAAGGCACCTCTGATACAATTATTGCTTCTCTATCTTTTCTAACATTTTCTACGAAAGTTTTACCTCTCATAACAATAGAGCCTCTTCCAGTTTCAAAAGCAGACCTTATGCCAGATTTACCAATTATCTGTGCACCAGTAGGAAAGTCTGGTCCTGGTATGATTTCTAATAAATCCTCTGAAGTTATAGCAGAATCTTCTATTATAGCTAAGCACCCATCAATTACCTCACCTAAATTATGCGGAGGAATATTAGTGGCCATTCCAACAGCTATTCCAGAAGCTCCATTAACTAACAAATTCGGGTATTTTGCTGGCAATACTGTTGGCTCTCTAGTCGAATTATCATAATTATCTTGATAATCAATAGTATTTTTATCTATATCATCGATCAGCATTGTTGAAGACTGATCCATCCTTACTTCTGTATAACGCATAGCTGCAGGTGGATCACCATCCATAGATCCAAAGTTTCCCTGACCATCTAATAGCTTTAAACTCATAGAAAAAGTTTGAGCCATCCTTACCATTGCATCATATATAGCATTATCACCATGCGGATGATATTTACCCATCACATCACCAACGACCCTAGCAGACTTTCTATAAGGCCTATTCCAGTGGTAACCACCCTCTTTCATCGCATAAAGTATTCTTCTGTGAACTGGCTTAAGACCATCTCTAACATCAGGTAAAGCTCTACTAACTATAACGCTCATTGCATATTCTAAATAAGATTTACGCATTTCATCTGATATAGTTACTGGTAATATGCCCTCTTCATAGGAATAAGGTTTAGGATCTTCCTCATTGCTCTCTTCAGGGATATCTGAGTCCTCAGGTCCTGCCAAAATTCTAATCCTTAATAAATAAAATAGTAATTATTTATACTATATTTAGTATATAAGAGCAAGTTATAGACAACATTTTGATTCTAAAAAGGGATATCATCATCAATATCAGAATCAATTCCTGAAGGCTCGTTAACTACTTGATTTATTTCAGTATTTTTAGTTTCATTAACTTGGTTGCTTGATTGAAAAGAGTCATTATCATTATTATTAGACCTACTATCTAAAAATGTAAGCTCTCCTTTATAGGCCCTTAGAACCACTTCTGTAGAATACTTTTCTTGTCCAGAAGCGTCTGTCCACTTTCTTGTCTCTAATTGACCTTCTATAAATAATTTTGAGCCTTTTTTGACATACATTTCAATTAAATTTATTAGAGGTTCATTAAAGACAACAACTCTATGCCATTGAGTTCTTTCTTTTTGTTCTTTAGTTTCTCTATCCTTCCATCTCTCACTAGTCGCAATAGATAGATTACAGACTTTGCCACCCGTTTGAAAAGACCTTATTTCAGGGTCTTGCCCAACATTTCCTATTAATATTACTTTATTTACACTTCCTGACATAAACGTTCCTCACATGATAAATTACATATATTATATAACACAAACCTCGCTAAGTTTATACAACTGCTTTATATAAATAAATATAAATATTATAAGGTAATATTATGACATATAACAAGTCTATTAACTCAAATTATTTAGAAATAATAGGCGCTTGTGAAAATAATTTAAAAAATGTTAATTTAAAGTTACCAAAAAATAAATTAATAGTTTTTACAGGGGTTTCTGGAAGCGGTAAATCATCTTTAGCGTTTGATACAATTTACGCTGAAGGCCAAAGAAGATATGTTGAAAGCCTTTCTGCTTATGCAAGGCAGTTTTTAGAATTAATGCAAAAACCTAAAGTGGAATATATAGGGGGATTATCTCCTGCTATTGCTATAAACCAAAAATCAGTCTCACATAACCCCAGATCCACTGTATCTACAGTGACTGAAATCAATGATTATTTAAGGCTTTTATATGCAAGGGTTGGTACAGCCTTTTCACCTAAAACAGGCAAACCCATTACTAGCCAAAGTATTTCCCAGATGGTTGATTCAATAAAACTAAATAATGAGGGAAGTAAAATTTATTTACTTGCTCCTATAGTTAGAAATAGAAAAGGAGAACATAAAAAAGAAATATTAGCTCTTATAAAAAAAGGTTTTCAAAGAATAAAAATTAATAATGAATTATATTCTATAGATGAAACTCCAATAATAGATAAAAACTCTAAGAATACTATTGAAGTAGTAGTAGACAGAATAATTGTCAAAAATAATATAGATCAAAGACTTGCAGAAAGTATAGAAACCTGTTTATCAATGTCTGATGGTCTTTTATTTATAGAAGATATTGATAAAAAAATAACAAGTATTTACTCTTCAAAATTTGCGTGTCCAGTATCTGGATTTACAATTGATGAAATTGAACCTAGGCTTTTTTCTTTTAACAGCCCTTCTGGTGCATGCAGTAAATGTGACGGATTAGGAGAAGAAAGCTTTTTTGATGTAGACTTAATAGTTCCAGATAATAAGTTAAGTATTAATGAAGGAGCTATAAAAGCTTGGTCAGGAAAAGGAAAAGATTTTTATAACCAAGCTTTAAAAGGATTATCAATCTATAATGGCATGTCATTAGATACAAAATGGGAACAATTATCACAAAAAAACAAAGAAGAGGTTTTACACGGAAGCGGTGAACATAATATTTTAATAGAATTTTTTAATAATGAAGAAAAAATTAAAATTAATAAACCTTTTATCGGTGTAATACCTTCACTTGAAAAAAGATTATTAGAATCTACTGACTCTTGGTTTAGAGATGAGTATTCTAAATATCAATCCATAAAAGAATGTCAAAAATGTCAAGGTTATAGACTTAATGAACAAGCTTTATCTGTAAAAATAGATAATAAAAATATTGCTGAAATTTCTATGATGACAATTATTAATATGAAATCTTGGATTAGCAATATTAATGCAAACTTATCAAAACAAAATAAAGAAATATCTAATCCAATTATTAAAGAAATTTCTTTAAGGTTAAAATTTTTAATTGATGTTGGCCTTGATTACTTAACATTAAATAGAAAATCAAATACCTTATCAGGAGGAGAAAGCCAAAGAATAAGATTAGCCTCTCAAATTGGTTCAGGACTTACTGGAATATTATATGTTTTAGATGAACCTTCTATTGGACTTCACCAGAGAGATAATATTAAATTAATTGAAACATTGAAAAATTTAAGAAACTTAGGAAATACAGTCATTGTTGTGGAACATGATGAAGAAGCAATGCTTGCCTCTGACTATATAGTTGATATAGGAATAGGTGCTGGCACAAATGGAGGCAATATTATTGCCCAAGGAACACCAAAACAAATATGTAGTAATAAAAAAAGTCTCACTGGAAATTATTTATCAGGCAGAGTTAATATAAATACCCCTCAAAAAGGAAGAAGAATAAATAAAGAAAAATTTATTTATTTAGAAGGCGCAAATTTAAATAATTTAAAAAGTATAAATTTAAAACTTCCTATAGGAAATTTTATATCTATTACCGGTGTTTCCGGAAGTGGAAAATCTTCTTTAATAGTAGATACACTTTTACCAGCAATGGAAAAAGTAATAAATAATAAAAGCAAATTACATGTTGGGAAATATACAAAAATTAGTGGGTTAGAACATATAGATAAAATTGTAGAAATTAATCAAGCTCCTATTGGTAGGACACCTAGATCTAATCCTGCAACTTATACAGGCGCATTTACTCCAATAAGAGAATATTTTGCGCAAAGTACTGATGCAAAGGTACGAGGATATAAGCCTGGAAGGTTTTCTTTTAATGTTAAAGGCGGAAGATGTGAGGCATGCCAAGGAGATGGAATTGTTAAAATTGAAATGCATTTTTTACCTGATATATATGTTGAATGTGATGAATGTAAGGGCAAACGTTATAATAGAGAAACCTTAGAAATAACCCTTAAAAATAAAAATATAAGTGATATTCTAGATATGACTATAGAAGAATCTATCTTATTTTTTAAAGCACTACCTTCTATATACAATAAAGTAAAAACTCTATCTGATGTAGGTTTAGATTATATTAAACTTGGACAAGCAGCTACTACTTTATCTGGAGGAGAAGCACAAAGAATAAAACTCTCAAAAGAATTGGCAAAAAGAGCCACTGGTAATACTATATATATATTAGACGAGCCAACTACAGGGCTTCATTTTGAAGATGTAAAGAAATTATTACATGTATTAAACTCTTTAGTTAACCAAGGAAATACAGTAATAGTTATAGAGCATAACCTAGATATAATAAAGTCCTCTGATTGGATTGTAGATTTAGGGCCGGAAGGTGGTGATATGGGTGGAAGCATTGTAGTCCAAGGGACACCTCAAGAAATAGTACTGAACAAAACAAGTTATACAGCTAAATATTTAAAAAAATATATTAAATAATATATAAATCACCAGTATCTAAATTTTGCATAAACTAGTTGTTTTAAAAGTAGAGTTTTTTTAAAAGATAAACTTGAATTTAGTAAAAATAAAATTAATAAATTACGTTTTGGTCTCTTACATAAAATTTTAGCTTTATTTAAACAAAAGTGTTTTTCTTTACTTCTATTAAATTTCTCATAGGTTTTATACATGCTTGCAAAGTTTAAAGATTTATGAGATTGATTATTAATTTTTATATCTAGTATGTAAATTACTATACTATTCTTAAATTTAATATATTTATAATAAGCTTTAATTTTGTACTTTATGCTTGTTTCTAAAGAATAGCTTTGAAATAAGTTTATTAAATTTAGTAATTTAGATTTTAAAACCTCATCTTTAAGAAATACTTTTTTTAATATTCTTAATATAGGTACTGCAAAAGGTTTTCCCTCTATAGCTTGTGAGCATGAGATCTTCCACCAATCAAATTTTATAATTAAAATATTTTTTTCAGTGTTCGATATTAAGATTTTATTTAATTCTAAATCTATAAATAACACTGATAATAATTTTAGCCGTAAATCAGGTTTAATGAAGAAACTGCTAATGTAAGAATGGTAACAATTTAATTTTAATTCTCTTTCTATAGTAATTTTATCAGAGTATTTATTATTTTGATTCAATAACAGCACAGATGTTTCTTCCATCAC
>Ga0209711_10004062_pt1 | contig 12008 bp, 12 predicted proteins | sample ArcticOcean_MG_C_7_FD_187441 | JGI IMG/M metagenome (GOLD analysis project Ga0209711, IMG submission 187441) | Marine microbial communities from western Arctic Ocean - ArcticOcean_MG_CB11_88 (SPAdes) (version 2) | ecosystem: Environmental > Aquatic > Marine > Oceanic | place: Arctic Ocean... | reverse complement strand
AGCCATTTGTTGACCATTGCGGCTTTGCCCAAGCTCAACAAGATATAGACAAAATGCCTTCTCAAGTTGGCAGCAGCAGTAGCGTGTCTGCCGCCTACAAGGTTGTCCATGTGGGCATCAACAATTAAATTAAATTCTGTTTCATTCTCTGAGGGCTGGAGTGGCTTCAGGTGAAAATGATGGTCGTAGTCGTCAGGAGGTAAGACAGAATCCTGAAGGGCCTCCTGTAGCTCTTTAAGCTCTACGATCAACTGTGAGTTATCGTTGGTCATAACCATAAAAGTATCATAAATAGAAGGATATGGAGCAGTGGTTTGTATATACCGCCGCGGGTGGCCGCCGAAGAATACCTAAGGTATACCTTTGGTAACTAAAGGCTACCAAAGGATACCTAAGGTAACTAGAGGCTAACCAAAGGCTACTTACAGCTATTCATCTAAGTATTACTCTTCATTAATAACTGAAAGTGATGACTAAGGCCGCTTACAGATATTCACTTAATAATTCTCCTTAAGTAGTGAGCAGAGGTTCAGCCAAAGGTTACTTTGCTTACTTCTACTGCATCTATCTAAAGCCTTTCCTTCAGACATCTCTTTTGATTATTCCATTATAAAGTATAATTAAATAGGACTTTGTAGTGGTAGTAAACGCTTACATACTTAACTCTAAGAGGGCTTGTTATTAACCATAAATAGCTAAAAAGGGGGCGATTTAGATTCAAAATGAGACAAGATTGTAGCTGTAGGGAGCTTACGGGGCCTTCACTCTTTAGAAAATGGGAATAGCCACAGTAAGCATGGACCTGCATCTCGCTTATCCTAGCCGAACAACATTATCTAACTTAGTCAGATTCTGAGTAAACCTGCTGAATATTTCTTTCTGATCATCATACAACTGCTTTAAAAGCTCAGGGTCATCGGTATAGCCCTGAGCGTCATATACGCGTTCCATTACAGTATTATTTCTGTCTCCATGCTCCCAGCCAGCTATGGCGTGTTTATTGTCCTCAGAGATGCGTGCACGTCTGCTCAAACGAAGCCATGTGTGCCTAAACATATGAGTTTTAACGGTTGGATCATCACCAAGCAAAGACCGAAGTCGCTTATTCAACGCTGCATTTGGAGACTTGTGGTTGATGCCGTTCATCCACTTGATCGTCTTGGGTAACCACTCCTTAATTACTTCTAACCCGATAACTATTGGTACAACACGAGGTCTTGCTTCAGTCTTGGCAATGCCCACATCGCCACCTCTGAAGATAATATGCGGGTATTTAGCATCAAGATAAAGGTCTTTGTCAGGCCGTAGTCGGCTTATCTCAACACCACTAATTCCAGCGTGAGCCGCTACTAGACACGCAGTCCATTTGGCATCAGCTTTTGTCAGGCAGGTGCGAAAGAATAAACGCAACTCGTCATCGCTTAAGTTCTTGCCTCTGATTGGTTTAGCCTCTTTGGGTATTTGGAAGTTATTGCTTCTCCCTTCAAGACTTAGACGATTACCCCAGTCGATACGAGGAACATATCTGATGGCCGCTATAAATTCACCTAGCTCACGTTTTAGTGACTGGGCTTTAATATTGGGGTTCTCGTGTCTTTTACCAGCGATAAAGTTCTGGATGCGCATCTGAACATCATCTTTCGTTTCATTGCTGATGATAAAGTCACCAGTGTGCTTGATTACCCTGTTGAATCGCTGCTGCTTGTCCTTGCCATTACCCTTTGCTGTATCAATATTGTTGTCTTTGACATAGCGGTCCCAAGCTTCACGCATAGTTTGTCTGCTAGTCATCTTTGGAAGCTCTTGAACCGCTGCCCAAGCAGCGCCTAGCGCCTGCTCCTTAAAAGTCAGCTTTCGCCTCTTTGATTCATCAATGATGTCATCTATCTCTGGAACAGCGTCCTCAGCTAGTTCAGACCTGCTTGCCGCAACTTCACCTGCCTCCATTGCAGAGCTAAATTGTTCAGCTGATTCATACTGCCGCATAGGGACATGGGCGAACTCACCAGCATTTAACTTGCGCTGTTTCAGTATTTCATCAACCGCAAGACGAAGTTCTGACTCAGTAAAAGCTTCTGGGTCACTGTTGCTGGCAGTCTTCACCCGAAGGTCATATGCGCGAGCTGATTCCTCCATAGCTCTGTGGAGTTCTCCATCGCTGCATTGGTTGTTCAGATCCAGCTCCCGACTGAACTGCTTGGGGTGGTTTGGGAAAGTCTTTAAAAGGGCAGTAGGGAAGTCTCTAACGTATCTGTAATCCCCGTTAGGACGCTCACTTAAATACCGCATTTTGCGGGCCATTTTGCTAATTCCTGACAGAGTTCCTGACTAATACTAGCATATAGCCTTAAAAAATCTATATAAATCAACGGCAATTAACATAAACATGGTTCTGGCCCTCGGTACCACGTGCCTAAAACACTAGATTCTTAGCCTATATTTATAGTGTTTACTCCCCTAAAAACCCCTATTCCGGACGACTTCCGGACAAACTTCTCAGTGTTTTCCAGCTTTTAAGCTGACGTGGACACGCTTATAGGCACGGGGGGAGGTTTGCGGTCTGTTGGTAGTTGTAGTTACCGCCCAGACTCAAAAGAAGCCCATCCTAAAAAAGGGATAAACATGACCATGAAAAAGGTTTGGCACTTTGAAGCTAAAGCCATAGATCTCTGCGCATAAGTTTATACTGGACCAGCAACATCAGACCTATGATCAAGATCCTTATTCCTAAATTAATACTAAGAATAAGGCCTGCAGGGTTTTCTAAGAGCCAGATTATCCACATTAGATCCTGCCATAATAGAACTGCGGTCGTGGTGATCGCTGCTATGGAAACAATGTGGATATAAATTAACTTTAGTAACAATAAATATAAGCAGACGAACGAAACGGAAATCAAGGATCTACTAAGGATCATATAATTACCATCCGCACCAAGACTAATCAGTCCAAACGCGTAAGTGTCGGCATTTAACCAGGCCAACGTCGCCCTGACAGCCAAAAGGAGAATGATCACGCTCCCAATGGCTAAGATCTCATTGTTTTGACGTTTGTATTGTTGTTCTAAAAAAGCACGAGTGGAGGCTGCCTCCAGCTTCATGAAGGCACGTTCCTCATCACTTATTATATTCGGCATTTCGCGCCCTGCCCTTCAACAGACCTCGTGCATCATGTTCCTTGTTTACTTTGCTCGACAAACTGCTTGGTGCAAGAAGGGAGTCTTTTTGATTTCGGATTTATTCCATTTATTCGTTGTTGTTGTCTAACATAATCCGCTATTTATCCAGTAATGAACATAGTACCTTTGGGCAGACTTTTGGATCTTAAATTTAGAGACTAGAGACACTGACCTGCCTGCCATTTTTAGGACCAGTTGATACTTGAGAGTATGGTGCTCCTAGCAGGGAGTTACCATGAAGAAGAGCAGATACAGCGACGAGCAGATTGTCAGGATCCTCAGAGAAGCTGATCAGATGCCAGTCACGCAGGTGGCAAAGAAGAACGGTGTGAGCGACGCAACGATCTACACCTGGCGTAAGAGGTTTGGTGAGATGGAGGTGAACGATGTACGCCATCTTAAACAGTTAGAACAGGAGAACGGCCGGCTAAAGAAGTTGTTGGCCGAGCGAGACCTTGAGATCGAGGTGATGAAAGAGGTCAGCCTTGAGGAGCCTTTAAGCCTTAAAACCGCTTTGTTTATTCAGAACAGCCTAGACACCGATAAAAGGTTCAAACGTTGAATCGTCAAAACTCACGGGCCTCGCTCTAAAGGGCGGTCAACCATCTCTATCGACTAAAAGTTTATGCGACCAGATCAAACAGAACAGGCTGCTCAGCCTTAGCATCAGCGCATAAAAAAATAACGACGAGCTTTCCGTAGATAGCGTCAAATAGAGCCATTCCGAATCCTGCCAGATCAGACTGCAGGACATCGCTATCGCAACAATGGAAATTGATTTAATCCATCGAGACTCGTCTAGTAAACGCTGGTAGGCAGCTATAAAGATAAGGAGCACCGTTAATCGAACAATCATCATGCCGCCATCAACCAAATACTTTTGCGCATGACCTGACGCAACAATATCATTGACAATATAGAAGACTAGGCACGTTCTTATAAAATAAAGGGAAAGCGCAACATAAAAGATTCTGCGAATTTTTAGCGTAATTTGAGCGCGTGCTTCACCGCTCAATATTCTCAGGTCATCACTCCGACGATTTAAAAATCGCCGCTCCTCGCGACTGAGCACATCGGCAGCCTCCTTAACCACTAGCACTTTCACACAGCGAGGGCCTACGGCGGGCGTTTAATTTTTTGAAAATCAACCTCATTCTTTTCTAGAGTCATTTTGGAGGAGCTCAAGGACTTCTCGCTCTAGCTGCCAAACGAGCGATTTCTGCGTAACCTGCTGTTGCTGCAACCGCAATAGCCTCCCCTTTTCTTGGGCTAAATTTCTAAGGACGGGCCAAGGGATCGCTGATAAGGCTGCAACACAGTACTCTTGACCGCGCAATTCAATCGTCCAACCCTGTAAGGTTTTACCGGTGTCCATCGCACGCCCCTAATCACCTTTTAACATTCCCAAGTTAACGGAATCAAAGATACTATTTCAGGACATTATACCGTATTTTGCGCGATCAAAGGCGGAGCCAATAGATAGCGGAATTAATTTAAAGCCGCGACATCTTCGCCGCATATGAGCCTGGCCCGAACCAAGCGTTTGACTGATACAGTATTTTTAAAGTCTAACCGCTCAGCCATCCGCTCGATCGAGGCGCCATCAATCATCATCAACTGCGCCTGCTGGTTCCGGAAAAGGGTGATCAAAGGCTTGAAACCAGTCGACTCTACTTGCAAATATCGGCGTAGCGTCGAGGCATCCACTCCCAGGCTATTGCTGATAGCCTCCATAGATAGCGATAAGCCTTCACTAAAATGCTTGAGGATCAACATATAACAACGATAAGTCCACGGCGCAGCTTTAAGTCGAGAAGATAGAAGCGGATTTACCAACGAATTGGTTAAGTTTCGCCATGGTTTATTGGCAAACCCATTGGCCTGCTCCAAGGCTTTTGCTTTATAAATAACCCGAGAAGGTGCGCTGTCGGAGAAAATCGTTGCGCTGTCGCCAGCATCCATCAGCGCATCCAAATCGGATCGCTGCTCTACCCGCGCACCGCAAAGCACAACCTCCTCAATGTCTATGTCACTAATGCCAGTCCTCCCCGCCAAGCCTTTAGAAAATTGGCTGGCAAAGCTTAAATGCAGCCACCTCGGTAAAGGGGCAATCGGGAGAAAGGTTAAGGCATAGGCTTTTCGTTGCGGTAGATGCTCGAAGCTATACGTAAATAAATTGGTGTTCAACAACGTAATAGCAGCTACTCTGGTTAAAACTGCTTTTAGGGTGGGCTCTCCTAAAGATAGCCCCACCAATGAGGCACCCTCCGGGCCTGACTGACGTTGCATCACCTCTGACAAAGCAAGTTGAGGGCTCAATTCACCGATCCTATCGCAGAGCGATTGAACAAACGCCATGGAAATTAACCGCTCGTGACGATCAATGCGAGGCCGTTCAGCCATGATCCGCTCGAACCAATCTACATCACAACCAACATCCGAGGCGATACTTGCTAGACCGATTACAAACGGGCCCGGATACCATCCCAGTGAATTTTCACTCCGTCTATTGGCGTACATGTCATCCCCCCGAGAATCACAAAACCATTGACTGTTGAAAGCCCTAAACCCTAATCTTTAATTAATTATTTTTTTGGATTAACACATATGACTTTATACCTATAAACAGATCACCGCTTGAACTAAAAAGCGGCGTTTCATTGGTTTTCGCCCGAAATAGTACAGGGCTAGTATCGAACCGTACCGCGCAACAAAGCCTGAAACCCCACCCAAAATGACGCGTGGTTTTGTAAAACGCGTCAATACATGGCCGTTTTGCCCTAATTATGATTAAGGCTCGACGAAAAACCGCATAAAACTCACGCTATTATCATTGCCGAGTAAAGACGCTGGGATTAAACCAAGCGAGGCTGGAGATCCTTTTTATTATGGTTGCAAAACCGGCAATAGCCGTAAACTCACACCAAAACTCATTTCGTACTTGAGCGGCGCCCATGAAGGACACATCGATGAATGACATTAGCACTAGAGTACGATCAACTGTTCCGGCCGTCGTTCTAACCCTTCTTGGCATCATTCAAGCGCTTGTACTCGAACAGCTTTGGACCCACGTCTTAAATAACGATGGACTTTACGCACTAAATTGGCAGCCCCTGACGACGTGGACTCAAATCTTCACAACCTTAATCGCAATCATTTTAGTTTGGCTGGTTTACGCTGTGAACGTCACCCGCTTTCGGTGGCTTCCAACCGTCTATGAATTTATTTTGCCCTTTTGGGTTGGATTCATTCAGCTTCTAGTGATCCAAGCGTTAGCACCCACAGCGATTGGATTCTGGTTTATTCTAATGGGCGCACTTTTTGGAACCATGATCTGGATTGCGCAAACCACACTGCGGAAAGCGCGACTCGATGGTGGTAATGCGTCGTTTTTTGCGACGATATCCCCCGCAACTTGGTCAGATTTTTTACCCGCGGTCGCGATCATTGGACTCATTTTAATCTTTGGTCTTTATGCTGCGAACTTTAAAACCGGCCATCTCATCAATCTTAGTATGCTGCTCATATTGCTCTCGTTTGCTTGTCTTCACTTTAGAATACTGACAATTGGGTGGCAGCGATCTTTGTCAGCTCATGACAATCCGTCACCACCGCCCCCGGATCATAATTGCCTTTAACCTGACTATCGCGCTCAGAGCACCACTCGCCCGATAATTTCGCAAGCCTAGGAGCATCCAGTGAATATCACCAACGAACAGCAATTAAGATCGATCATCGGCGCCCCCCACCCGATAACGGCATCAAAAAAAACGGATCATCTCACCGATGAAGCCCTAGATTTTCTGAAAAGATCACCGTTCTTAATCATGACGACGGTATCTGAGGACTTACAACTGGATGCTTCCCCTAAGGGTGATGCACCTGGTTTCGTTACAGCACCGAATCTCAAAACACTCATCATTCCGGACCGGCGCGGCAATAAACTCGCTGATGGCCATCTCAATGTGCTGAAAACCGGGCGGATGGGCGTGATCTTTTTTATTCCCAACACCCGTGAAACACTGCGAATCAACGGCCAAGCGAGACTCACGGCCAATCCCACCGAACTCGAGACTTATTCAGCTTATGGTCGCCCTGCAGTGCTACTGACCGAACTGGCGGTTGAAGAATGTTTTTTCCATTGTGGTAAGGCGCTCATCCGATCCAAGCTCTGGGACACCGCTTCCTGGCCAGAACCCGAGAAGGTTTCGTTTGGGAAGATGCTCGCCAAGGCCAATGGCGGGGACTCCGTCATGGCAGAGGCCATCGATCGATCAATATCCGATGATTATGTAGAAAACCTTTAAAGCCGCCATGGTGGCAGTACCAAGATCATAGAAGGCCCGTCAACAAGAATACTGGAGGCTGGGCAAAGAATGCATCAGTCTTAAAGCGGTGCCAAGACGGCACAAAACTGATAGATTACGGAAAGAGCTGGGCCAAAAACGACAATAAATAGCACTTTATGGACGTTTTTTGACCCTACTGCCTTGAACATAAAGAGGCATAATGGCAGAATTACGCTCTCAAATTTTAGCGATGGGGACTTAACCTAAAAGTGAATAAATTCATCATCATTGGGATTGTTGCGGTTGTGTTACTCGGCGGCGGCGGTGGCGCAGCCTATTACTTCCTGATTATGAATGCTGAGATTGACGGCGCTCAGGCTGCCCCTGAAGTCGACGAAAGAGCATTTATTTATGTCGAAATCCCGCCAGTTGTCGCCAATTTCGACGTCAAAGGCAAAATGCGCTATGTTCAGATCACAACGAGCTTCCAAACTCGGGATAAAGACTCCGGCGATACCATCAAGAACAACATCCCTTTGATTCAGAGCGACCTTCTAACCCTCATGCAAGGTGCAAAATTTAACGAGATCAATTCGCCAGACGGTAAACAACGATTCATCAAGCAAATTGAAAAAAGCGTTAACAACATGTTTAAAAACGGAAAAGCCCCGTTTGAAATTGAGCGCGCGATGATTACAGGCTTTGTCATTCAATAACCGCCGCAATCGGCTCGCGCACTCGCCTTATGCCTCTTTGCCGCATCCGGTCTAACCGGGCTATGACCCACGGCTAATCGTCATTTCGAGCCTTTATGATCCAAAATCAAGCAAGGCCCCGAGCAATTGCCGGCAGGTTATTTGTCCAACTAACTGACCCTGGTCTACCACCGGCCGCCGCCGCTGCTTGTTCGCCAACATCGATTCAGCAATGCTGATAATGTCGGCATCAGCCTCGCACGTGGTGACCGGCGTCGTCATCACGCGGGCAACTGATTCGCCACCTACCGCCTGGCCGTTATAGGCTTCAGACAGCAGATTACGAAGGCAATCTAACTCTGACAGCATGCCCACAACCGCCCCCGCCTCATTCACAACCACCACACCAGAAACTTTATGATCAGTAATTTCCCGAGCCGCCTCAGCGATGGTTGCTGATTGCAAAACCGTCACGGGCTGTGACACCATATAATCCTTGATCCTGACCGAGTCCATGTTGCACCTTTTTAGCTGAGCTGATGCCTTAACGCTAGCAGGCTAAAATGATAAAACCATGAAGGCTTAAATGACCTTCGATGAAGACGTTAAGCGGCAACCCTTGCGACAGAATAGATTCAAGCATTGTGTCTGGCGCAATCCGGCCGTTTCCTGCGTCACTACCGAAAAACGGCCCCGCATCGACTCGATAGATCAAGCCCGATCACGATTGAGCTCGGGTTAAAGCCAAGCCCATCAAATTGCGAAACATGGAACCAAACCCATGACCCGAACTGACTCGAAAACCCGGTACCTTTTAGGCATCAGCCGCGGGAACGCTGCGCCACTCGGCTTTGCACGCTTGGCTACAGCGCTCCTATTCGTATCAACCGTGGTAACCGCAGCACCGATCCTGCAACCAGGTCCGCCAGGATCACCCTCAATCGAGCTGAGCCCTGATGCCGCGGCCCTAGTTAGCCAGGCAGGTTTTTCTATCGAGGACATCCGATTCGTTCAGGATATGATCGTTCATCATCAGCAGGCCATTGATATGGCGCAACTGGTTTCCGAGCGCACCAACCAACAAGCCTTTCTCGATGTGGCAGGCAGAATAGAGGCCTCCCAAAAAGACGAAATCGAATTCCTGCAATCCTTTCTATCTGAGCGAGGCCAACCCTTGGCTGCGGCACCACACGCGCAGAGTCATGATCAAATGGCCCACCACAAAAGCATGGGCATGGCCTCACCCGAACAGATGGCGACCTTAGCCTCGGCCAGCAGCACCGACTTTGAAACGCAATTCTTAACCCTCATGATTGCCCATCACGAGGGCGCGCTCAAAATGGTCAAGACGCTCCTGAAGCTTTCAGGATCAGCATTTGACCCAATTCTGTACCAGTTCATTACCGATTTAAAAAACGAGCAGCAGACTGAAATTGACCGCATGGATATCCTGCTCGCGGGCTTATCCACCGACCCTAGAGCCGGGCTCGCAGCAGGCTTTCGAGACGCTGCTGAGGCCGCGCACAACATGACGCTCCGAGCTAGCCTGCCAAAACCGCCAGGTTTTTTCGACCCAAACAACCCCTCTGGCCTACCCCCATTACGCGCCAAAAATTCAGATAACGCGGCATCAGACACCTCCTGGGTCGCACAAACGACCCATTGGTTTGAACAGTTAGTCAGCCCAGAAGGCAACCTCGAGCACGGCATCGGTTCTGAAGAAAAACCATCCGAAAGATCCAAACGCTCGCCATTACTGAGCTTTTCTTATACCGACATGGCGTTTTCAGGCGATTTGCTCGCAGTCGGCAGTTATCACGGCATCAATCTTTATAAGATCGGGGCCAGTGAGACCCCTGTACACATAAGCTCCATTGTTTGCCCCGGCGGGCAGGGCGATGTTTCGATCGTTGGTGATTTGCTTTTGATGTCTGTCGAAGACAATCGAGGCCGAGTTGACTGCGGTCTTGGCGGTATTTCTGATGATATTAGCACTGAGCGCTTTCGCGGCCTTAGGATCTTTGATATCAGCAACCTTGAGCGCCCCATACAAGTTGGGCAAGTTCAAACCTGTCGCGGCTCCCACACCCATTCAGTCGTTGCGAGCGATGACGAACGCATCATTGTCTATAATTCCGGCACCTCGAATATTCGAAAAGAAGAAGAGCTTGCAGGCTGCATCGGTAACATCGCTGGGGACACCCGCACGGCCCTGTTTCGTATCGACGTGATTGAGATCCCCGTAAAGACCCCGGGCAAAGCGCGCATTACAGACAGCCCGACCGTCTTTGAAGATCTTGAGACCGGTCAAATGGCCGGACTGTGGCGTGGCGGAAAACACGACGAGACCTCTCAAAAGACGAGCCAAACCAACCAATGCCATGACATTACGGTCTACCCGCAAACCAATCTCGCCGCGGGCGCCTGTTCAGGAAACGGCATTATTTTCGATATCTCTGACCCTTTAAAGCCTCAGCGACTTGACGCGGTCACCGATACAGGCTTTGCCTACTGGCATTCGGCGACCTTTAACAACGACGGCACGAAGGTTTTATTTACCGATGAGTGGGGCGGTGGCGGCAGACCACGCTGCCGCACCTTTGATCCAATGAACTGGGGCGCAAATGCCATCTTTGACATTGTCGATCAAAAACTGGTGTTCCAGTCTTACTACAAACTCCCGGCACCGCAAACCAAGGAAGAGAACTGTGTCGCACACAATGGTGCAATTGTCCCGATCCCGGGCCGAGACATCTTTGTGCAAGCGTGGTACCAGGGCGGTATCTCCGTAATCGACTTTACAAATTCCAAGGCGCCGATTGAAATCGGCTATTTTGACCGCGGGCCAATCCACCCCACCCACTTGGTTACCGGTGGTTATTGGTCGAGCTACTGGTATCAAGGCCGCATCTATGCAACCGAGATTGTTAGAGGCCTTGACGTTTTAACGCTCACGCCAAGCGAGCACCTTTCAACAAATGAAATTGCCGCGGCAGCGCTAGCAAATCAAGGCGCCACGTTTAATCCACAACAGCAACAGCCGGTTACCTGGCCAGCTGACCCAGTCGTTGCCCGCGCCTACCTTGACCAACTGACCCGGTCGAGCGGAACGCCAGCGGATCTAGCCGTCCAGGTTGAAGCCTTTTTATCAATACTGCAGAACCCTGCAATGAGTGCGATCGATTTATCCTCCGCCCTGGCAGGACTCACGTCAACCCTCGACGCAATGGATCACCGATCCGCCAAAGGCCTTAGCGGCTTGCTGCGACAACTCATCATTCAACACCAAACAACGCTTGCGGGGGTTTCAGATGATTCAAGAGCATCCCCGCTAGCAAGCGCGCTTGATTAGGCTACAGCGCCTTCTCTTTATCGGCGCGTCTCATCGGCGCGTCACGAGACGGGCCCTTGCGCGGTATTTATCCAGCTCGTTGCGCCATTCAACCCAGCCCTTTCTAGCTTGCTTGGGGCAACTCGGTCAGTTCATTCGATCGCCGCGCAGCAGCGCCAGCCGAGCCAATTTGACACTTGCGACCTATTTTATGACTCAAACAACGAGTGCTTGTCGCCGCGCAGAGTCTTGCATCCCTTATAGCCCTTCCGAGTCTGGCACGGCTTATACCCAATCGGTAAACTCTTGTTCTCAACCGATACAAGCAAGGGCGAGCCTCAATGAATCAAACCGCGCGAGTTGGTAAAGCCGTATTGGCCCTGATGCTGCTCACTGGCTGCAGCACACTACCGTTAGTCGAGGTGCCCTCTGAAAATCAGAACAGTCGCGTGAATCATTTAGTGATTCATTTTACCTCGGAGGCATTTGATCCATCTCTAAAAGCCCTCACACAG
>Ga0209711_10004061_pt1 | contig 12010 bp, 8 predicted proteins | sample ArcticOcean_MG_C_7_FD_187441 | JGI IMG/M metagenome (GOLD analysis project Ga0209711, IMG submission 187441) | Marine microbial communities from western Arctic Ocean - ArcticOcean_MG_CB11_88 (SPAdes) (version 2) | ecosystem: Environmental > Aquatic > Marine > Oceanic | place: Arctic Ocean... | reverse complement strand
TCCGCGTGTGGCTACTACGCGACCGTCGCTTACAACATCGCTTCTTTTCGACATGGCAGATGGTTGCGCGCCTTCTCTGTTGACGAGTGCCACCCCCCCAATTTGAAAAGATAGACATGAAGATTAAAAAGTCGCCCACAGAGACATGGGGCAGTATATAAGCGGTATGTTTGACGCACGTAAGCGATACACCGTCTGTCGACATGTCGTTCGAACCCGTGGCCGCAGGCTTCGACGATTTTCCTCAACTTCCCGAGTTTACATGTGATATGGAAGTTGCGGGAGAGCTCGCGACTCATGAAGTTGAAAGTTTTGAGCACAAAAAAAAGTCAAAAGCAAATTTTCTCGCATTCACGCGCGACATTTCGCTCGCGCTACTAAGACTAGCACATATCAAATCACACCTCAAGCGCGAAGATGGCAGCTTCGCGAAGACAAATTTGGATTCGATGGAAGAAGAAACCCTGAAGTTCCTTTTCGAATCTCTGGATAATAAAATAAACTACCTTAACGATCAGTACGCTACTGATCATACACCTGAGGGTCATATGAAGAAGATATACTTAACTTCACCATTAGAAGATGCTAAGGGACACCTTAAGGTACTTGTAGAAAAAACGGATCATCCTTTTCTTCGAGAAAACGCATACAAACGTTTACTGAAGAGTTTGTGTCTGGGTTCTCCTTACATTTACATGTTGGAGTATTTTAAGTAGTCTGCTTTTTTTAATTAAAAAGTTAGTGTATGAATATACAACGCGTTCCATAAGGGCACGCGACACCCTTCTTAAACCAATAACAATGTTTTGTTTTGTACATTGGATGTTTAACAGTCGCGCGGATTTCCATCATTCCGTGTGCAAACTGGCATTCAGAACCGTAAGGGCAAAAGTATGCGTTCTGCCATTTTCGACACAACACTGTCTTGTACAAGGGATGGTGCTTATAAACCAGGGGCACGCGATCAAAATTATTTGACAATAAATCCTTTGGTAACATATACAGTCCCTGTCCGTTGTCACCGTCCTCCGCCAGTTCGACTATGGGTCCCATTTATAACACTAACTGGGCACACGCGGTCTGTAGATCCCAGAAGAAAGGTATATGCATTTTTGAGAGTGTAGCGCGTAGCAGATCGGTATTTGCGAAATTTGAGAAATTTCCATAAAAAAAAAGCAAAATCATCCGAAAAGTCTATGATGTCGGTGTTGGGTGCTGACAGAAACCTTCGCGCGCGAGTAAATTTTTTTGAGTTTTTTTTGCGCAGGGGAGAAAAATCAGACAAATCCCAAAAATATTTTTCCAAAGGAGGGCCCCATTTTTTTTTCAGATTTTTCGAATGTTATAGTCGGCGCGGATGATTTTCTCCGTATAGAATTAAACTTTTTGCCGATCTATAAGGGAACTTTCAGATCCTTTTTTCCAAACGGCGGAAAAAAAACAAAATCGCAAACAGCCTCCCAACTTTTTTTTCAAAAACTTTTTTTCCCACGTTTTTTTTGGTTTTTCCAAAAATCCAGAGTTTTTGTCACAACTAAATAAAAACAACTTTTTTGTTATATGTATTTTTACATTTTTTCAACCTAAGTCTCTGGAACTATGACATTTTGGAGCGTGCCGTAATACGCTTCCTCCACAAGCATGACCCGCACTACGGAGTGTTTTTTTTCACTTTTCACGTCCGGATCGAGGGTGGTCGTTGTCCATCCGCTACCCGGTCGGGGGTTGACTTTTTTCCTCCGAGAATAGTATTGGTCGGTAACCGTGAAAGCCACCTTCTTCCCACCGTTTGCGTTGTCCTGCAGATACGGTTGCATGGCTTCCTTCGTCTGGGCCACGATGTAGTGTTGCGAGTTTAAATCGAGAAAAAAAATGACACTGGGTTTCCACATTACAGTTTTGATTTAAAAACACATGGTTTTGGTTCAACAGGGGAGGCGGTCCTACATCGAAGGCTTCTCCCAGAATCTCGAGTGTTGTTCCAGCAACAATGACATCTTTCAGAGTAGGTCCCTCATGAACAGAGACGCGTGTACTGGCGGAATCTCCTTTCTTCACGACGAGCTGAAAGTGCTTGGGGTCGAACTTTTTGGCAAAGTCAAAGTCGCGACGAACGTAACCAGTCTTCTGTAAGAAGGAGGGAATGGAGACGTCAAATATGTGCTCTTCGTCATCCTGCTCAACAACGGACTGCTCAACAGTGGGCTGCTCAACAACGGACTGCTCAACAGCGGACTGCTTAACAGTGGGCAGCTCAACAGCGGGCTGCTCAACAACGGACTGCTCAACAACGGGCAGCTCAACAGTGGGCAGCTCAACAGCGGGCTGCTCAACAACGGACTGCTCAACAGCGGGCAGCTCAACAGCGGGCTGCTCAACAGCGGGCAGCTCAACAGCGGGCTGCTCAACAGCGGGCTGCTCAACAACGGGCTGCTCAACAGCGGGCTGCTCAACAACGGACTGCTCAACAGCGGGCTGCTCAACAGCGGGCAGGTCGTTGTGGAATTGGAGACGGCGCTTTAGGTGGCAGGGCGATGAGCGCGATGGTGGGAACCATGTTAGAACATGGTGCTGCAACGTTTCACAAAAGGCCGTTTGCTCGACATCGGGCTCGACATCGGGGAAAACAGGCGTTGGACCCGACCAACACATATTCGCGATTGGGGTTGCTTGTTTCAGATACGCCTCCCGCCTTCGTTTGAAATTCACCGTCGTCTCTTTATCGTCGGCAACAGGCTGCTTTTGCTTTCGCGTCAACTCCTCTTCGAAAACGTCAAGCGCCGTGTTCATTGTACTGCAGAGAGTGACGAAAGTGCCTGCGACAAAAACGTTGCATCTTAGTTTGAAAACCCCAAAAACCATAAGAAACGCAAGCGAAAGAACAGAGGCTATGAAACGTGTGCGAAACAAGAATGGACGCGTTTTACGTTTTCTCGTGTTGGGATGTGCCACGTAGCTGCCAAAACCTGTAGGGTCGCAAGGTCTCGTTCTCAGATCCCCTGCTTGAAAAGACCAAAATAAACGCGAGCAACTCGGACAGAAGTCGCGTGTCTAAAATAAGAGAGGACGAGTGCTTTGGAAAGAACGCGCGCGCAAAGCAAGAACAGGCGCGTTTTACCTTCTCTCGCGTACGTTGTCTGGTGGCACGAAACAGTGTGTTCACGTTTGGATCTGTAGCTGCCAAAACCTGTAGGGTCGCAAGGTCTAGTTCTCAGATCCCCCGTTTGAAAAGACCAAAATAAACGCGAGCGACTCGGGCAGAAATCGTGCGTCTAAAAGAATAGAGGACGTGTGTTTTTGAAGGAACGCGCTCGCAAAGCAAGAACGGACGCGTTTTACCTTCTCTCGTGCACGTTGTCTGGCGTGCGAAACAGTGTGTTCACGTTGATCTGCAGGAGAGTTTTGCTTTTTTCCAAGGACCCCTATGCTTTCCCTTTGGAAAAAAAACAAAAGAGGGGGTCCCTCCAATGGCCAATATCTCACCTTATCCGGTCGGAATAAAGAATTTTCCCACGTGGTGCCGAATGGGTGCCGTCAAAAACCGGCATTTTGTGCCTAAAAACTTCCATTCTCCACGTGGTGCCGAATGGGTGCCGTCAAAAACCGGTATTTTGTGCCTAAAAACTTCCATTCTCCACATGGGATTGTACGGCAGTGCAATAGAAACTTCCATTCTCCACGCACACAGTCTCGAAGGTTCCACGCAAACGTACAAATGTCTCTTCTGGACGACGTCTGCTGTGTAATCTGTGGGCTGATTGTTTGGACCACAAAGACTGGGAAGATGCTTCTCTGCGACACCCCTAACTGCGGCAAGGGACAGCACCTGAACTGTTGCGATCATATTACCAAGCTTCCTCGGCGCACTGAACTGTTCTACTGCGAGGTCTGCCGCCGATCCTCCCTCGACAACACCAACACGAATCGCGAATCGCGAATCGTCGACAACCCCAACAGCGCGGAGATCGCCAACACGGACAACACCAACACGGACAACCCCAACAGCGCGGAGATCGCCAACACGGACAACCCCAACAGCGCGGAGTTCGTCAGGCCCGACAACACCAACACGTGAGTAAATAGCGTTATCTTCGCGTTTTTCCGAGCCCAAAAGTCGACTTGGACTGTCGGTCGAAAATCCTAGAAAGTACAAAAGGCGTGTGTTTGACGCGTGTGTTTCAAACACGTGATCGACCACGTGATCGACCACGTGTTTTTTGTCAAAATATGTTCACGTGTTTGTTCCCAAACAGACAGAAAAAAGGTGTCCAACAAAGTTTCGGACAGAGTTCTTGTGGCGCTTCCCAGCCCTCAATTCCACCACAGCAAAGAAAAAGTTTCCTTCTCTGATTTTTTTCTGACTCTCCTCAACTTTAACCCCAACAGCGCGGAGATCGCCAGTCCCGACAACACCAACACGGACAACCCCATCAGCGCGGAGATCGCCAGTCCCGACAACACCAACACGGACTACCCCATCAGCGCGGAGATCGCCAGTCCCGACAACACCAACACGGACTACCCCATCAGCGCGGAGATCGCCAGTCCCGACAACACCAACACGGACTACCCCAACAACGCGGAGCTCGCCTCTCCTGATTTTCTTTTGAATTGGGAGTTTTCTTCGCCGTATTGGGATCCGCTCCGAAAAGGAATCTCACCGGCGTTTTTCGATATGCACGAGAGACTCGTCGCGCATCGCGAGGAAGAAGCACGTGAAGAAGCACGTGAAGAATTGATCAGGGTTGCGCGTGCAGCTGCCGCACGCACAAAATGGATCGATGATATGGTGCGTACTTGGAAGCTGTCTGAATATGCACTAGTAGACAGCAAAGCTGAGCGCTACAAGAAACAGTTGGAAGAGCAAGCTGGCATCCCGACAAGTGTTTCGGGGAGACGCGTTTCAGCTTGATAAACAGCTGGAAGAGGAATCTGGCATCCGACAAATGCTTTGCAGCTTTGTGTGGCAGTGTCATTTTGATTGTTAGATGTACATACGAGATACAAACGTTAGATGTACATGTTTTATGAGATAACAAACATATTTACGCTAATTTGTCGATCTGATCTCCCCAAACGGACCACGACGCGTCCGCTTTGCGTCGCGAAAACAACTCAAGCTTCTTAACAGTTTGACTGTGACCCGTCAGTCTGTCAATGAGACTTCGTATCTCCGTCGGTTTTTCCGAGTGTGCTCCTCTCTTGCCTACAAAAACTTGATCAAGTCTCTCAGATATGAGTGGTTTCCCCCTCCCCCTTGTCGCGAGCAGAACAAACTCAGTCCCCGGCTTTGTGTAAGAACCCAGACCCATCGATTGTGGCTGACCAGCCTTGTTTGTTTTGACCCACACAAACGCCATAGTTTTGTAAACAAACCCCCAATGAGAGCACAGGTCAATCGCGCTTGCCATAGTGGGCCCGCTGCACCAGAGAAATAACAGGGCATTTTCCTTCAACTTTCTTGACACTGGTAGTTTTTTTAGATCCTCATCGCGCATTGTTTCGTAATGGTTTTTTGCCACGCCTTGCCCAACGCTTCTATTGTAGTGGAAGGGAGGGTCCGCCATGATTACATCGAAATAGTTATCAGGTAAGTCTTCTAGTTTCGTCTTATTTGCATGATAGTTTTTTGTTGGCGAAGGTAACGTGAGTAAGCGTTCCGATGTCTCGCCCAACGACGGGACCACTGGAGGTACGCATATCACCGCAAGTCTATTCTTCTTCAAAAGTCTAGGGACGGGAAGAATCCCCCCTTTGGCAATATGGTCTTTACTAAGCTTGTGTTTAAACATCCCCGAGTGATTGGCAAAAGTACGAGTACACACAGTACAGTGCCAGTTTTTCCTTTGAGGATTTTTGGCGCATATCTTCTCATGCCGGTTGAGAGAGGAACGAGGGTTATCCGTGAAGGTTTTATCACAAAATTTACAAGATTCTGTGATACCGTCTTGACCGGGCAATACTAGCGCCATTTGTAAAAATATAAACGATGTTCATTTTATATAATTGGAAACGAACCAAGTTGTATTTTATAAGAAATAAAACAGACATTTCTGTATCTATGTCGAAACAAAACGTTTTTGCACCCGTCAGCGGTTTTCCTTCACCCGAAGATGTGAAAGCGTCGTACGATTCTCTTACCGTGCGACCTTTGCTTGCGGAAAACAATGAGCATTCGCGTGAAGCTATCTCTCTAGAGACCGTGTCACGGGAAGGTGTGAGCATCGTCGCAAAACTCCTGGAAAGCTTGAACAAAAGCGTAGAAGATTCCGACACAAAAACGGTTCTCGAATATCCTTCTGACATACCGGTATTCACCGCAGAACATGAGTCGAAGCTGCTGAGTGAATGTTATCCATTTGTGCTACCTAACAACAAGACGGCGAATATGACCCCTTGTGCTTCTGGCCAGAAATGCCTCGGCTTGCATGCCAACATCGAAGGTCACGAAGCGAGCGGTGGTGTTATACTCAGAGCCTTGCTGACTCCGGAAGAGTTGACAAGTTTTGAGAGAACTGGTGATTCGCCTCAAGACCCCCGTTTGTGCATTCTCTGCGCTCGTATGTACGTCTCAGAGGCTTATTTTTGGTGTCAAGACAATAGAGACGAAAAGCTATTACAGAACACAATTATCAACTGGTACGTCAATCCTCGAGACACTTCTGGGGGTTACCGCAAAGAGTACATGATCCCTCTGACGGCATACCCAGGATGGCGCTGTATGGTTGGTCCAATTGTCTGTAATTCTCTGCATAAATTGCGACTGGTAAAAAAGGGCCATGTCTGGTGGATCGATCAGAGCAAATTAATATGGAAAGACGCGGCAGAACAAAGGCGCTCTGAAAATGCTGCTGCGCAGTATTTTCGTTAGCGCACGGTATCACCTCTTCGGGCTTGGAGCAGGGCGAGCGGACGCTGGCTACAAGCTTGATGCTGTGCGCATTTTTCGACAAACGTCTGAAAAGTGAAGAGTCATCTGTATTGATAAACTTACTATTTGGTCCATTTTGGGAAGTGGTGGGTGGTTTGGATAGTGTGATAGCAAACGTCTCATCAAGGAAACAATGGCAAGTTGAAGAAGTTTGTTTGCTTAATTCGAGTTATGATGGTACTGCAAAAGCGCTTTCTTTACTAGACTTTCGAGTCAATCGGTTATGCAAGATGCTGTCTGTGTGCGACTGTTGGCCGTCGGATATCGGTAGGCACTTGGCATTGTGGTTGGACTCTCATATGCATCTTGTGTTAGCCACCGAGCGGAAACAAACTGGTCCACAGAAGACAGACGAGGCCTGTTGTCAAGATTTAAAATTATGCGATTGGAGATATTTCGAGTCAAGTCATGTTGTTGGAGTTCGAGAGGCGTTTTGCGATAGCAATGTGAACTCACTTTCAATTCAGGGAAGTTTCTATAAAAAGATGACGATTAACATGTCTCTTTGCAGAAATCTTTCAAAAACAGTTTCTAGTATTTTCAGGACGGAAGACGGACAGGCGATGACTTGTGCGGCACTATGCCGCTTACTTCTTGGAATTACTTCTCACAAGGCAGATTTCAAACTGCGACGGTGTGTGCACATGTTGATCAGCGAGGGCTTACATTATTTCTTCAATCGAGTAGTGCTATTCGCGGAGAAGCACAGTCATCCTGTAGTGTTTATCGCCTTCAGAGAACTCATGAATCAAATCGTCAAGGACGATATTGCTTTGCATAATTATCTCACGCTCTACGTTGACAGATGGAACATCTACACGTCTAATTTGTTTGTTGTCGCTGAGATGTTGCGTGTTAACCTGATGGACAAGATGCACACGACAATAACGGACAAAAGCGACACTGACCTGTTATTTTCTTCACTGTTCGAAAACGAATCGAACTTAGTGTCACGGAATATTAAGAAACAACCAGGATTGGTGTGCCGAGGCGGGACATTCAAACAACGTGTTAGTCTAAAAAACGCTTTGAAGATGATCCGGATCTTTCGCGAAAAGAGTACTAAATGTGTACTTGATAACTTCACTGACATGGATATGGCGACTAAAGCGTTGGAAACTAAAATTGGAAAAACTTTGGATTTTCAGCTAGTGTTCGACTTTTTGCAGAAAACAGGAGCACGTGCTGCTTTTTGCCAAATTTTGACAGGCATTTCGGCTGGGCCCAAAAAACTGAATGAAGTTTTGACTGGGGTCGAATTCAATCATGCGGCGTTTGATTGTATCGCGCTGATTGAACATACGAATTCTCTCCGGACATACTTGTTGCCAAAATCTTATGCCGAGAAGCAGAAACGTGCTGTTTTCACACGGTTCGGAGATACTACTTGCTCAGAAAGCGAGAAGCTCATACGAGCGTCCGAGATCTTGTGGTGTGACGGGTGCAAGATTGTTAAGAACTTCGTGTTGAGCAACCATAAAAAGGAAATTAATTCTCATAGCTCGTGTGGATACAAACGAGTCTGTCATGACGACGGGGTACTGTTGTGCGATGAAAAAAGGAAAACCAGATGCTGCGAGCACATTCCGATCAGGCGGGCACGGCTTCTGTGGCAAGACAAATCTTATTGTTTTGAATTGTTTGGTAAGGCATATGTCATCACAATGTGTTGCGGACGAATCGCATTGCTCAAAGACATCATATGCACCGCCGAAATTCCACTGTCATGTACCAAATGTTACAGAACCGCACAGCTCCTCTCCCAAAAAAGCGAAGAAAGCGTCGTCATTTGTCACTTCTGCAACGAGCCGGTTTCGCGTAGGAAGGGCAGCTTTACTGGGAAGTTTGTGCGCAAAGATAGCGTTGTTGAAACTGTTACTTTTTGCAAGAGGCATAGGCGATTTTTTATGACCAAAGAGAATGAACCGATAGATCTAGAATCGACTATGCTAGAGATCCCAAAGAGACTCAATGTAAAATAATCAAAAAAAATGAACTAGAACTTCTCTCATTTTTGTTTCAATGCACTCCGAAACCTCATCGGGGTAGTGAAAGAATGCGAGGTTATCGTCCTCTTCGTGAGGGTTACAAACTATCTTCTTTTCACACATACTGCAAAAGCCATTCTCTTCGCCGAGTATTTTACACTTTGTGCACTCTCGCAGTGGTATTCTGTCACTGAAAGAGAGCTTTATCTTGTCACGGGTCATTGCCTCAATCCTCCATTTACTGTTGGCCTGACTTTCGTAATGCCAGCGCATTTCGTTTTCATCGCACTCTTGCTTTATGTCCTTCATACATGTTGAATACAAGTAAACAGCGGGCATCTCTTTCTTCATCTGCATCGCCAGAACGGAGTTCATCACTTCCTCCGTCTCCACGACAATGTATGAATAAGAAGAAATCCTCTTAACCCTTTTGATGTCTTGATCAACAACTGAAACGATTTTCAACCCACTTTTGATGTGTGACGCCAATGAAGCGATATGTTGCTTCATTCCAAGCATACGTTTCTCTTTAGTGTGTGAGCCAATAACCATCAAAATTGAAACCTTTTTCAGGTCATCTTCCACCTCGTCGTTTATTTCATCGATTAAGCACGACACGTGCTTCTTCTGCTTGTTGATTAAGGAGATTTCCTGCTTGCACTCACACACCATTGCTTGTTTGCAATAGACACACACCGCCTGCATTATCGGAGATTCGGCCATTGGCTTCAGAGGATTGCTCCCCACTTTAGTGCAAGCATCGCAGAGAAAGACTCCGTTAGAATACTTCATATCTGAGAAGCAGGAAATACACTTGCTTTTGGACACGGGGGATATTTGGATAAAGCGGTTGTCGCAGCAGTGGGTGATAGGCAAATCGAGCAGCTCTCTTTGTATTGTCTTAGCATCTTCTTTGGGGTCGAGCTTTCCAATTTCTTCAAGTGTCCTCTTATCACATTCGACTCTTTTACGTTTTTTCTTCACACATTCTTCATCGAGGCACACGAAATCTGCAAACTCACAACTACACTCCGCAAAGTAGAAGGGTGCATGGAGCCCTTTGAAAGCCCGCCTACCGAGTCTTGATTTCCAATTACCAACAGATGTGTCGTAAGGCATGACACTTCCCCAACAGTAGCCTAAAGGAAGTTGATTAACTGTTTTTTGGAGCACAGCGCTAACGTTCCTTGAAAGTATCCATGGCGACTGGAGTATCCGTAAGATGATATCATCTTTCATGTTAAACTCGTCGATTGTTTTGCACGCTCCTCCACTTCCACTATGCTTGTGATAAGAGAGGTGACTCGTAAGGTCCTCCTCGCTTAGTAGCATCATTTTTTGTAGTAGTTTGCCTCGAGTTTCATCCCAATGTCGTCCTGTGATCCCATCCTCCCAATACCGACTATCCGGCGTCACAAAGGCAAAGGTGGAGTAGAGTTTTTCAAGATAGACACACACACTCATCAAGTCAATACCTTGAACCGAGGTATCAAAGCCGAACGAGTGTGGATCCGTCAAAGGTCTCGTGGCGAAGGGAGGACCAAGTACGCCGTTACAAAGCATGGGTGCCTGATCTCTTGTCGATGCTACCGGCGTTGAGCAATCAAACGTTCTGCAAACAAATGCCTCTGACTCAAAAACGCCTCTTCTTTCGTCAATGTAGGCCAAATAGCCAGGGGGTAAGCTGTATACGTCAAAATCGAAATTTGCTCTGAAACAAATACATGCTTTTGGGTAGAAGACAGTCTTGTCTGTTAAATGCCAAAATACAGCCTGTCCTTCCGACCAGTAGGTGCTTTGGAAACTTAACCCGTCAAACATTTCTTCCAAACCTGCATTGTAAAGCATAGAATCCTCGAAAAAACCCAACGCCACAAGAAGCGCACGCTTCTTGTCGATATTGGTGGCGTTCACACGGTGGTGAGCAATAACACCGTCCACAACTCTCAGCACTATGACATCGCTTTTTTGCACCTCACGCGAGTCAAGAAAACCGCCTGTCTTACCTCTGAGCATTTCTAATAAACCGTTGAAACGGCATTTCAACCCCTTCACGTCAACTTGAAGTTTTGAACCAACTGGAAAAGGGCAATCCATTTTTTCTGTCGCGCGCAGAAAAGTGTTTAAAAAATGTTTCCGCTGAGTGAATATAAACTTTTGTTTTTAAAAAAGTTTTTGAAAAAAAACCAAAATTCCAAAATCCCAATTCAGAAGGACAATGGCGACGAGCGATGAGTCATCTCGATCACATCTCCATTTCATTCTATATTTCATTCTACCTCTAAAAATCCCTCAAACCAAAGCCCGCGTCGCCGTAGTTGATCTATGCGCGAGGGCTTGTTCACGTCCGAGACCGTCCGTGTTTTCCATGACCATCTGCGTCATCTTCTCCACGTCGTTTCGACCGCGACTGTCGCGGTCGGCTTCGACGTGGAGTTCGACTCCAGCGTCCCCTTCGTCGCTCCAAAGTTAATACTCGTCCAACTCTGCGTCGATGATAAGGTTTTGCTGCTGAACGACGTCCAGTGGGTAGAAAACAAGACGACGTTGCGACGAACGCTGAACGACGCGCGCGTCGTGTTCTGTGGGAGAGGTGTCTTGCAAGATTTGCTCATATGCGGTTTGTCGGTTCCGGCGGCGCGTTGTCTAGACTCCAGTCTCGGATACCCCAAGGTCGGTCTGTACGACCAGGTGAACCCCGCGTTGCCCAAAAGAAAACGAGTCAAGAAAGATAAGAACGTGCAGACGAGTTTCGTGTACGGAACCACTCTGACCGAAGATCAGAAAGTGTACGCCGAGACCGACGCGTGGTATTCGAGGCTTCTGTGGACGTATCGAGAGAAACTCGGGCTTCGATCCCCGTTCGCGTGTCCGGACGATGCGCTTCATCGAAAGTTGACGTCGATCATGCGCGATATGCACGCCAGACAAGAGAAGAAAAACGTTCGTTTTAAACTCGGCCCAACCGGCTCGGTCCTCAAGGAGTCCAACAAACTCCTTACGGGACAGACCTTCCGGACTGACGGCGGCGTTCGGTACGTCGTGAGTAAAAAAAACTACACTAACAACCACAGGGTGAAAGACGAGATGC
>Ga0209711_10004056_pt1 | contig 12019 bp, 12 predicted proteins | sample ArcticOcean_MG_C_7_FD_187441 | JGI IMG/M metagenome (GOLD analysis project Ga0209711, IMG submission 187441) | Marine microbial communities from western Arctic Ocean - ArcticOcean_MG_CB11_88 (SPAdes) (version 2) | ecosystem: Environmental > Aquatic > Marine > Oceanic | place: Arctic Ocean... | reverse complement strand
AATTGTAAAAAGTTAAATGAATAAAATAAATATAATTGATAGTTATAAAGCATATAAAGTTAGTGTTCCTAAAAATATGATGCCCTGGATGAGATCAAATCATGCTGGTGAAACTGGAGCAGTATGGATTTATATCGGCGCAAGATGTGTTTTCTGGAATAAATCAATTAGGGACATGTCAACAGACCACTATAAGACAGAAAAGAATCACCTGATTGTAATGAAATACCTAGTTCCAAAGATGAAGAGAAGTAAATTATTAATTTTATGGCGGATACTCGGTTTTTTTATTGGTTTAATTTCCGCTCTATTAGGCTTTAAGTTTTTTTGTTCAGCTATAGAAGCTATAGAAACCTTTGTAGAAAAACATTATCAAGAGCAAATAGAATTTTTATACGATAGATCTGCTTCTTATGATCTTTTACAAGTGTTACAAATTTGTTGTAATGAAGAAGTAGATCATCAAATGGAAGCTTTAAAAGCTAAAGGGTCATCAGTACAAAATAATTATGAAAAAATGTGGTCGTATGTTATTGGAAAAGGCTCAAGTCTAGCAGTTAATATTTCAAGAGTAATATAACAGAATTATGGATTATGAATTTGGTTAAAGTTTTTTATGACGGTAAATGTGGTCTTTGTAGTAAAGAAATAAATTATTATATAAAAATAGCTCCATTAAATACATTTGAGTGGCTCGACATAGCCAATAACCCTAGTGAATTAAAAAATATTAAAATTTCTCAACATGATGCTTTAATGTTTTTGCATGCTCAAGATGAAAATTTAAAATTAAAAGTAGGAGTTGATGCTTTTATTTTAATGTGGAGCAAATTAAAATATTGGCGTCTTTTGTCTCTAATTATTAAATTGCCTCTAATATATCAATGCACAAATAGATTATATCGTATTTTTGCAAAATATAGATTTAAAAAGTTAACGCATTGTCAATTAGCAAGCCAAAAGGTATTATAATTAGATGTTTAAATGGCTAAAAAATAATAAAAATAAAGTTGAAAACAATAAAGATCTTAAATTAGAAAGTCGTTTAGAGCAGATGAAAAAAAATCCATATAAAAGAGTGGATAGTCATAATATGAGTGAAATTGAAAAAATGGATCAGGGTTTTAATGGCAAAACATTTTCTATAAATGGTATGGATATAGATTTTTAATCTGTTCAATTTTTAATCAAATTTTTAAAGTTTTGCTATTATCTAAATTATTAGGTATTTTTTATCATTAAATTTTTAAAGTAGGCATTAGGGGAGAGAAAATGAATAAATCAACAATTATATTTGGAGCAGTATTACTTATGACTTCAACGTTTGCAAATGCAGATGATCATAAAGTAAAAGTTGGAATGATTACAACTCTATCTGGAGGAGGGTCTGGTCTAGGTATTGATGTGCGAGACGGTTTTATGCTGGCTGTTAAAAATAATAAAAATATTGATGTGATAATTAAGGATGATCAAAGAAAGCCAGATATTGCAGTTCAGTTGGCAGATAAGATGATACAATCAGATAAAGTTGATGTTTTAACAGGTATAATATTTTCAAATTTAGCTATGGCAGTTGTTCCTGCTACTGTTAACCAAGGAAAATTTTATTTATCTCCAAATGCAGGACCATCTGCTTTAGCAGGGAAAGGTTGTCATAAGAACTACTTTAATGTTGCGTGGCAAAATGATAATTTACATGAAGCTGCTGGAGGATATGCAAACTCAGCAGGATTTAAAAATTCTTTTATTCTTGCTCCCAACTACCCTGCAGGAAAAGATGCTCTTACAGGGTACAAGAGATTTTTTAAAGGCAAACTTGCTGGAGAGATATATACTAAGTTAGGTCAGAAAGATTATGCTGCAGAAATAGCTCAAATTAGAGCATCTGGAGCTGACAGTATATTTTTCTTCTTGCCTGGAGGTATGGGAATAGGTTTTATGAAACAGTTCTCTCAATCAGGTATTAAGCTTCCAGTTATTGGGCCAGCCTTTTCATTTGATCAAGGTATACTTAAGGCAGTAGGTGATGCTGCTTTGGGTGTAAAAAATACATCTCAATGGTCAAAAGATATTGATAATGCAGCAAATAAAAAATTTGTGAATGATTTTAAATCAACATATGGAAGATTACCTTCTCTATATGCATCTCAAGGTTATGATACAGGAAAACTTTTAATATCAGCTATGTCTAAGGCTAAAATTACAGACGCTGATAAATTTAGAAATGAATTAAGAAAAGCTGACTTTGCATCTACTCGTGGTAATTTTAAATTCAGTAAGAATCATCACCCAATTCAAGATATTTACGTTCGTGAAGTTATTAAAGAAGGTAAAACACTTACCAATAAAATAGTATCAGTTGGGCTCAAAGATCATTCAAATGTTTATGTTTCAAAATGTAAAATGTAAAAAAAATAGCAAGGTGAGCAATATTAATGCTCACCTTGATTGTATATATTAAATGTCACTCATCTTATTTATAGAACAACTTTTAAATGGCATTCAATTTGGAATAATGCTGTTTTTAATGTCTGCTGGTTTGACCCTTATTTTTGGTGTAATGGGGCTAATAAATCTGGCGCACGGTTCCTTTTATATGATAGGAGCTTTTGCGGCTGCAATTGTAGCTGGTTTAACAGGCTCTTTTTGGTTGGCTTTAATTGCAAGTTTATTTGCTGCTGCAATTTCTGGAGTTTTAATAGAAATTTTAATTATAAGACGTTTGTACAGAAGAGATCATTTAGATCAAGTCTTAGCCACTTTTGCTTTAATATTATTGTTATCTGAAGGAGTTAGGTGGTTATTTGGAGCTTTTCCATTATACTTAAATATACCCAGTTCTCTAGATGGAAGTATAGTTTTACCTTTTAATATAATTTATTCTAAGTATCGAATGTTTATAATTTTAATAGGAATTATAATAGCGATTGGTCTTTATTTATTAATTTCTAAAACTCGTTTAGGTATCCGTATTAGAGCCGGACAAAATGATCGTCAAATGATATCTGCTCTTGGTGTTGATATTTCCAAACTTTATACAATCGTTTTTGCAATAGGTGCGGCACTTGCAGGTTTTGCTGGTGCAATGATTGGAGCAATACAATCTGTTGAAGTTGGAATGGGTGAACCTGTTTTAATTTTAGCTTTTGTAGTAATAATAATAGGAGGAATAGGCTCTATTAAAGGAGCTTTTATAGGTTCTATTTTAGTTGGAGTTACGGATACTCTTGGAAGGATCTTCTTGCCAAATTTTTTAAAGCTTTTTATGGATACTGCTAACGCCACTTCAATGGGATCTTCAATAGGTTCAATGTTAATATATATTTTAATGGCTTCTATTTTATTGATTAAACCGTCTGGATTATTTGGAAAGAATGAGAAATGATTACAGAAAAAATTTTTAATAAATGGATTTTTTTATTACTTTTAATTATTCCAATTTTGGGCTTAATTTTTAATGAGCCATATTACATAACATTAACAACTAAAGTAATCATTCTAGGAATTGCTGGAGTTGGTTTAAATTTAGCACTTGGTTACGGTGGACTTATATCTTTTGGTCATGCAGCCTTTTTTGGAATTGGTGGATACGTAACAGCGATAATGTCATACCATGCAATAAATGAAGAACTTCTATTTGATTGGTTAATAGCAATTCCAGGCTCATCAGAGATGTTAATCATTTGGCCTTTAGTATTGCTTATTAGTGCATTTTTCTCTTTTTTAATAGGATTGTTATCTTTGAGAACTAGTGGGGTCTATTTTATAATGATTACACTAGCGTTTGCTCAAATGTTATATTATTTTTCTATCAGCTGGCCCACTTATGGTGGGGAAGATGGTCTTTCTATTTTTATGAGAAATTCTTTGCCATTAGTTAATACTATGAACCCTTTGATCTTTCTTTTCATTTGTCTATTTTGGTTTGGTGTTTCAATTTATGTTACCTCTAAATTAATAAATTCACCTTATGGAATGGCATTACAAGCTACAAAACAAAATGAAGAAAGGGTTAAATCAGTTGGTATAGAGACCTTTAAAGTTAAACTAATAGCTTTTGTTTTTTCTGGAGCTATTACAGGTTTAGCAGGCTCTCTTTATACAGATTTAAATAGATTCGTTAGTCCTTCTGTTCTTGACTGGCACATGTCTGGAGAAATAATGATTTTTGTTATTTTAGGAGGAATAGCAAGACTTTATGGCCCTTTAGTTGGTGCAGCTTTTTTTATTATTTTAGAGCAAACTTTGGGAGCCTATACAGAAAATTGGCAGTTTTGGTTAGGTCTTATTTTGATCTTAGAAATACTATATGCCCGTTCAGGGATAATGGGGTTATTTGAGAAAAAAAATAAATATGAATAATAATATTTTAAATATAAAAAATTTATCGAAATCATTTGGGGCTTTTAAAGTTACTGATGACATAGCTATTGATTTAAAATTTAATGAGATTCATGCTTTAATTGGACCTAATGGAGCCGGTAAATCTACATTAATTAAACAGATTGTAGGCAGTGTCAAACATGACATTGGATCTATAATTTTAGATCAAGAAGACATAACAGATTTGACGGATATAGAAAGAGCCAAGATAGGAATATCTAGAACTTTTCAAGTTTCATCTGTTATTCCAAAATTTTCAGCATTAGAAAATATAATTCTATCTCTGTTAGAAAAAAATAAAAAAACATTCCAATTATTTCAAAATTTACAAAGTAATAAAGATTTATTTTCTAAAGCAGAGAGAATACTTATAGAAATAGAATTAGATAATCAAAGTAATACATTGGCCTCAGAGTTAAGCCATGGAGATCGAAGAAAACTTGAAGTTGGCTTAGCTTTGGCAATGAATCCAAAGGTGTTTTTGTTTGATGAACCAATGGCAGGTTTAGATGAAGCAGGTACAAAAATGATGATTAATTTATTTAAAAAAATTAAATCCCAATCACCTATTTTATTAATTGAACATGATATGGATGCTGTTTTTGCTCTTGCGGATAGAATTTCTGTTATTGTGTATGGTAAGATTGTTGCCACTGGCACCGTTGAAGAAATTAAATCAAACGCTTTAGTACATGATGTTTATTTAGGTTATGAAGTTTAATGAGTTTACTTTTAGAAATAAAATCACTCAGATCATGGTATGGAGCTAGCCAAGCACTATTTGATGTAAATCTAGAAATTGAAAGTGGACAAGTAGTTGCTTTACTTGGCAGGAATGGAATGGGGAAATCTACAACTATTAATTCAATATGTGGATTAATCCATAGATATGAAGGTAAGGTTAACTTCAATGATCTATCTTTAATTGGACAACCTAGTTATAAGATTGCGCAAAGTGGAATAGGTTTAGTACCCGAAGGTAGAAGGGCATTTTCAAACTTAACAGTTTTAGAAAACCTTACAGCAGCTGCTAGAGATGGTGAATGGTTACTTCAAAATATTTATGACTTATTTCCAAGGTTAGAGGAAAGAAAGTTTCAGCTAGCATCATCTTTATCGGGAGGTGAGCAGCAAATGTTAGTTATTGGAAGAGCTTTGATGACAAATCCAAAATTACTAATTTTAGATGAAGCTACAGAAGGGCTTTCTCCAACTATTAGATCAGAAATATGGAAGGTTATAAAAATATTAAAATCTAGAAATATATCGATATTAATTATAGATAAATCACTTAAACAATTATTAGAATTAGCAGATAATTTTTATATCCTTGAAAAAGGAAAAACAGTTTGGAATGGACCTTCAAAAAATCTAACTAGTGAAATTGCCCAAAAGTTTTTGGGTGTTTAGTCAAAGATTATTCTCTAACTTAACGTTAATAGTTATAGTTCATTCTAAATTATTAATTACATATATTTTCAATAGTAGTCTTTAATTTACTAGAAATTTCATTGATTTCATCTTCATTGATTATGAAAGGTGGAGCTATAAGAATATGATCCCCAATAACGCCATCAACGGTGCCTTGCATTGGATAGCAGATTAAACCTAAGTTTAGTGCTTCTTTCTTAATCTTATTAGCCACATTCAATTTTTTGGAAAAAGGTTCTTTAGTAGATCTGTCTTTGACTATTTCTATTCCTCTAAATAACCCTCTTCCTCTAATATCACCTACAAATTGACTTTGACCAAGGTCTCTTTCTAGAATTTTTTGAAGTATTTCACCTTTGTCTTTTACTTTTTTACACATGTTTTCATTTATTAATTTTGTTAGAACAGCAAGTGAAGCTGCACAGGCAATAGGATGACCAAGATAAGTGTGCCCATGCTGAAAAAAACCACTTCCATTTGCTATTGAGTCATATATAAAATCTTGACATAACATCGCTCCAATAGGTTGATACCCTGCTCCTAAACCTTTAGCGATGGTTAATATATCTGGTATTATATTTTCTTCTTCACAGGCAAATAAAGATCCTGTTCTTCCCATTCCACACATCACTTCATCTAGGATTAATAAAACCCCATATTTGTCGCATATTTCTCGAATACGCTTGAAGTAACCAGGAACAGGGGTTAACGCTCCTGCTGTGGCACCAACGACAGTTTCAGCGATAAATGCCATAACATTTTGAGGCCCAAGAAATTTTATTTCTTCTTCAAGTTCATTGGCAACCCTTAAGCCATAATCTATTTCAGTTTCATTAACGTTTTGATGACGATATGGATAACATGGTGAAATCAAACTAGTATCTACTAAAATCTTTTCAAAAAAAGACCTTCGCCAGACATTCCCTCCTGCCGCTAAAGCTCCTAGTGTATTTCCGTGATAACTTTGTTTTCTAGAGATCACTCGATGTCTTTCAGGCTCTCCAATTTCAACAAAGTATTGTCGTGCTAACTTCAGAGAAGCTTCAACAGCTTCTGATCCACTTGACACAAAGTAAACTTTATTTAGGCCTTTTGGAGAATTTTCTGCCAAAAGGTTTGCCAGCTTTTCAGCAGGGTCGGAAGTAAAAAAAGAAGTATGAGCAAATGCTAATTTTTTAGTCTGTTCAATTATAGCATTTCTGACAGTTATATCTGAATGCCCAAGACAAGAGACAGCTGCTCCACCAGATGCATCAAGATATCGTTTATCGTTTTTATCAATTATATAACAACCGTCACCTCTAACCGCATAAGGTAAGTCATAACTGGTATGACGAGGAAAGATATTGCTAGTTTTCATTTAAGAATCCTTTTCTTCTTCTCGTATATTGATTGAAATATATTAAAGCTAATATTAATAAAGAAGGAAGGTAAAAAATTTCTTTCATTAATCGATCGGTTTTTCTTATATAAATCGTTTTTAATACAACAGGTTTATCTGCATAAAAGTCAAAGGTTTTCATTTCTTGAAAGAGAACGCTGCCAGGCAAAGGTTCATCCATTATTGCATTCTGATCTAAGATATTTAATATTAATCCAGCATTTTGTATTCTTTCTTCAATAGGAAGTTGTCCATTTAGAACTATAATTGAATTTTGTGTAACCAATTTTTCAGGATTATCAAAGTCAGGTCCTAAAAACTCAACTCTTACTGAGTTATTTCCATCTAAGTTTATAGGTTTTTTATTATTCTTTATTAATTCAAAAATCTGATTACCAGGAAATTGATGAAATGGAGTTTCGATTCGATCAAGCCAAAAATCAGGTCTAAAAAGACTAAATGCAATGAGAATTAGTAAAGCTGACTCATATAACTTATTTTTAATTAACATATAATTTTGAATTGCTGAACAAAATGCCAACATCGCAATAATTACAGAAATAACAACAATTACTCCTTCATAAAAGTTAACATTAATTAAAAGAATATCAGTATTAAAAATAAACATAAATGGAAGTATAGCAGTCCTTATATCGTAGCTAAAACCTTGTATACCTGTTTTAATAGGATCTCCTTTCGATATTGCGGCAGCAGCAAAAGCGGCTAAACCAACAGGAGGGGTATCATCTGCTAAAATACCAAAGTAAAATACAAAAAGATGGACGGCGACTAAGGGAACAATTAATCCATTTTGTGCGCCAACCATTACTATAACTGGTGCCATTAGTGAAGAAACTACAATATAATTGGCGGTTGTTGGTAGTCCCATTCCTAATATTAGACTCATAAAAGCCACTAGAATAAGCATCACAACTAAATTGCCTGAAGATACACTTTCTACAAACTCACCTATAAACTGATGCGCGCCAGTTAAAGATACTGTGCCAATAATAACTCCAGCAACCCCAGTTGCTATAGCTATCGTTATCATGCTCTTAGCACCTTTTTCTAAGCCTTGAAGTAAATCATTTGCACCCTTTTTCAGCAATATAAAATCTATTTTTTGTTTTCTAAAAAAGGCTTTTAATGGTTGTTGTGTTAATAAAACAAAAATAATGGAGAGGCTTGCCCAGTAGGCAGAAAGAGAAGGAGATAATCGGCTTACTAAGACGCACCATAATAAAACTATTATTGGCAAAAGAAAATAATATCCTGTGACTGCTATAGATTGCACTGTTGGTAAATTATTAATCTCTACTTCACTTAATCCTTGGGTCAAATCAGGCTGATCAGATGCTTTCCATATAAAAAATATATATAATAGAATAAATAAAATAACGGCTGATATAGATGTTATTATTGGATTAAAGCTATTAGTCCATGAAAACAATAGGTTTACAAGCATTCCTAGTAAACTTATTGATATAAAACCAACCATAAAGCCGGAAAACTTTCTCAAAAAAGATTGTGAAGGAGTATTTCTTTTGAGACCTTTTAAACCTAATTTTAATACTTCTAGATGAACTATATAGAAAAGAGCAACATAAGAGGCAAGAGCGGGCAGAGCGGCGTACTTTATTAGTTCAAAATAGCTTACGTCTGTAAATTCAGAAATTAAAAAAGCCGCTGCGCCCATTACTGGAGGGGTTAATTGACCATTAGTAGAGGATGCTACTTCAATAGCTCCTGCTTTTTCTGCAGAAAACCCAGTTTTTTTCATTAATGGAATGGTAAAGGTACCAGTTGTAACTACATTTGCAATTGATGAACCTGAATATATTCCAGATAACCCCGATGCTACAACTGCAGCTTTTGCGGGGCCTCCTCTAAGATGGCCTAAAGCAGCAAATGATAATTTAATAAAATAATTTCCAGCACCTGATTTTTCTAATAAAGCTCCAAAGAGTACAAATAAGAATATCATTGATGTTGACACTCCTAAAGCAACACCAAAAACTCCTTCGGTTTGCATCCAAAAATGCCAAGATGCTTTATTAAGAGATGCACCTTTCCATTTCATTGTGTCTGGAATAAAATCAAGGTGACCAAACATTACATAAAACATAAAGAAACTTGCCACTACCAATAGCGGTAAGCCAAGTGATCTATATACTGCAACTCCTATGCACAAAATCCCTGTAATTGAAAAGAAAATATCTAGATTTGTTGGTAACCCAGCTCTATTAGAAATTTCAATTTTAAATATATATAGATACATGCAAGCAGAAATAGCAAGGAAAGCAAGTGTAAATTGACTTAGCTTATCTATATTGGGGTTGATTTTATTAATTACTGGATAAGCTAATAAACCTAACCCTAACCCAAAAGCTAAGTGGATTTGTCTAGCTTCCTGTCCATTAAATACTAAATTTAATTTAGTTACTTCGCTTAAATAAAAAGGAAAATCTGATGCAATCCAAAGTTGAAATAATGACCAGATAACACAGATTAAAGAAATTGTTATTCCAAAGGATGGCTCACGTTGAATATATTTTTTAGGAGCTAAAATTGATTCAGATTTCTTCATAGTACTATATTTCTAAATAAGATAGTTCATCAATTCTAATAAGACTTTATATTTAATAATTGTTTTAGCGCAGACGCTTTATGCGTCTGCGCAAATAGTTTACATCCATCCACGTTCTTTATAATATTTAATTGCTCCAGGATGAAGAGGAGCAGATAATCCATCTTTAATCATTTGTTTTTCATTCAAATTTTTAAATGCAGGATGTAATTTTTTAAAGTCAGCAAAATTATCAAAAGTTGCTTTTACAATCGTGTACACAACTTTTTCAGAAACGTCAGCAGAAGTTATAACAGTAGCACCAACTCCAAATGTAGTTGTCTTATTAGGTGAACCCGCATACATACCTGCAGGCACTTCAGCTACTCTGTAAAAAGAGTTATCCTTAATTAACTTATCTATAGGAGCCCCTTTAACAGAAACTAATTGAACATCACAACTAGAAGCCGCTTCCTTAACTGCAGCCGCTGGGTGACCAACTGTATAAATCATTGCTTCAATTTTTCCGTCACAAATAGCTTGTGCCATTTCAGAGCCTTTAAGTTCTGCTGCAAGAGAAAAATCACTCATTTTCATTCCAAATGATTCCATTACAACTTCCATGGTAGCTCGTTGACCAGAACCAGGGTTTCCTACATTAACTTTTTTACCTTTTAAGCCTTCAAATGAAGTAATTCCTGAATCTTTTCTTACTATTAAAGTAAAGGGTTCTGGATGAACTGAGAAAACTGCACGAAGTTTACTAAATTTACCTTTATCTTTGAATTTAGAAGTTCCTCTATAAGCATGATGCTGCCAGTCAGATTGTGCAACACCAAATTCTAATTCTCCAGCGCGAACAGTATTTATATTATATACTGATCCACCTGTGGATTCTGCGGAGCAACGTATTCCATGTGATTTTCTATCCTTATTAACTAATCTGCATATAGCGCCACCAGTTGGATAATAAACACCAGTAACTCCACCTGTACCTATAGACACAAATTGTTGCGCAGATGCTTCTGTAAGTGTAATAGCTGCAAATCCTGCCACTATTCCCCCCACCATTAACTTTTTAAAATTCATAATATTTCTCCCTAAGTGAATTAACTATTGTAAAAACATTACAAGAATAAATAAAAAAAACAATTGTTATATTTAAAACACTAATGTTACATATGTAATATCTATGTTTAACAGGGAATATTTTATGGAATTAGTTAAAAAAATTAAATTGAACTACTATGATTTAACACCAAAATTACAGCAAGCTAGTCAATCAATTTTATCTAATTTACATCAAATACCTTTTCAAACTATAAGAGAAACAGCTAAAAAAGCAGATGTTTCAGCGCTTTCTATTTCACGACTTAATAAAATTTGGGGTTTTAAAGGGTATTCTGATTTTCAATCAAATGTAAGATTAGAGTATTATCCTGCTGGGCAAACTAAAAATATATTTAGTCTAAGTAATTTAGATGAAAAAAAAATAGAAAATTCAATTTTATCTGCAGCTAAAATTTTAACTGAATCAAACAGGGTATATATTTCAGGGTTTAGAAGTGCAAAATCATTTGCATTATATATGAACTATATGGGGAGAATGGTATTTGACAATTTTTATTTGTTACCTGACTCTGGACTTTCTGCTGCTCAAGATATAGCTCATTTTAGTAAAAATAATTTGTTGGTAGCATTCTCCACTGCTCCTTACTCCAGTGAAACAGTAAGGTTAATTAAAACAGCTCAATCATTAAATGTTAAAACTTTGTCATTCACGGATAGTATCATTTCTCCTCTTGCACAACACTCTGATTATGTCGTTGAAGTTCAGATTTCAAAAGTAAATAGACTAAATAACATGGCACCAATGATAACAGTAATTGAAAATGTTTTAGAAAAATGTTTTGAAATACTTGGAGAAGAAGCAGATAAAAAAATAGAATTTTTTTCCCAAAGAATTAAGGCTATAAATGGATATTGGTAAATCAAAGAAATGATTTATTTTTAAAAAGAAGTTTCACCAAAATCTTGTGTAACAGCTCCAACAAAATGGACTGTCTTAGGAGCTAATGTTTTTACATACTTTGAAATGTTTTCTTCTATTAACTTCTCAATTTTTTTCATGGAATCATTATCAGGAAACTCCCATAAAACAACACTTACATTAGGAGTTTGAGGGTTCTTCATAGCTCTAAACCTAACTCCTTTTACTGTTTGAAGTAAATTGGGCCACCTGGTTTCAAGAATTGATT
>Ga0209711_10004049_pt1 | contig 12030 bp, 10 predicted proteins | sample ArcticOcean_MG_C_7_FD_187441 | JGI IMG/M metagenome (GOLD analysis project Ga0209711, IMG submission 187441) | Marine microbial communities from western Arctic Ocean - ArcticOcean_MG_CB11_88 (SPAdes) (version 2) | ecosystem: Environmental > Aquatic > Marine > Oceanic | place: Arctic Ocean... | reverse complement strand
AAGATTTCACGCGCATGCTTTCGACAGCCCTCTTTTGGCGGTCAGCATAATCTTCAAGTGAATTCGAAAAGGAGCTTCGTGGAGTCGAGTCAACTCCTTTGAGATCAATCAATTCTTTTGCATCGTGTGCATTTGCGGCCGCAGCTTGGATGCCTTGTTGATTACGAGGAGATGAACGTACAGTTGCTGTTTTCTTTCGCCGTCGAATCCGTTGTGGTTTGCGTGGTTGATTGATAGCGATTCTGTCATCAACACGGATTACTGGATTGGATTCAACGAGTTGAACGGGTTGAGGTGGACTTGGTTTAATCATCTGCTCAAGTTTCCGATGTGATTGTATCCCCCTTTCAGCACCAGTGTGGTCGAGAACAGTTTCCATCATTGGTATTTGTTCCGCATATTCGCTTGAATCAGATTCACTCTCTCCTGCGATGGTCTCATGCAGTTCGTCTTCAGGTTCGGCCCATTCTCGAATGACGGTGTCAAGAGATTCCGTTGCCGCCTGTATCTCTTCAGAGTCCGGAGATTCGAAGCCACCTTCCATTGTCCCAAAAACAGTGGATTGTGGTGAAATACCATCTGAGGCTGATGAGGAAATTGCGAGGTGTAATTGCTGTTCAATCCACTGCTTTTCTTCTTCACTCGGTGGTGCGCAAAGTGGGTGGTCGAGTATGAGGTCAGGTTCAAGATTCCAATGCTCAAGTACTGACGGCTCAAGATCGGTCATGTATCGTGACAAATGTTGTCGAGTTGTCATTGGGAATGCATTGAAATCTCCAGTCGCCAAGAATAAATGGTCCTCGAGACGTACTCCATCGACAATATCACGAAGGAAATTAACGATGCGATCATCACCATGGATACTTGAAAGATATTCAATGCCTTCAAGAACGACAACAGCGCGAAGGTTTTCCCAAAGGAAGGCGTCAATTTTGCGACGGATGTTTTCTAATGTTGGTTCAGTCGAACGTACATCACCATTTTGCGACAGCCATGAACTTGATGCAATTGGAATATTGTGGTCGACGTTGAGCGCTTCAATCTCATGACGTGCAAGTACGAACAATGGGCGGCCATGAACTGCTAAATGTCCTGCCAGATCAAACAATGGGGCTGGATTCGTTGAGTCGAAAAAGTAGGCATCTCCTGGTCGCAACATTTTCTCAACACCGTCAAACCGCTGCATGAGAGCTTTACTACGCAGTCGTATCGCTTCCGGTGCTTCGACCATGACTTCAAGTTCAGGTAAGCGCTCTTGTCGGCTCCAAGTGCTTGCTCTCAATTTCGATTTTGACCACCATTGATGTCCACCATCGGATTGTTTGGTTTGTTCATCAACTTGGAAGTGTGCTTCTTGATGAAGGTTGAGAATTTGATGGACATCCGGTAATGGGAGTTCATGTATTGCGAGTAAAGCATCAAGCATTCCAGCATCACTTTCAATGTCCAGTAACGCTTCGAGCGACATCGTGATTGCATCTGCTTCATGCAACGCCAACATTGGCTTTCCTTCTTGGAATACAATGAGGCCTATATGGGGCATTTGCTCTTTTGGACGGCGTTCAATTCGGATGTATCCTGAGGTTCCTAAGCGTGCAATATCCATCGACAGTAACCGTAGTGATTCAGGTCCGCCACGGCGAACTTCTGTAACGTCTCCTTGCGGTAGTTCCACCAACTTTTCTCACCCCTACGGGGTGATGCTTACGAGACACTTCTTGAAGGGTGCGGCTCGTTTGAACATAGAATGGTCCTTTCTCCAATCTCATCGACGAGCCGTCCGTATTTTTACTTGAAACATTTCCATAACACCGTGAAGTTGAAAGACAGCGAGTCGATGGTCAAATATGGGCGACGAACGGGGTGAATTGTCGGTCGAAATGCGTCGTTTTGTTTCGTTGGAGATTGCACGGCCATTTATCTACCGGTTTCTTGCCATACTCATCATCTATGAATCACTCATCGTTGGCCTCCTGCTCGTCCTCCTTTCGATGGGGAGCAGTCTTCTTGGCCTGCTTGCTGTCATCCTTGGTGGAATCGGTGCTTTTTTCATCTATCAAAAGTCACCATTGCTTCGAGTTCCTTTGGCTGTGAATTTGAATCACCCATTTATGGGGGACCTTGAACTTGGAGCTGCAGTGGTGATGGTACAATTCTCTGATGGGGCCTGGGGCGATGTCGGTGAAGGAAGAGTCAGACTCACTGTTGATGAATTACTTGGTGGCTCTTTACTTATCCGAGATGATGATACCTATGCAGTACTTGGACATTTTAGTCTCTTACACCAAACACATCCAATCCTTAAGCGCTATGTTATGCTGATCAACCAAGCCATCGCTTTACGCGATGCAGTGAACGGTACTGAAGATTCTATCGAATCGGCTCGCGAGAGAGAACAACTTGAATCTGGCTTACTTGAACGTTCTTGGCTTGAAGAACAGGATACGATTGAGATTGAGCCCGAAGGGATATTTCATAAATTACGTAAGGAATAAAAGGCTTTTCTACAAAATTATAGCCTTTACATTGAAAGGCTCTACCTCTACGGAAGAACGTGAGTTCTCCTACGCGATGGCAAGGTCACCTCGATGCTCTCAGTTTGAAAGAGCGTGAAACTCTCTTGGGAACCTCACTTTCCCGACGGTTCACTCAATTTCCACTCTGGCTTTCACACCCGTCCAATATTTCAGCGTTTTACGGACTGTTAGTTTCACTTGCTTTACTGCTTCCTTACCGATTTGGCCAAGCATCAGAAAGTTGGTTTACGAATTGGGTCTTTCATTCAGCATTAATTATGGTTGCATGTCTCCTGTTAGGAATGTTGTCTTTGGTAATTGTGAAGATCTCAAGGCGTTTCCCTGTGACTCCACCACGTTTGATTCTCTATCCTATGCCCTTTGTTGGATTTGGTTTGCTGACGGTATCCCACTCTGGTATGTTTGATTTACCTGCATATCTCTACATGTTCTTATTATTGCTACCAGGACCGATGTATGTTCATCTCTCATGGGCGCCTCGATGGCGTTTACTGTGCCAATTGGAAGATGGAATAAACCCCTTTGAAGCCCTCGATATGTCATTTCACGAAGAAACAAATGATGCTGAAGAAATCGCTGGTGGCGATGAAGAGTTACTCTCAGTCGTCAATGCACTTGAAGATGAATGAATTCAGATCAAGTCAAGTGTTGGTCCCACTTTTTCGAACAAACGGAGTACTTCATCTAAATCTTCACGCGTAAGACCGGCCGACATTTGTGTTCGAATTCGGGCTTTATCCCGAGCAACCATTGGGAATACAATTGCACCAGCCATGACGCCTTCATCACCGAGTGCTTTGGTCATGGCCTTGGCCACGCTTGACTCTCCACACATTACTGGAATGATTGGTGTTGCCGAATTCCCGGTATCGAATCCGAGTGATTGCAATTCCTTGCGAAAGTAGTTCGTGTTGTCCCAAAGCCGTGCATGATGTTCCGGTTCATCCATCAATACTTCGATGGCTGCTTTTTGAGCTGCAGCAACACCAGGGGGCTGCGAGCCAGAAAGAAGCCATGAGCGAGAATGATTCAAAGCATGTGTACGGGTCATTTCAGTACCAGCAAGAATTCCACCTTGGACACCGAGCGCTTTGGAAAACGAGCCAGTTTCAAAGTCTACTTTGCCTTGGAGATTGAAATGTGCCACAATTCCAGCGCCTTTGTCACCGAGTACTCCTTCTCCATGGCAATCATCAACATAGACCATTGCGCCGTATTCTTCTGCGAGTTTAGTCACTTCATCGAGCGGAGCAATATCTCCATCCATTGAAAACACACCATCGGTGATGATGAGTTTTCGTTCAGCACTTTCATGGGCTTGGAGAACTGCTTCTAATTCGCCCATGTCATTGTGTGCATAAACGCCTCGACTTGCCTTGGTCAAACGAACACCATCAATAATGGAACCATGATTGAGCGCATCACTAATGATGACATCTTGAGGTCCAGTGACGAGGGTTGGAATGAGTCCAACATTCACGGTATAACCTGCAGAATAGATGAGCGATGCTTCAACACCCTTGAATTCAGCAACTTTCTTTTCAGCTTCTAAATGTATATCCATTGTTCCTGCAATCGCACGAACACTGCCACTGCCTGCACCGTACTTCATCGTCGCATCAAGCATCGCTTGCTTGACTTTTGGATGGGTCGTGAGGTTGAGATAATTATTTGCTGAGAGCATGATTGTCGGTTTACCGTTCATCTGACAACGCGGTTGATTTGGACTTTCGAGCGTCGGAGGTTCCCAAAGAAGAGATTTCTCAGATAATTCATCAAATCGAGTTTTCATCCATGTCATGTCACCCGGCATATGCTCTCCCCAACTCAACGCATTGGTTCGCCGTTCAAGTTCTTTCGGGCTGCCTGGGATGGACACACTGTTGGAACCATGCACTCAAAAAGGAGTTGCATCTGGCAATGGTATGCGTCTGACTGGTACAGTGAGCAGTGGCTTGGGCCGAGCGCATATATTCATGGCACAACCACATTATCAAGAACAATTCAAGCACTTACTTGGAGGAACTGCTTGGCCGGGAACATTGAATCTCACCATTCAAGGCCAAGATTTAGTAAATTATATTGCATTACGGAAAAAATCCGGTATCGATACTCTTGATGCATCTGATGAAGATCGTGCGGCTGCATCCATTCTCGATGTTTCGATGTACGAGGCTCATCGAGTTCGTGGTTTTTTGCGAGATGGAGTCTCCTTTGGCGGCGCAACTGCATTTTTAGCACTGTTGGAATCAGGTGATTCGACCGTTGAATGTGCCCTCTTAATTCCAGATTTGACACGACATACCGATGTGGTCGAAGTTATCGCTTGTGCTTTTTTACGTGAGAAGCTTTCACTTGAAGACGATCACATCATCCAAGTTGTTGTCAAGTGATTTACCTGTGTTTGACGATTGGCAATTCACCAATTTTCGCCCATTCCTGATACAAGAGATTCTTGATTTCATGTCGAGCACCTTCTCTCCAGCGTTTTCTCATTGTACGTTCAACAGCGGGGCCCGTTGGCGGAGCAGTAAGTGATGCCACTTGCGTCATGGTTGCTGGCAAGGGGAGCTCGTCCCAATCGACTCCCCAAAGGACGAGCCAGTCGGGAGGAGCAACACCAAAATCAGCTTCAATTTCGGGGTGATGAATCGCTTGGAGGACTTCTTTGGGTTCAAGATCACCAATGCACATTCGATGTAAAGCCATGGCTGTTCGTCGTACTTGATTCCAAAGAAAAGCCTCTCCAATTATCTCAAAACCAATCGTACGCCCATCGACAATCCATGGTGTGCATGAAAGAATGGTCCGCATCGGGTTTTTTCCTTCTTCAAGACGTGCAAAATTAGTCGCATTATAGGTTCCTTCAAACATCTTCAACCAATCAGTAAAGGGTTCGCCGGGATCTTTCCAAAATTCGATTCCTTCAAGTCGATAGCGATAGATGCGATAATTGGCCATACGTGGATTCCAGTGTTCATCTATTTCACGGACATCAAGGAAAGCGATGTCTTTTGGTAATCGGTCATCTAAGGCTCGAATCATTTTCCGAGGTGTTAATGCATCCCAAAGTTCTCTCTCAATTCTGACGACTCCACCATTGAGACGAACATGAACTCCGGCATCTGTTCTGCTGGAGAGTACTAAATTGTGCTCAGTTGTCGAGTCATCTAACCATTTGAGACTACGGAATACTCGAATCAACTCACCCTGGACCGTTTTGACATCGGGTTGAATTTGGCTTCCATGGTATGAATCGCCGAGGTAGCCGATGCGAAAGGCGAGACGAACGCTTTGGTCCGCCATGTATCCACCTCAATCTTCTCGTTGGAGCATCTCGATTGCATCTTCAGGGGAATAACCTAATCCACCTACTGACCAAATGAGTGCTTGCTTCAACCAAGGTTGAACCATTGGATTTTGCTTACTAGGGTCCATCACTTCGATGGCATCGACGATGTTGCGACTTGCAGTAAACAGTATTTCATCAACTGGAATGTCTTCGAGCTCAAGACGGCGAGCATAGCGTTGAAATTCTTTCACTGCCACGGGGATACGGCGGCATTCAAGTGCAAAAGTTGCGAAATCACCGATGTATTCCATGTTTTCTTCATCCATTTGCATGGCTTTTTTGTAGGCCATCATGATTTTACCACCAGGGATGACATCCTCTTGTGCTTCAGCGTTTTTCATGTTAGCAAACTCTGCAAACATGTGGTGAACTTCTGCATTGGTTTTGTGAATTCCCATCATTTCGTCAAGATCTGCAAGAGCGCCATCAAGGTCTCCGCTGCGTAGTTTTTCGATTGGTCCTTGGAGTATTTCTTCATTGTTCATATTCTCGCCTCTATCTCTACGCGGTAGTGTTCAGTTTTTGAAACTCTCGTTGGTCCAATTAGGAATCAGTCCTCATCGCCTGAGGCAACGATTGTGTCTTTCAAGTCTCTGAGGAGATTTGATTGACTGTGTTCCTTGTGCTTTTCGTTGAGGAGTGCTTTGGCCTTCTCCCAATTGCGAATATTATACATGCAGTGCTTAGGATCTGCACGGACGGTTCGAATAGTACGTTGATAAGTGAGGAGTCCGATTACTGAACGAAGGATGCCTTTACCTGCTTTTTCTGCTGTGGAGTCTCCTTCTCTTTCAGTGGTCCCTGGAATCGCACCTGACATTCCAGGACCTGTGTTTTCTTCGACAATCCCAATACCTGAATCTGTTAAGATGGTCACTGTAGCAAATCCAAGAAGAGTTCCAACTGGTGGTCGTTCAACGATAACTTCAGAAATACGGTCGAATAGAATCCGGCGGTGTGAACGTGAAAGCAAGAAACTGTGCTCAAAAATCACCGCATCTGATGTGACTGCATAGTTGAAACTTCGCTGGTAATAGAACGTCATTCCCATGTAAATACCTACAAAGCCCAATCCGAAAATTAAGTAATTATAGCTGTCAAGTGCAATCCAGTTTCCGATAGGTTCATCCATCCAAAGATCGGTAATCCAGTAGATCATGTCATCCAACTGAATAATAACTGGTGTCAACGTAATGATGAGAAGTCCAATTGTGACCCATCGGCCCGATGTTGAAACATTCACTAAACGATTGATCCAAGTGACAAACAGCATGACAAAGACAAAACCAAATGGCCATTCTTCCCCACCACTCACTTCGATAATCTTCAATACAATCTTCATAAATCCACTTGAGTCATCGGATCCGAGTGAACTGGCATTATCGAAAATAAAGTGAATGGCTAAGACCAGTATTCCAAGAAGATACATACCAAGGAAGGCAAAGGTACTTGGACGCTTGGTCAATAAGACTTCTTCTCCTTTTATCAGGCGAAACTTCTTTGCTAAGCGTGCTTGTTCAGCTACTTGCTTCCCTTCATCTGTTGTTTGAACTTCAGAATTAGGTTCTTCTGCGGCATCGGATTCTTCGCTCATAGCAATCTCTCCTCCTCCTTGTCTAGCACTCCTCGCACATAATACCTTGCACGGTAGACTACCAAATGGGAAAGAAAGGTAAGCGCATTGACACTACGGTTAATGTAACAGTCCCCATGAATGTTCAGCATTTCCCCTTGCCCATTCATAATCTAATTCTTTGCGTATTCCGAATTCATCTCGAATACGAAGGTACTTCATCTCAAGAGGATATTCATTGTAGGTGAGATGGGATTTGATACCACCACGGGTTGGTTGATTAAAGGTCCAATGCGCTCGCTCGATGGCTTGAACCCGTAGTTCAATTGTTGTTCTGCCATTCCACATTTTAATTTCAAAAACAGGCAAAGGGGCACCTGGAGTTTGACCATGTTCACCCTCGGTCAAATCCGATGCGGTTTTTTGCACACGTACTTTGGTAAATCGTTCGGTTCGATTATGTACTGGATCATGAAATAAACCACCCTGGGAAAGTCCGATGTGCCCGGTATCTCGACGTTTCCAAGGTCGATTATCACGTGCACTCACGGTAAAGGATACATGAGGGAGAAACCAATCGATATAGGACCCATCGTTAAGATGGAGCATCCCCCAGTACCATGGGACTGAGGGTGCTTGGACACAAACTTTCTGAAAATATGCAGTACCCGAAACTTCTTCATTATCCAATTTCCCATGGACACGAGTTCCGTGCAATCGGAGAATATCATAGCCCATATTGCCTGCATAGTTCGCACTGGCTTGACGAGCTGTGGATAATGCCGAATTCCAAGGGGTGAGGTGTAGGTCGAATTTTTTTGGGACCATTGGGTGAGATGCTTCTTTGTCGGTCGATAATTGAATCCAAAAAGAACTCAAGTCACTTTTCAATCCCATGGACAGATCCTCGTCTAACAGTGGCACTACTGCACCACCCCCTTTCCCGGTATGAGTGGATTTTTGTGGCCAATTCGGATGCGTGTCTGGAAGTGAAATTATACGACAGATTTGTTGAATCACAGGTTCATGCATTTGTTTTCCATCGAACCACCAGGCGCAAACCATTCCATCCAAAGCCATTGCCTTTTCATCATCAAAACCTGGCCGTCCTGCAGGCATCCATGGCACTCCATTCACCTCGACCAAAGCATTGTCCTTGGTCGACCAGAGCACCATCAATTGACGGCCACTCGGACGTCCATCTGGGTCATCAAGCATAACCAGCCACCACCACCAGTCCCAAGTGAGATGGTTGAGCGGAGGTCGCTCTTGAAGGGTCCAGAGTTTGGAAAGGTCTCCTGCAAATGCAGACATATCTGGCATTATTGAATCTCCTTGCCCTTGAATATAGCCCCGCCAACAAACCAGAAGATAATGGCTTGGAATAGCAAGACCAGCGTGGCAACAATCGTCCCTGAGAATGCTGACAGGCCGAGTCCAGGCTTCGATGAGAAGAAACCGAGGGGGCCAGCACCGTCGAGGGATGAGTCAAAGTTCCAACTTCCAACCCCTCCGCCACCCCAGTTCCCCATAAGGATAAACAAATCGAGGTTTGGCCAGACTAACATTGCAGCTGAGTCAACAATCATAAGCGCCCATCCAATTACTGAAAACCTCAGTAAAAATGCATCGGGGGCTCCCATTGAAAGCAAAGCCATTCCAAGTTCCCAAGCGGCGAATGGTATGGCCAGAATAATTCCGTATTTCCACATAACTCCGAGTGCATTGAATAGCATTCCATAGACGAGTGTAGCCATCATCGTGGCAAAAATTATTGCCAACCATACACCCAGATCTGCAAATCTAAAGAAAGAATCACTCGGTCCAACAAATCCAGAAATAAGGGCACCAAGGATTCCAAGAACAATGACGTATGGCCAAACGATGCCGAGATACCCCAAAGTCCGATAAAGGAATACTTCTGTACGAGCAATTGGTTTTGCGAGCATAAAATGCATTGTTCCTGAAGACATTTCATCACGGATGAGTCCTGTTGCCAAGAACAGAGGCAAGAAAATGCCCAGCAAGAGAACAAAGCCTAGTTTTCCAATTGAGAGGACAAATGCCAAGTGAATTGCTTCACGTGAATAGGCGTCTTCATCCGGGTCTTCGTCAACACCTGAGTCGGCATAAATATTGGAATAAATCTTGCCATCAGATTCAAAGTATTCAATAATAATATCACACGGAATTCCATTGTTATTCGAGTCCTTTTGAGAATCTGTTTTATTTGAATCTAAACAATCCCCATCATCATCCATACCCGTTGTTTGCGTACCAAGTTGAGTCGTAATATCCCAATCGAACCCATCTTCATTAATGTACATCGAAACCGGGTCTGGTTCGATAGGAGGGTCAAATAATCCCGGGTGTGATTCGCTATCCCAAGGGTCAGTTCCTAAACGTAGTTCTTGACCTCTTGGGTATCCATCATTATCATAATCAGTCGAATCGCCATCGTTATCAATCGATTCAAATTCAGAACCCATCACATCGATATAGATCAAAAAGATCAGGGATAATGCTACGAAACCAACGCCAAGAACAACCCACGTGGAGGTTTTTGTTCGATATTGCCGTAGGGTGAATTCGATAATAGCTGAAGCCTTTCGATCAAAAGCTCGATAGATGGAATCTGGCTTTGTCTCCATCACATACTCCCCCCGGAAGTAAGGTAGCCCAGGATAGAAGCGAGGTCATCATCAGGATTGTCGATGGTTGACACTTTGTGGTTATTATCGACGATGATTCGTGGAAGTTGTGAATGTATTGCACCAAGATTATGAGTTTGAATCGAGATATTTTCCCCATCGGGGAACGAGATTCCGAACACTTCATCGATATCGATGACATCCTTTGCTAATTGTTTGGGGTTTTCTGCGCGGATCGAAATGCGATGAGGGATTTTATCTAAGCGTTCTCGAATCGAATGAAGGTTGCCCAAAGCGAGTAGTCGCCCTTGGTGTAGAATCACAATTTGTTCTGTAATCCGCTCAATTTCTTGTAAAATATGGCTGCTGACCAATACAGTTCTGCCCATACGTCCTAATTCCCGTATCACGTTCATGATCGTCGTTCTGGCAAGTGGGTCACAACCCTGGAGTGGTTCGTCGAGAATAATCAATTCAGGATCGTTTACCAATGCATGTGCGATTTTTGCTCGTTGTCGCATGCCTTTCGAATACTGTCCGATTTTCTTGTATGCTACATCGGTTAATCCGACAAACTCCAGTACGCGGTCTGCCTCAATGTTGGCTTCATCACGCGTCAATCCATTGAGCCGGGCAAAAGTAGATACAAAACCGTGACCGGTCATCCAATCATACATCTTTTCATGCTCAGGTACAAAACCAACCCGTGCATAGGGGGCGGGGTTTTTCCAAGGGTCAGTACCAAACAATTTGATCGAACCTTGACTCACTTTGAGTTTACCCATGAGTAAATTGAACAAGGTAGATTTACCTGCTCCATTCATACCGAGGACTCCCGTAACTCCACCATTTAACGCCAAGGTAATGTTTGACAAAGCGAATATTCTTCCATAACTTTTGGATACATTCTCCAAAAGTACTGCAGGTGCAGCCACTTCGGGCACCCACTCTTTGGTCTCAACCTTGCCTTGTTGGTCAAAATCTGGAATCATTCACGAGTCACCTCCATTGAAGAAACGCGAGTGCTCAGCACATACAATGCGGCTGCATTCATAGCGATAAGTGATGCTAACGACCAGGTCCATGAGTACTGGTCATAGGTTGGCTGAGTTCCTATAATTGCCTGACCAACATGCGCTAAACAATCATAAGGTGAAATCAAGTAAAGAATTTCACGATCAAAAAGATTGGAGGCGATGAAAGCTAAGACTTTGGTGCCGAGTATGATAGAAATCAGTGCGATTCCTGGGAAGAACTTACCCTTGGAAACACTGGATAATGAAAGTCCAATACTGGTATATGTGAAAATCAACAACATACCGCTGAAGAATGTGGCAAGGAACATCGGGAAGGTGTCAATAATCCAAGCCCAACCTCGGCCCATTGTTGCGATTTCAGCCAAATAATAGAGCGCTAATGTCACCAAAATGATGATTGCCTGAATAAGACCAACAGATATAAATTTCATTGAAACATAGTCAAATCGAGTGATTGGACGTGAAAAATAGAGTGCTGAAGTGCCATGTTGTCGGTCTTCAGAGATGATTCCTCCCACTAACAAGGCAGCAACAACCGGATACATGATGGTGTTCCGTGGGAAGAATCCGAATACATGGCCATAGAGATTATCTCGACTCACCCCCCATACTGAATGGAACCCTGAGTCACCAATCAATCCTGTCAACAAGGTCATCGCGACATCACCCATTGATGCAATGAAGACAACTAAGAGATACAACCGAATTGGCATACCCCAAGGTCTGTGACCTTTTTTGAAAACCCCGAGTAAGTGGTGGCGAAGGATGGACCAGTTCCTCATCCATCGCGGATTGAGCTCTCCATTCCATTGTTGGTATTGTTGTTGGAACACCTGTCCTTCAGGCTTCGGAGTTGAGGCACTTAACGTCGAAAAGTCTT
>Ga0209711_10004042_pt1:10000-12043 | contig 12043 bp, 8 predicted proteins | sample ArcticOcean_MG_C_7_FD_187441 | JGI IMG/M metagenome (GOLD analysis project Ga0209711, IMG submission 187441) | Marine microbial communities from western Arctic Ocean - ArcticOcean_MG_CB11_88 (SPAdes) (version 2) | ecosystem: Environmental > Aquatic > Marine > Oceanic | place: Arctic... | reverse complement strand
GGGCCTTGCCGCGGCACAACAGCTCAGCCGTGCGGGCCATACCGTCACCGTCTTCGAAAAGTCCGACCGAATCGGAGGTCTTCTCCGCTACGGGATTCCGGACTTCAAGCTCGAAAAGGACTTGATCGACCGACGCGTAGATCAAATGCGCGAAGAGGGCGTTGCGTTCCAGACGGGCGTCCATGTCGGCAAGGACCTCACTGCCGCAGACCTGCGAAAGAACTTTGACGCTGTCTTGATCACCACGGGCTCCGAGCATCCTCGCGACCTCACCGTCCCGGGGCGCGAGTTAGAAGGCGTGCACTTCGCGATGGACTTTTTGCCGCAGCAGAATAAACGCGTGGCGGGAGATACGGTTCCGGCTGAGGGCGAGATCATGGCCACCGGCAAGCATGTCATCGTACTCGGCGGTGGTGACACCGGCTCTGACTGCGTCGGCACTTCGCTTCGTCACGGGGCAAAGAGCGTGACCTCGATCGAACTAATGGACCGACCGCCGGATGAGCGCATCGCGGCAAACCCCTGGCCCGATTGGCCGCGCACGTTCCGCAGCTCGAGTTCCCATGACGAAGGGGGCGCGACCGAGTACGCCGAAATGACCAAGGCGCTCGTGGGCAGCAATGGCAAGGTTGAAAAGCTGCTCGGCGTGAAGGTGCGCTTTGGTTCGCCCGACGCTTCGGGTCGACCCACGATGCAAGAGGTTCCCGGCAGCGAATTCGAAAAGCCCGCCGACCTGGTTCTGCTCGCCATGGGTTTCGTCCATCCCGTCCAAAAAGGTCTGCTCGACGACCTCGGCTTCAACTATGACGGCCGCGGCAACATTGCCGCGCCGCTAGACGGCCCGACCGCTTACGCGACGAGTGAGCCCGGGATCTTCGCCGCGGGCGATTGTCGAAGAGGTCAGTCGTTGGTTGTCTGGGCGATCTCTGAAGGTCGAGAAGCCGCTCGCGCGGTTGACGCCTACTTGGTTGGCCAGACTCGCCTGCAGTCCAAGGGGTCGACGTTCGACGTCGCCAGCTAGTCGGCACGCTTTCACACAGCGGGTTTCGGTTGCGTGGGAACCTTTGATCTGAGGCGCATTACTCACGCGAAGATGAGCTGTTTTGCGGCGGCCTCGATCTCGCTTAGCCGTATTTCTGTAAACTTGTCTTGACGCGAGTCATGCTCGCTTCCTACGATGAATATGTCCGTGCAGTCACGGACACGCGATTCTTGTTTGGGGGGCCGTGCATGGTTGCTACGGAAGTAGACAGCGAAGCGTTCGACTTTGACAGGCTAGAGAGTGTTGTTGACGCGTTGCTGGTCGAACAACGCAAACTTGCGAGCGACAACGAATCGCTGCGACGTCAACTCGTCGACCGCAACGAAACGCTTGAAGAGCTGGGGCAACGGTTCTCGCAGCAAGAGCAGCGACGTTGCGACGCATTGAAACGCATTGACGATCTCGTCGCGCAGGTCGAAGGCTTTTCGACCCTCGCATCGCAGATGGCCGAAAGCTAGGTGATGAAGCCTGCTCCCGCCGAAACCGGACATGATCCTATTGCCCATCAGTCGGTCGATACGGGCAGTTTGGAGGCATTTACCGAAGATGTTGACCCCAAGCCATCAACGCGAAATAGTGTCACCATCCAGTTGGCGGGCAAGCAATATCGGCTGCGAAGTGAGGCGAGCGAAGAAGAGCTGCAGCGCGTCGCGGGGTACGTCGATCAGGCGATGCAGCGCATTCGGGAGAGAACGGACACGGTTGACTCCCAGGATACCGCCTTGCTGACCGCCCTTAATCTGGCGCGTGAGGTATTGCAACTGCGCGAAGAAGGTGAAGTCGTTCAAGCATTTTTGAAGGCGGATGCCGAAAATCGTCTCCGGGGCATGATCGAGAAGATTGAAGCCGTACTCCCGAAGACCGATTCGGAGCCTTCGTAGCGCATGCCCGTGCGTCCCGTCGCGGACCCGATGCTGGCTAGACGTCCGAAATCCCCTTGACCCTCGAAGACGACAAGGCTCGGATGCGGCGAAACGTTCACTTTGTGCAAAGCACGATGG
>Ga0209711_10004042_pt1:0-5000 | contig 12043 bp, 8 predicted proteins | sample ArcticOcean_MG_C_7_FD_187441 | JGI IMG/M metagenome (GOLD analysis project Ga0209711, IMG submission 187441) | Marine microbial communities from western Arctic Ocean - ArcticOcean_MG_CB11_88 (SPAdes) (version 2) | ecosystem: Environmental > Aquatic > Marine > Oceanic | place: Arctic... | reverse complement strand
ACCTTCTCGCCGTAAACCTAAGGGTTCCTGAGTAAAGCTAATCTGCTCAGGGTTAGTCGGCCCCTAAGCCGAGGCCGCAAGGCGTAGGCGATGGAAAACGGGTTAATATTCCCGTACCAGTAGTTAGTCATTTGACCGAAGGGGGGACGGAGAAGGGTAGCTTAGCCGGGTGCTGGACATCCCGGTTCAAGCGTGTAGGTGGGTTGCGTAGGAAAATCCGCGCGGCCATTCAACACTGAGACGTGATGACGTGAGCTATTGCAGCTCTGAAGTAAGTGATCCCATGCTTCCTAGAAAAGCCTCGTAGGGAGACTAACTGCTGACCGTACCGCAAACCAACACAGGTAGGTGGGTAGAGCATACCAAGGCGCTTGAGAGAACTCTGGTTAAGGAACTCGGCAAAATGACACCGTAACTTCGGGAGAAGGTGTGCCTTTGTTGGTGATGGGACTTGCTCCCTAAGCTTATGAAGGTTGCAGAGAGCAGGGGGTAGCGACTGTTTACTAAAAACACAGGACTCTGCGAAGCCGTAAGGCGATGTATAGGGTCTGACGCCTGCCCGGTGCCGGAAGGTTAAGGGAATCTGTTAGCTCTTCGGAGTGAAGCAGTGAACTGAAGCCCCGGTAAACGGCGGCCGCAACTATAACGGTCCTAAGGTAGCGAAATTCCTTGTCGGGTAAGTTCCGACCTGCACGAATGGCGTAACGACTTCCCCACTGTCTCAACCAGGGACTCAGCGAAATTGAAATGCCGGTGAAGATGCCGGCGACCCGCGGCAGGACGGAAAGACCCCGTGCACCTTTACTACAGCTTCACAGTGATCGTCTGATCATTACGTGTAGGATAGCTGGGAGACTTTGAAACCAGGTCGCTAGATTTGGTGGAGTCACCCTTGAAATACCAGCCTTGCTGGTTGGCCGATCTAACCTAGGTCCATAATCTGGATCGGGGACACTGTGTGGTGGGTAGTTTGACTGGGGCGGTCGCCTCCTAAAGAGTAACGGAGGCGCGCGAAGGTTCCCTCAGCCTGATTGGAAACCAGGCGTAGAGTGCAAAGGCATAAGGGAGCTTGACTGCGAGACCAACAAGTCGAGCAGGTACGAAAGTAGGTCTTAGTGATCCGGTGGCTCCGTATGGAAGGGCCATCGCTCAACGGATAAAAGGTACGCCGGGGATAACAGGCTTATCTCCCCCAAGAGTTCACATCGACGGGGAGGTTTGGCACCTCGATGTCGGCTCGTCACATCCTGGGGGTGTAGCAACTCCCAAGGGTTCGGCTGTTCGCCGATTAAAGTGGCACGCGAGCTGGGTTTAGAACGTCGTGAGACAGTTCGGTCCCTATCCGCCGTGGGCGCAGGAGATTTGAAGGGATCTGTCCCTAGTACGAGAGGACCGGGATGGACGAACCTATGGTGTACCGGTTGTTCCGCCAGGAGCATCGCCGGGTAGCTACGTTCGGAAAGGATAACCGCTGAAAGCATCTAAGTGGGAAGCCAACCCTAAGATGAGATCTCCCTTGGACTTCGGTCCACTGAAGGGCTGTTCGAGACTAGGACTTTGATAGGCTGGGTGTGGAAGCACAGTAATGTGTGAAGCTGACCAGTACTAATCGCCCGTGAGGCTTGATCACTACCTTTCATGGCACGTCAGGCACTCGTTGCTCGTCTACTCAGAGAAGTATTCATTTATAGAGACCGTCTACTGAACGAACGTCGATCACACCTGTTTATTAGTGCAGGGTGACCCGACACACAGATTTTCTCGTAGTCGCTATGGAGACTCGAGGAGCACAATTTTCCCACCGTCCATAGAGCAGGGGCCACACCCGTTCCCATTCCGAACACGGAAGTTAAGACCTGCTTCGGCGATGGTACTGCACATGTCTTGTGTGGGAGAGTAGCACGACGGTGGGACTTTTTATTGAAACCCGATCAGCATCCGCTGATCGGGTTTCTTGGTTGAGGACTCTTTATTGAAACCCGATCAGCATCCGCTGATCGGGTTTCTTGGTTGAGGACTCTTTATTGAAACCCGATCAGCATCCGCTGATCGGGTTTCTTGGTTGAGGACTCTTTATTGAAACCCGATCAGCATTCGCTGATCGGGTTTCTTGGTTGAGGACTCTTTATCGAAACCCGATCAGCATTCGCTGATCGGGTTTCTTGGTTGAGGACTCTTTATCGAAACCCGATTGGCGTTGGCTGATCGGGTTTCTTGGTTGAGGACTCTTTATTGAAACCCGATTGGCGTTGGCTGATCGGGTTTCTTTGTTGAGGACTCTTTATTGAAACCCGATTGGCGTTGGCTGGTCGGGTTTCTTGGTTGAGGACTCTTTATTGAAACCCGATTGGCGTTGGCTGATCGGGTTTCTTTGTTGAGGACTTTTTATTGAAACCCGATTGGTGTTGGCTGATCGGGTTTCTTGGTTGAGATGGCCGGGGGGGGGAGCCGAGACAGCGCTATTGTGGTGCCGGAGGGAAGTCTTTGTCCGTACGTGTCGAGAACAGCGAAATTCAAAGTCAGGCGCACCGCTTTGCTCGCGCGCTTGACGATGCGGGTATTGGAAGACGTGCATCAGTGGCTGTCCTATTGCCGAACGTCCCCGAGTTTGTTTACTGCCTGCGCGGTGCAACATGGTCTGGGCGGACTTTCACCCCGGTAAACTGGCATTTGTCGGCAGACGACATTGCTTACGTCATCGGAAATTGCGAGCCAAGCGCATTGGTCATTCACGCTGACTTTTCGGAACAAGCAGAAGCGCTTGCTGCGAACGTGTCACCAAACGCCAGATTCGCCGTGGGGGGCACGATCCCCGGCTTTCGCTCCTTCGATGAAGTTGCAACGTTTTCGGGAGATGACCTCGATAATCCGCTCGCGGGAACATTGATGCTCTACACGTCCGGCACCACTGGCAAGCCGAAGGGGGTCAAGACAGACGTACCCGACGACGGCCCCCCGCCATGTCTAGCGAGTCGCATGGGTTCGGCGATGCTTACCGCGTTCGTGCCCGATGACACCGAAGGCATCCATCTCGTTGTTGCGCCGCTGTATCACGCGGGTCCGTCCACGTACAGCGAAGGGGCCGCACTACTGGGTTCGGACGTGATTATCATGGAGCAGTGGGACCCCGAAGAGTTTTTGCGCATCGTCGAGAGCCAACAGGTGACGTCGACCTTCATGGTTCCCACGCACTTCGTTCGTTTGCTGCAACTTCCAGAAGAGACGCGCTTGAAGTACGACACGCGTTCGCTCAAGCTTGTGACCCACGGCGCCGCGCCGGTTTCGCCCGATGTCAAACGTCGAATGATTGAATGGCTCGGCCCCGTGCTGTTTGAATTCTACGGCGGGACCGAAGGCGGCGGCGTCAGTATCGATTCGCACACCTGGCTCGCCCATCCAGGTTCAGTCGGCCGTCCGCGACCCGGCCTCGTGATTCATATCTTGGATGAAGCAGGGCAACCTCTTCCCGCCGGTGAAGCCGGGGACGTTTACTTCGCCAACGATGGCGGCCGATTCGAATACAAGGATGATCCAGAAAAAACGGCTTCGGCTTATCGTGGCGATCTCTACACTCTTGGCGACATCGGCTATCTCGACGATGAAGGCTTCCTCTACCTTCGCGACCGCAAAGCGGACACGATCATTACGGGCGGCGTCAACGTCTACCCGGCCCAGATCGAATCCGTGCTTCTCGAGCATCCGAGTGTCCGCGATTGCTGTGTCGTGGGCTTGCTTGACGAAGAGTGGGGCGAGCGTGTGCTTGCGGTGGTTGAACCGCATGATCAAAGCGCGAGCCAAGACCCAATTCGTGAAGGACTCAAGGCATTATGCCTCGAGCGCCTCGGTAGCCAGCAGCGACCGCGCGAGTATGTGTTTGCCACGTCGCTACCGCGTACGGAAACGGGCAAGTTGCTGCATCGGAAAGTACGTGACGTCTACCGCGCCCGGGCATTGGAGAGCCACGGTGCCTGATTCGGATTCCCTCCTAGATTCTCTCCTCGTCGACACGACCGAAGGCGTGGCGACGGTCACCCTCAATCGTCCCGACGCCTACAATGCGATCGACGAAGACATGCTCGATCGACTGCCGGTGATCCTTGGCGAACTCGCAGCAGATCCTGCAGTCCGGTGCGTCGCAATCACCGGAACCGGCGACCGCGCATTCTGCGCCGGCGGTGATATCAGCAGTCTCGGTGATGCGGAAGTCCCCGATACCGATGCATTGATTGATCGCCTCGAGTCGTGGGCCCAGGCATCGGTCCTCCTGCACGAAATGCCGAAGCCCACCGTCGCCATTGTGAACGGTACCGCCGCCGGGGCAGGAATGTCTCTCGCGCTGGCTTGCGACCTGCGAATTGCGAGTGACACCGCTCGTTTCATCACGGCCTTCGTAAAGCTTTCGATGTCCGGTGATTTTGGTGGGAGCTATTTCTTGACCCAACTTGTTGGGGCGTCAAAGGCGCGGGAGCTTTACTACCTGGGCCGTACGGTGAAGTCGGAAGAGGCTTTGGCGTTGGGGTTGGTGAACTTCGTTGAGCCCGCGGCAAAGCTCGCAGGAGCGGCCCACGCCATGACTACTCAGTTGGCCGCGATTCCGAGAACGACAATCCGGAACATGAAGAAGAACCTCAACGCGGCGGAAAACCAATCAATCGCGGAGGTCGTGCGACTCGAAGCGGAGTCGATGATCGAGACGGCGATGAGCGACGAGACGCGCGCGGCCGCGAAGGCTTTTTTTGACAAAAATTGAAGCGGTGACGAAGTACTTCTGGCGAGTAGCCGCGGTTTGCTTTTGACGGATCAAAATGCGAAGAGCGCAAAGCGCTTATGACGACGCCCCGTAAAGGGACTCGACCGCGTCATCGACTTCGATGAGAGTGCAATTGTGCTCGGGAAGGCGGACGCAGTGATCGTCGATCTCGCCCACCCAAGCAAGCCGGAAATCGTGTCGCGCCTAGAGCGCAAGGAAATCGGCAAGATCGAAGACGCTGTCGGCATGA
>Ga0209711_10004038_pt1 | contig 12051 bp, 6 predicted proteins | sample ArcticOcean_MG_C_7_FD_187441 | JGI IMG/M metagenome (GOLD analysis project Ga0209711, IMG submission 187441) | Marine microbial communities from western Arctic Ocean - ArcticOcean_MG_CB11_88 (SPAdes) (version 2) | ecosystem: Environmental > Aquatic > Marine > Oceanic | place: Arctic Ocean... | reverse complement strand
AGAACTTAAATAGAATAATCACCGGGGATTTTGCAATGTCAAATTTAACTAATGGCTTATTTAAGCTAAGACTGCTTTGTGTAGTAATAGCATCGTCTGGATTTTCTTATCATGCCGTCGCTCAGGACGCTGAGATCGAAGAAGTTGTCGTGACTGGTGTTCGCGCCAGTCTTGAGAAATCAATTGACCGCAAGCGCAACTCAAATGAGTTTGTTGAGGTCGTAACATCAGAGGATCTGGGCAAGTTCCCAGATCACAATGTCGCTGAGTCACTGCAGCGTCTTACCGGCGTGCAAATTAGCCGCGGTACTAACGTCAGTGCAGGCGACAACGACGGTGTAGGCGAGGGTAGTGAGGTGAGTGTCCGCGGTACCCCACCGGCATTGAATCGGGCCACAGTAAATGGTCAAACTATTTCAACGACCTCCGTATCCGGTGGTTCACGAAGCTTTAACTACAACACTATTTCACCAGAGCTAGTCGAAAGCCTTGAAGTCTTTAAAACACCCTCGGCCAGCCAAGATGAAGGCTCCCTTGGCGGAACTGTTAACCTCAAGACGCGCTCCCCATTGGACTTTAAAAACCGCACCGCGGTAGTCAATCTAAAGCAGTCTTTTAACAATTTGCGCGACGATGAGGGTGAAAACTATTCGTTACTATTTACCGATTCTAGAACTGACTCGCAGGGTGGCGAATTGGGTGTCCTGGTAAGTTACAACAATTCCGAGGAACCTTTCCGTCGTGACAGCGTGGAATCCTTTGGCTATCGCTACGTTGGTTTTAATGCCAGTACTGGTACGATAAGCGATGCGGGTTCGCCGGCACTGTTGGCTACCCCAGTGGATGGGATTGCCTACGGTTATATGCCCAAGGACTTACGTCAGAACATCCGTCTTGAAGAGCGTGAACGCTCTGGTCTCAACGTTGTTTTTCAGTACAGACCTACTGATAATCTCGACGTTAAGTTGGATTATTTGACGACTGAGTTGACTCGTTTTGAGCACGCAAGTAACAGCGCTTATCGATTTACTGATGCCCCAGGTGGTGTCGGCAATACCTTGATCGAGAGTGCCGTTCTTGATGGCGATAATTTTGTCGCCGTGACCAACAGTACGAGTAACAAATCGTTTCATCAGCGCTACTTTGTCGCTCTCTTTGATCGTGAATATAACTACTCTACCGATGCGGTTAATCTCTCGGTAGATTGGACATCTGAAGATTGGTTGGTCTCGGCGCGAGTGGGTGGTTCCGAGGGGGAGGGCATGCAAGATCCAGCTCTATTTGCCACTTTTGGGCCGAAGGGAAGCAGCGTTTCCTATGATACTCGCGGTGTTCAATTTTCTACACTGACTGCGACCTTGGCTGGAGGGGAGGCGATCTCTGCTCCTTCCGATCTGTTATGGCAGAACCTCTCTCGGGCAGTAAAACAAAATACTGACAAAGAAGATTACGCGCAGCTAGATTTTGAACGCGACATTAATGGTAGCTGGATCACTAGCGTAAAGTTTGGTGCTAAATACCGTGATCGTACTAAGAAGCAATATCAGGCTGTAGATTCTGTTAATAGTAAAAAAACTATGACCTGCGGTGATGATGCCCACAGCTGTACTCTGGCGGATTATATTGGCGACAGTACATTTCCGGTAGATGACTTTTCCGTTACTGGTGGTATGCCGTCATCTTGGTACCTACCCTCTGCAAGCATGGTTCTGGGAGATTATTCCTACGATGCTGACGGTGAGCTCGGTACCCCAGTGATTCGAGCCAAGCAGGACGGCATAAGTAACTGGGATGTCAGTGAAGAAATTACCGCGGCTTATGCCATGGCGACCTTCGCTACTGACAAGTTGCGCGGCAATTTTGGTCTCCGCTACGTCAGCACCGATCAGGAAGGGAACAGTAATACCTACGATGGCGCTGCCTTGGTTCCACTTAACGACAAACGCAGCTATTCTGAAATATTGCCGAGTCTGAATATCGTCTATGTGCTTCAGGATGATCTCTTGCTGCGGGGTGGTTATGCCAAAGTTATGTCTCGTCCTAGTTTTCAGCAATTGACCTTAGGCTATAACGTCAATCAGGGCGCACAGACGGCAACTCGTGGTAATCCGGATCTTGATCCGTTCCTCGCAGACCAGTTCGATCTATCTCTGGAATGGTATTTTAACAAAGGTGGTTTACTCTCGACCGCTGCCTTTTATAAAGACGTTAGCTCCTATGTTTCGTCAACTCAGTTCAGCGAAGTTGTTCCCGGGTTTGAATTAGACGAAAACGGCGATGCGGTAGAATATTTGGTCACGGCACCGTCTAACGGTGAAGGCGCTACTATTCGGGGTCTTGAGTTCTCCTATCAGCAGAATTTCACTGAGCTGCCGGCTCCCTTTAATGGTCTAGGTACGATTTTTAACTACACCATGATTGATAGCTCTACAGGAAGAGATGATCCATTTGGAAATGAGCTGCCATTGGAAGGACTCTCTGAATCAAGTATGAATCTTGTGCTGTTCTATGAGAAAGATGACTTTTCAGGTCGGATCTCCTACACCGATCGAGATGACTTTTTACTCTTCACCTCGAGTCTTGGTAGTCTGCCGATCTATCACAAGGCCTACTCTCAAGTTGATGCCAGCATGAGTTATCAAGTGGGTGATAGCGGTCTCACCTTAACCGCAGAAGCGATTAATCTGACCAACGAAAAGCCAGTCACCTTTGCTGGTGACGAATCACGAATCATTTCCTATCGGGAATTTGGCCGCCGCTACGCGCTGGGCCTCCGTTACAAGTTCTAAAGCTCTAACTATAGCCCTCCTGGCGGTCCTCGCTGGGAGGGTAATCGTTTTTAAAGATGCAGTGACGGTCACTTTAAAGCTTCTTTTACTTTAACTAAATGCGGGTGGTAATTGGATTGTGAACAGGCGACGCTTTATATCAGCTGTGGCAGCTACGGTTCCGTCCCTCGGATTCGCGAAGCAGACGAAAAAACGCACCGTTGGGGAGACTTCTTATGCCGGCATGGAGGACAGTGCAGGCTGGCGAAAGGAGGCAAAGCAACGCATAAAAACGCTTCGCAAAGGCCGCTTCAATGTCAAGGTAACAGACGCTGCGGGCATGTCCTTGTCAAATCTGCCGGTCACAGCAAAACTCTATCGCCATGATTTTGGTTTTGGTGCGGCACCTCGTTTAAGGCGCCTTTATGGTAGCCCATATCCCCAGGAAATAAGACAGAGTCATTTAGAGTATTGCGATTTACTGTTCCACAAAATGACCCCTGAGAATGCCTTTAAGTGGAAGCACCATGACAACAATAGCCAGTACATCGAACCTTTTATGCATTGGTGTGCAGAGCGCAGCATTCCCGTTCGGGGTCATTGTTTAATCTGGCCTGGTTTCAGACGAGCTGCTGCAGAATACGCCAGTTACTCGGGTAATAAAGCGCAGTTGCGTAAGCTTCTCAATGACCATATTCACAAAATGGTCAGCCAATATGGTGATCCCCTAACTGAATGGGATGTGCTCAACGAGCCTTTTAGTAGTCATGAGTTTATGGATATTCTCGGTCCCGAGGTCGTCATTGATTGGTTTCAGCAGGTTCAGCAGATTAGGCCTGGGGTTAAACGCTATATCAACGACTACGGAATACTGACCAAAAATTCTTTACGTCACAGGGCGTTTTATTTCAACTATATAAAGCGCCTGTTGAAGCAGGGTGCGGCTATTCAAGGGATTGGATTTCAAGCGCATATCCCCACGGGTTTTGCGCCTACAGCGCCGCAAGAATTGCTCTCTATTATGAATGATTTTGCTGTGCTAAATACCGAACTGCAGGTTACTGAGTTTGATTTTGAAACCCCGGATTTAGAGTTTCAGGCACGTTACACCGAAGACTTTATGACGGCTGTCTTCAGCCATCCACAGATGACCGGACTCCTTACTTGGACGCCCTTTGAGTATGGTAAAAACAGCGTGCCAAAGCCCGAGGCGGCATTGGTTGATCGTAACTTACGACTGAAGCCCAACGGCCAAGTGTGGCATGACCTAGTCAACCGACACTGGTCTACCGACGTTGAACTGCTCACGGATAGTCGAGGAGAGGTTAATTTTACCGGCTATAAGGGCCTCTACCATTTAAAAGTAAGCGGGGTTAATGGGGATACCTTTGCAGTGCCATTAAAATCAGACACTGTTAATGCGCAGATTAGTCTGTCATGAAAAATAGCCATTCAGTAAAAAACAGTCTATTCCCAACAACTTTTATTATTTCCACTATAACAATAAGGCCTCTTACATCGATAATGAAAAAATTACTCCTTACTTTTACCGGTTTACTGATATCTACAGCATCCCTAACCTCGATCAGTAGCGAACTTTTACCCGCATACCTAGACGCCAGTTTAACCGCTGAGCAGCGGGTCGCTGATCTATTGTCGCGAATGACGCTAGAGGAGAAGGTAGGGCAAATGTGTCAGTACGTAGGCATTGATCACACAGCTGAATCAGAACAGCATATGTCCATCGATGATCTCGCTAAGAGTGACGCCCATGGCTTCTATCCCGATCTTCACTCGTCGCAGATTCCAGCGTTTATCGAGACCGGTAAAGTGGGTTCATTTCTTCATGTATTGACCGCTACTGAGGCGAACTTATTGCAGCGTCACGCAGAAAAAAGCCGTCTTGGGATTCCGCTGCTGATTGGCATAGATGCGATACATGGTAACGCCATGGTCAGCGGTTCTACGGTCTATCCTGCGCCCCTGAGTATGGCTAGTTCGTGGAACCTTGGCCTAGTTAAACAAGCAAGTGTCGAAACCGCGCGCGAGATGCGCGCCACTGGCTCTCACTGGAGTTTTACACCTAATGTGGATATAGCCCGTGATCCGCGTTGGGGTCGAGTAGGTGAAACCTTTGGTGAAGATCCCTTCCTGGTGGCTGAAATGGGTGTGGCGACGATTGAGGGCCTTCAGCAGGGGGACTTCGATGGTCCACAGAAAGTCATTGCTAACGCCAAACACTGGGTTGCCGGTGGTGATCCGATAAATGGTATTAATCTGTCGCCCATGGATGTCTCTGAACGTAGTCTGCGTCAGGATTTCTTTCCACCGTTTAAGCGTGCTGTCGATGCTGGTGTCTTTACCTTTATGGCTGCACACAATGAGATCAATGGCGAACCTGCCCACGGCAGTCGTTATCTACTCAATGATGTGTTGCGCGAAGAGTGGGGCTTTAAGGGCTTTGTGGTTAGCGATTGGATGGACATTGAACGCTTGCATACCTTTCACCGAGTTGCCACCAGTCAAAAGGAGGCGGTCTACCAAACCGTGCATGCGGGAATGGATATGCATATGCATGGGCCAGATTTTCTTGAGCCTTTGGTTGAACTGGTTAATGAAGGCCGAATCTCTGAGGAGCGTATAGATGCATCGGTCGGCCCTATGCTGCTAGCGAAGTTTCGTCTCGGATTATTTGAAAATCCCTATGTCGATGAAAATCAGATTGAACAATCGGTGTTTACGGAAGACCACCAGCAAACGGCACTGGAAATGGCGCGTCAGGCGATCGTGCTGTTAACCAATCATGACAATATCTTACCGTTGCAAAAAAACACCAAAATCTTTGTTACCGGTCCCAACGCCGACAATCATACGATTCTTGGGGACTGGGTGCTCAAGCAGCCAGAGGACAATGTCACAACTGTACTCGAAGGTCTTAGAGCGGTTGCCGCCAGCCCTAAAAACATTGATTTCTATGACGTGGGTAAACAGGTTAAAAACCTTTCTACAGCCCATATCGTCGGCGCAGCGAAGCGCGCGAGTCATTCTCAGGTCGCAGTTGTTGTTGTGGGTGAAAATCCCCTGCGTTACGACAAAAAAGGCAAGACATCTGGCGAGAATGTTGCCCGGTCATCGATCAATCTTATCGGTCGGCAATTGGAGTTGGTGCAGGCGATTCATGCAACAGGAACGCCGGTAATTGTTGTCTTGGTCAATGGCCGACCAATAGCTGAGCCCTGGATTGTTGATAATAGTGCTGCTGTTATTGAAGCCTGGGAGCCCGGTGCAATGGGTGGCCAAGCGCTGGCAGAAATTATCTATGGCATTACTAATCCCAGCGGTAAATTGCCTATCACTGTGCCCTATAGCATCGGCCACACTCAGGCGATCTATAATCACAAACCCTCGGCGTACAAGCATAAGTACGCTGATGCGCCGACCCGTAATCTGTTTGAGTTTGGTTATGGTCTCAGCTATACCGAGTTTGTTTTCTCTCAGCCAGTTCTGGATAAAAAAAGCATTGAAAAAACCGAGAGCACCAAGTTATCTGTGACAGTGACCAATAGCGGCGATCGCGCTGGTTATGAAACAGTGCAGCTCTACGTACGTGACAATTATAGTGAAATAACCCGCCCGGTTAAGGAGCTTAAGGGGTTTGAAAAAATCTATCTTCGAGCCGGTGAGTCAAAGCACGTTAGCTTTATCGTGCAGCCTGAGATGTTGGCGTATTACAACCGTGCTATGAAGTGGGTAGTCGAGCCTGGCGTCTTCACATTAATGGTGGGTTCGTCATCCCGTAGAACCGATCTAACACGTATTCAGCTGCGGGTTAAAGACTAAGGCTGAAACTAAAAATTACAACCAAAAAAACACAAATATACAACAACAGTATTAAAGGATTTATAGATGAACAGTTTTAAGCGCAATTCGGTAAATGGTCTCCTATTAAGGGCTGCTGCAGTTATATTGATTTCGGCACTGGTTGGTTGTACTGACACAGAAGAGGGCGGCCAGAGCACTGCCCAAAAAAATGGTCAACCGGTCAGTAAGCCAAAGAACGTGATCTATGTTCTCACCGACGATCAGCGCTATGATGAACTTGGCTTTATGAATCCGGTTATAGATACGCCCAACATGGATCGTATGGCCGCCGAAGGTGTCCATTTTGAGAATGCCTTTGTCACCACGGCGCTCTGCTCTCCTAGTCGCGCTTCGATCCTTACCGGTCAGTATATGCATAACCACGGCGTAGTGGATAATAATAAGCCACCGCGTGATGGGACGATTTTCTTTCCAGAGTATTTGCAAAAAGCTGGTTATAACACCGCCTTCGTCGGCAAATGGCACATGGGTGAATTGGCGCCAGCGGGACGTAAGCTCGATGATCCACAGCCGGGATTTGATCACTGGGTTAGCTTTGCCGGACAGGGCCACTACTATCCAACCAAACCAAATGGTAAGCAGAGCATGCTCAATATAAATGGTGATCCGGTCGAGCAAAAAGGCTATATCACTGATGAGTTAACGGATTACGCATTGGATTGGCTCGATAGTCGGGATAATGAAGAACCGTTTTTCATGTACCTTTCTCACAAGGCGGTACACGCAAATTTTGCTCCAGCGCAACGTCACATTGAGCAGTATGCCGACAGAACCATTCCGGTGCCTGAGAGTCAAGCTGATACCCTTGAAAATTATGAGGGTAAGCCTATGTGGGTAAAGAATCAACGCAATAGCTGGCACGGCGTTGATTTCCCCTATCACAGTTCGCTGGATGTTCAGGCCTACAAGATGCGTTACCACCGCGCGCTCTCTGCTGTGGACGAGAGTCTCGGACGTTTGTTTCAGTGGCTCGAAGACAATGGCCATGCCGATGACACAATCGTTATGCTGATGGGTGACAATGGCTTTATGTTTGGTGAGCATGGTCTAATCGATAAACGTAATGCCTACGAAGAGTCCATGCGGGTGCCGCTTTTAGCATGGGGTAATGGTTTGAAGACTAATTATGTGGTTAAAGAGATTGCGGCCAATATCGATATTGCGCCGACCATATTGGATATTGCTGGGGTTGATTCCCCCGAGCAGTTTGAAGGAGAGAGTCTATATTCTTTGGCGCAGGGTAAATCAGAGAGCGAATGGCGCCATGATCTGCTCTATGAATACTACTGGGAATTTAATTATCCGAGCACACCAACCACCTTTGCGCTGCGCACAGATGACTATAAATTTATTACCTATCATGGTCTCTGGGATACCGAGGAGCTTTATGATATGCGTACTGATCCTAAAGAGATGCACAACCTGATACACGACCCAGAATCTTTGGCAGTCGTCGCTGATCTGCGCAGCAAGTTATTTGCTCGTCTAGGGGATTCTCGCGATGGCTTAAGTGTCCCATACACTGAGAAATTTAGTCATGGTGCAGTGTTCCGTGAAGGAGAGCGGTCAAAAGCGGCTGAGTTCCCAGATCAATGGTTACGTGATGGTAGCGAGCAAGACCTGCGTAACTTTATGAGGCCTGATAGGGTTAGGGCAGGGCTATCTAAGAGCAAACCTGCAGCACACTAACTAACCATTAAAATTGAAAGTGAAAGGCCGCTCTATGAAAAATCTGTTGCTAACGGCTATAAGCGTTATGTCGCTGGCGTTTAACGCTCTTGCTAGTGAGGTCAAGCCTGCTAATGTGCTGTTAATTATGATTGATGACCTGCGTCCAGAGCTGGGCGCTTATGGCAGCACAGCGGTTAAATCGCCAAATATAGATAAATTGGCCAGTGAGGCGGTGCTGTTTGCAAATGCCTATGCCAATGTGCCGGTCTGTGGCGCTTCTAGAGCCAGTATGATGTCGGGTATCAGACCGACAGAAACCCGCTTTGTCGGTTATCAAGCGCGTATTGATGAGGATGCCAAAGGCGCTGAAACCTTGTTTGGCTACCTCAAAAAACAGGGTTACTACAGCCAAAGTATCGGTAAGATATTGCATTTTCCTGACGATTCTAAGGCTGGCTGGAGTGCGCCGCCTTGGAACCCTAAGCCCAAGGTTAAGCGGATTGGGCACCGCAATTACCAGAGCGCGGAAAACATTGCCAGTTTTCTCAAGAGTCGGGTTGGTCCGGCTTACGAAGCCGCAGATGTTCCAGATAATCATTATTTTGATGGCATGATTGCTGATCAGGCCATCACGTCTCTTGAGTCTGCCAGTCAGCGTGATCAGCCTTTCTTCATGGCGGTGGGGTTTTTAAAGCCTCATCTGCCGTTTACGGTGCCTCTACGTTACTGGGATCTTTATCGCGAGGAGGATATCAATCTTGCCAGCAATCCACTTATGCCGGTGGGAGCGCCTCTCGAGGCTATGCATCGCTGGGGGGAGTTACGTAAATTTGACGGTATCCCTAAGTCACCGTATCCGGTGCCCGAGGCTATGGCAAAAAAACTGGTTCATGGCTATCTTGCCAGCGTCAGTTATTCGGACGCGCAGGTCGGTAAACTGCTTGCCAAATTAAAACAGCTTAACCTCGATGACAACACCATTATTATCCTAGTCGGTGACCACGGTTTTAGCCTCGGTGAGCATGGTTTATGGGTTAAGCATTCACCCTTTGATGTCGCCACAAGAACACCTCTAATCGTGAAGTTACCAACAGGCCTAAAAGAACCATTAGCGATGGAGAGGCTGCTGGGAAAAACTCTATCTCAAACCAATGAATCTCCGGCTGTCTTGAATCCTGTGGAAGGTGTTGCTGAGGGTTTAGTCGAATTTGTTGATATATTTCCCACCGTACTAGAATTGTTGGGTAAGCCTAAACTTCGGCAGCTGCAGGGCGAGAGCTTCGTTAGTCAGCTTCTCGATACCAGTGCACCGGGCAAAGCTGAGGTTTTTCCACGCTGGCATGCAGCAGATGTGATTAAAACAGATCGTTATGCCTTGACAGAGTGGTTTGATCATCGAGGCAGAGTAACGGCGCGAATGCTCTTTGATCACCTAAATGATCCAAATGAGAGCGTTAATGTGGCTGAAGATAAGCGCTATAAATCGCTTGTTGCGAAACTTCATGACCGATTAATTGTTCTGAGAGAAAACCGCTAGGCGCTCGACGGATTGTCTGCTCTTACAGACGGCCTAATCACTCTCAGTTACCTGACTGGGTTAGAGGCGGTTGCGCTCATTAGCGGTGTTTTGGCTGGTGACGCTACTAGCGCGCCGGGAGAGGCGCTTGAGGAGTATTTAAAGAAGTTTTTACCTAAAACATAGTATTTATAGGTTTTGATAAGCGATCACTGAGAATAACAATTTTTAAAAGGGGCAAGCCTTGAGTAAAAACATTGACGACAACACACTAAATACAACAAGTAAAGATAACACTCCCTTCATCGTTTTAATCAGCATAGTAGCAACCATTGGTGGGTTTTTATTTGGCTTTGATAGTGGCGTTATTAACGGCACCATTGACGGCCTTAAGTCAGCGTTTGATTCAGACAGTGCAGCGACCGGTTTTAATGTTGCAAGTATGCTTTTAGGTTGTGCTGTAGGTGCATTTTTTGCCGGTCGCTTAGCAGACCGTTTTGGTCGTCGTAGCTTGTTGATCTGTAGTGCTGTATTTTTTATTGTCAGTGCTTGGGGGTCGGGTATTGCCACGAGTTCGGTTGAATTTGTTTTTTATAGAATTATAGGTGGTCTTGCAGTGGGCGCTGCGTCGGTTATGTCTCCAGCATATATTAGCGAAGTGGCACCAGCACGCTATCGCGGTAGATTAGCCACCATTCAGCAGATTGCTATTATTACCGGACTATTTGTTGCCTTCGCTAGTAATTACTTTTTAGCCGATTTAGCTGGACTTTCTACCGGGGCATTATGGCTAGGTTTTGAAGCTTGGCGATGGATGTTTTGGATAGAATTACTGCCTGCATCGTTATTTTTAGTGGCGTTATTTTTTATTCCAGAAAGTCCCCGTTTCCTGATTGCCTCCGGTAGGCTCGAAGCGGGCCAGAGAGTACTGGTTAAACTCTATGGTGAAACGTCGGGAACGAGAAAAGTCGATGAAATAAGCGAATCGCTTGCCAGTGACGAGCATGCTCCGCGGCTGTCCGATCTTGTCGAGCAGTCTTCCAGTAGAGTGAGAAAGATAGTTTGGATAGGTATTGGCCTTGCCATTTTCCAACAGCTAGTCGGTATTAATGTGGTTTTCTACTACGGCGCAGTACTTTGGCAAGCGGTGGGCTTTTCAGAGGCTGATGCACTGCTAATCAATATAATTAGCGGTGCAGTCAGTATCGTCGCCTGTATCGGCACTATTCTATTAATTGATAAGATAGGGAGAAAACCATTGTTGCAATGGGGTTCGGTGGGCATGGCCGTAGCGCTTGGGTTAATGGTTGTTGCCTTTTCAAATGCGGATGTTACGCCTAGCGGTGATCTTGATATCGGTGAATGGGGGCCGCTTGCGCTAATTTCAGCGAATGCCTATGTCTTTATATTTAATATGTCGTGGGGCCCGGTTATGTGGGTGATGCTCGGCGAGATGTTCCCCAATCAAATTCGTGGTTCAGGGCTCGCTGTAAGCGGGTCCTTTCAATGGATAGCCAACTTTGCGATTACCATGACTTTCCCAATAATGTTGGCGGGCGTTGGTTTGGCAGGCGCTTATGGCTTTTATGCGTTAAGCGCGGCTATTTCGGCTTTATTTGTTTTTGCTTATGTGCATGAAACTAAAGGGTTGGAATTGGAACAAATGCAAGGGTGAATTTAAAATTTCGCAAACAGCGGTTATAGCAATCAAACCATTTTGATTTTGAGCTGAAAAGGGTCTGCGCCTTAATTATTAACTGCTGACCTGATGGTGCCGCGACATGGTTCATTAAGCCACTAGATCGAGGTGGTCTTAAAACAAGACTGGCCTAAAACTGGCCTAAAACCAATATTTCTACCTAAAATAACCATAAGTCATTGATTTATATAAGAAGTTAATGGGGTGGACGACGGGGATTAAACCCGCGATCACCGCAAGCATGTTTCTAGGATCTATCTATCAGGAAATATGGCACCAACTGGTATTAAGCAGTTGCTTACTTCAATATGATCTACACTATATTTATAATCCACTTTATTTCGAGGGAAACACGAAAACATTTGAGCGAATGATGAACCTAGGAAAATACATACTCTCGTATGTGCTTGTGCTCTTTTGTGCGAGTGCCATATGCCATGCTGCTACTCCGCCCCCGACAGACACTGGCACTATTTTTGGGCCTAGGCCTATTTTTTCTCCCGGAGGGTCCATCA
>Ga0209711_10004030_pt1 | contig 12068 bp, 7 predicted proteins | sample ArcticOcean_MG_C_7_FD_187441 | JGI IMG/M metagenome (GOLD analysis project Ga0209711, IMG submission 187441) | Marine microbial communities from western Arctic Ocean - ArcticOcean_MG_CB11_88 (SPAdes) (version 2) | ecosystem: Environmental > Aquatic > Marine > Oceanic | place: Arctic Ocean... | reverse complement strand
CAAACCAATAATAGGGTCCCCATATTTTTGGATCTAAAGCCATTACTATAAATGATATAAAAAGATAGAGGAAATAACCAATAGCAATGTCTAAAGCATATAATTTCTGTAATAATTGTGGAAAGACAGGACATGCGTTTCATCAATGCAAACACCCTATTACAAGTATAGGTATTATAACATTTCGTGCGAGTGCTGAAGGTATTGAATATTTACTCATAAGGCGTAAAGATTCACTTGGTTATGTGGATTTTATGAGAGGAAAATATCCATTATATAACAAATTATATTTGTGTAATATTATTGATGCGATGACTATAGAAGAAAAGACGCGTTTATTAGAAGTCGATTTCAATATACTATGGTCTGAATTGTGGGGCGACAACATTGGTATTCAATATAGAGGTGAAGAGAAAACTTCAAGGGAGAAATTTGAATCACTAAAACTTGGGATTTCAAGCGGTGGTATTGAATTCAACATAAGTTCCCTGGTAAAGGAATCCAAAACCCGTTGGACTGAAACAGAATGGGGTTTCCCGAAAGGCAGACGAAATTATCAGGAAAAAGATCTAGCTTGTGCTCTTCGTGAATTTGAGGAAGAAACAGGATATCAAAAGACGTGTCTAAGCATCGTACAAAACTTGGTTCCTTTCGAAGAGACCTTTACTGGCTCGAACTATAAATCGTACAAACACAAATACTATATGGCATATATGGATATATCATCTGAACCAGCCGCGCCATATCAACGGACTGAGGTGAGTAAGGTTGAATGGAAAAATTTTTCCGAAGCGGTGGGTGCTATAAGACCATACAATTTAGAAAAAATAGATGTTCTAGGACGGGTTAATAAATTATTAGTTGAATATAGATTATATCCGTAATATATAAGTGTTATGTCTGCAGAACAAAAGTCGAAACTTGAAAACAATACTTCTATAGTTCGTCCTGAAACAACAACCAATACTGGTAATGTTACTAAGAGAAAGAAGACAAAAAAACTAAAACTTAAAATAGTTTCTTCCGATTCATGTCTGGATTCAGAAGATTTGTCTAATAAGCTAGGACTTGATATTAAACCGAAGAAACTGAATAAACCAAATAAACTAACTCTAAGGCAAGCAATCAAAAAAGAAGAACCCGAATTCGTTTCTTCTCCGACACCAGAACCAGAACCAGAACCAGATGGAATGATATCTTCTCCGACACTGACATCACTTTCAATGTCACCTGAGTTACAACCTTCTGACGCACAGGAAATCTCTGCCATCAACATAGAGAAAATCCCTCTATTCAATCCTGGCCGTGAAAAATTTAAGGAATGGCAGTTGAGAAACGCTGACAAGCTCTTCACCGCAGGACCCAACGAAGAGACACAGCAAACGAGTGTTAGTCCTTCAAAAAAGAAGAAAACAACGCGGTTGAAGGTTGTTGATGCTGTACCATTAATTATCCCTGAGGTTCTTCCAATTCCACCCCCGGTAGTGCCAATGACTGTTAGTCCTTCAAAAAATAAGAAAACAACGCGGTTGAAGGTTGTTGATGCTGTACCATTAATTATCCCTGAGGTTCTTCCAATTCCATCTCCGACATCAGCATCAGCATCAGCAATACCATCAGCATTACCATCAGCATCAGCATTACCATCAGCATCAGCATCACCATTACCATCAGCATCACCATTACCATCAGCATTACCATCAGCATTACCATCAGCATCAGCATCAGCACCAGCATCAGCACCAGCATCAGCATCAGCATCATCATCAGCATCAGCATCACCATTACCATCAGCATCACCATTACCATCAGCATTACCATCAGCATTACCATCAGCATCACCATCAGCAATACCATCAGCATTACCATCAGCATTACCATCAGCATCAGCATCACTAGAGCCAGAACCATTACTAGAGCCAGAACCATTACTAGAGCCAGAACCATCATCTGCACCATCATCTGCACCATCATCTGCACCATCATCTGCACCATCATCTGCGCCATCATCTGCGCCATCATCTGCACCATCATCGGCACCATCATCTGCACCATCATCTGCACCATCATCAGCACCATCAACAGCACCATCATCAGCACCATCATCAGCACCATCATCAGCACCATCGACACGAAGTTCAGCAGTAGAAGATAATGAAGATGAATATGGATATTTATATCCAAGTCTGAATGATCCACAATTTAATATAAAAATAACTGAGCGTAGAGAGTTTTATGACACAAGATATGATGGTAAGATTCATAATGTTAAAGAACAATCAGATATTTTATGTAACGCCGAGTTTGAATTAGCTCCTCATCAATTATTTGTCAGAAACTTTTTATCATTTCAAACACCATATAACAGTCTTCTACTTTATCACGGACTCGGAACAGGTAAGACATGTTCGGCAATAAGTGTTTCCGAAGAAATGCGCGACTACTTAAATCAAATGGGAATCGCTCAAAGAATTATTGTAGTTGCATCACCAAACGTACAAGATAATTTCAAACTACAATTATTTGATGATAGAAAACTCAGACTTGTTGACGGCTTATGGAACATAAAAACATGTACTGGAAATAAGTTCCTGAAGGAAATAAATCCTATGAATATGAAGGGTTTATCAAAGGAAAGAGTTATTAGTCAAATTAAAAGTATAATTCGTAGCTCATATTTATTTTTAGGGTATACCGAATTTGCGAATTTTATTAGTAAGAAATCCACTATAGGTAGTGATATTAAAGGTCCAAAACGTCGTGCTGCTATAATTAAAACGAAATTAAAAAGGTATTTCAATAATAGGCTCATTATTATTGATGAAGTACATAATATCCGAATCACAGATGACAATAAGGATAAACGTGTCGCCACAGAATTATTCAAACTTGTCGAAGCTGTCGATAACTTGAGGTTATTATTTTTATCGGCAACACCTTTGTATAATAGTTACAAAGAAGTAGTATGGTTAGTGAATATTATGAATCTCAACGATAAACGTCCAATGATTGAGGTGAAGGATGTATTCGATAAAGACGGGGATTTCAAAACTTCTGATACAGGAGAACCAATAGGAAAGGATTTATTAGAAAGAAAAGCTACAGGATATGTTTCTTTCGTCAGAGGTGATAATCCTTATACATTTCCGTATAGAATTTGGCCCTCTGAATTCTCCAAAGAAAACACATTCGGAGAAAATGTAATGCCTCGCTACCAACTCAATGGTAAACCAATAATACAAAATATAGAACTATTATCTTTATATTTGGATTCAGTTGGTGAGTACCAGCAACTCGGTTATGACTATATCATCAAACGACTCAAAGAAGGAGGCACAGAGAATATGGGTAAAAATATGCCATCATTTGAGAACATGGAATCTCTGGGCTATACACTTTTGCAAAGACCTTTAGAAAGTCTTAACATAGTCTATCCTGACGAGCGCTTGACAAATACAGAAGATCCGAAATTTGATTCCAAAGATCTTGTCGGAAAAGTTGGATTGGGTCGTGTTATGTCATATAAAGAAAGTATGTCCCCACCTTCTCGTTACGATTTTGAGTATAATACTGAGGATTATGGAAGAATTTTCTCTCCAGGTGAGATTGGAAAATATAGTGGAAAGATTAAAAATATAACCAATCAGATAATGAATTCGACTGGAGTTGTTCTTATATACTCACAATACATAGATGGAGGTCTTGTGCCAATAGCTCTTGCGTTAGAAGAACTTGGTTTTACAAGGGCAGGATCCGTACGATCTCTTTTTAAAGAATCTCCAACAGATCTTATTGATGCTCTTACATTCAAACCTAGGGAAAATGCCAATTTCCAACCTGCAAAATACGTTATGATTACTGGAAATAAGCCTCTTTCTCCAGATAATGTCAAAGATTTGAAAATGGCGACGAGCATTGACAACAAAAATGGTTCTAAAGTGAAGGTTATTTTAATATCACAAGCAGGATCTGAAGGATTAGATTTTAAGTTTATCCGGCAAGTTCATGTCCTTGAACCATGGTATAACATGAATCGCATAGAACAGATTATTGGTCGAGCAGTGCGAACATGTAGTCATAAAGATTTACCTTTTGAAGAGAGAAATGTGGAGATATTTTTGTATGGGTCCCTTTTAATGAATAAAGAAGAAGAAGCAGCAGATTTATATGTGTACCGACTTGCAGAATTAAAAGCGATTCAAGTGGGACATGTAAGTAGAGTATTGAAGAAAATATCTATTGATTGTCTTCTTAATTTCGAGCAAATGGGATTTACTGTTGATAAAGTAGACCAAACAGTTAAACAAACATTATCGAATGGAAAGAGTATTATGTATAGGATTGGTGACAAACCGTATACGGCTACTTGCGATTACATGGAAACATGTTCTTACGTATGCCAACCGAATAAAGAAATAAATGAATCCGATGTAAATATGGATACTTATAGTGAACCTTTTATTATGATGAACACAGACAAAATAATCTATAAGATTAAAGTTTTAATGAAAGATAAACATTTTTATAGAAAAAAAGAGTTACTTCTGCTTATCAATATGGTAAAATCATATCCACTTATGCAAGTAAACGCAGCGTTGAACCAACTAGTCGAAGATAAAAATGAATATATTAGCGACAAGTATGGGAGAATAGGAAATCTTGTAAATATTGATGATCTTTATCTGTTTCAACCTCTTGAGTTGAATAATGATAATATATCCATATACGATAGATCCGTCCCTATTGAATTTAAGAATACTAACTTGGAATTCGTTATGCCAAATAATATCGCAGAAGGTAAATTAGAACCCGGAAAAATTACAGAAGAAGTGAACGCAGGGAAAATAATTATCGAAGCAATGCAAGAGAATTATAATGAGGCGTTGAAAGAACAGAACATTCTACGTGGTGCGGATGATTGGTACAAATATTGTAGTGTTGTTATTTCCAAAATGGAAGAAGATGGTGTAAACAGAGACGCATTATTGGGATTCTTAGTAGCTCATATAGTAGAGGAATTGCGATTTGTAGATATATTGTCAATTTTAAATTATTTAGATATTCATTCTGAGAGCGATTTTGAGAAAAGAGTAAAAGCGTATCTTGAAGGTAACATAATAAAAAATAAGGGAATTACTGGCATGCTTTTACAGAATATCGGAAAAAGACAGCTAATTATTAAAAAGGATGTCTGGCAATTGGGTGAGTCTGAAGATTATGAGGATCTCGTTCCACAGATAGGACAGATTATTTCCCGTCTGCTTCCTGCCGATGCAAAATTAAATAAAATAATAGGATTTATGGTGAATTTCAAGCAAGATTACATGGTTTTTAAGGTAAAGTTGATGACTAGAAAGCGTCATAAAGGCGCACGTTGTGACCAATCGGGTAAGAGTGATGCTGTTAATTTACTGAACCAAATATTAGGTAATGATAAGTATGATACTCTAGACAAGAAGATAAATCAGAAGCAAATATGTGTCACTCAAGAATTTACATTACGATTGTTCGATAAAGAAAAAAAGGATGGAAACCGTTGGTTCTTAACACCCACCGAAGCAGTTCTGATAGACATCGAAAAAATAAGTTTCAAGTAAAAATTGAATTTGAATTTAAGAATAATATCCATATAATATAATATGTCTATGGCTACCATTCAAGAAAATTCAAAATTTAAGAAACGCAGAATGACAGGAATATACGGTTCAATGCTTATTACACGAAAAATTGTACTAAGTATAGTCAACGTTGGAAATAATATCAAGCAAACATTAGAGAATGTGATAGCGAAACAAGTAGAAGGAAGATGTGTAGTTGAGGGATTTGTCAAACCTTTGTCTTCTAAAATCCTCACGTATTCTTCAGGCACGTTGAAAGGTGCGAATATTGAGTTCGAAATCGTATTTGAATGTCTTGTGTGCTGTCCTGTGGAAGGAATGCATATAGCGTGTGTGGCGAAAAATATCACAAAAGCAGGCATTCGTGCTGAGACTGCTGAGGATCCAAGTCCAGTTGTGGTTTTTGTGGCTAGGGATCATCACTTATCATCAGAATATTTTACAAATGTGAAAGAAGATGATACCATTAATGTAAGAGTTATAGGACAAAGGTATGAATTGAATGATAAATATATTTCTGTTATTGCGGAACTTCTTGAACCAAGGGAGGAAAAGATAAAGCGTAAGAGGAAGCCCAAATTGATTATGAAGGATTAATAGTTAAATAGATAGATTACTATTATACAAGATATGACCAACCTACCTGAATTGAAAGAAAGGATTGAGAATATGTCAAAGCATCATCAAATTGAGGTATTAAGATTATTGACGAATACAGATGGTGTATGTACGAATGAGAATAACAACGGAACATTTGTTAATCTAACAGGTATTTCATCTGAAGTAATTAAAACACTTGAAGATTATTCAGAATATGTTGACGAACAGCAAAACCATCTAAGTAATATTGAGAATGAAAAGAATCGGATAGAAGAAACTTTTTTTAAAGATAATAAAGACACCGACAATATTAAATTAGCACACGCAAATGCATAACAACTCGCGTAAAGTAAATTACGAACATATATTCAACAATCTGGAGGAATATATGTTTTCTTCAAAGAACATGATTAAATACTTTCCGACATCACGACCGAAGGATGTCATGGAATCGAAAAAAAACAAGAGCATACCTAATAAACCTATGGAAGTTTCTTATATTCCACATCATAAGGATAAACTTTTTTGGTCTTTTTATATTCTGTTACATGGGTTCGATAAATATGAATTCATTAAGAATGACAATTTTAAAATTGAGAAGATGTTTAAAATAGCAACAGTTGAAAAGCTTAGAGAAGCCGCATGTAGGGTAGCATTAAAAGACGCAAAGTTAAGCCGAAATGAGGTTGAGGATGAACTTGTAAATCAACAAAAAATTACTACGAAAGGTCTTCACGCTTTATGTCTGGTATATGGAGTCTCTGTAACCTATGTATTCAGTAGAAAATATTGTGAATTTTTATGCGGAAATACCGCTCATGGAGTAATTTTACGATCTGATAAAGGAGATGATGGGATAAAATATGAGTCAGATGAAATATATATGACCAACATCCGTAACAATTATTGGAAAGTTGCAGATCCTGAAGCACCCATGAAAGCTTTTTCATTATGTACGTTGAAAGAGCTTCAGGAAATCTGTAGTCGCCTAGAAATTGTCCTAATAGATTCAAATGGAAAGAAAAAAACGAAGAAAAAATTATACGAAGATATTATTAATAAACAATAAAAAATTGATAAAAGATGATATAAATATTATCGTCCAAATATATATACATGTCAAAAGATTCTGAGAAATCTAAACAAGAACAGTTAGATGCCCTATTAAAAGTATATTTAGACAATATTTATAGTTTTTCAACCCAGGGAGAACTCGAGTTTGAAGTTCGATTTGGAACTAGAGGAGTAAAACCAATAACCCGTATTGATTATGATAATGTTATACAGAAACTATTGTCATCCGGCTTCGAAATTACTGGAGGGAAATATCTTCTTCGTATCAATAATGAGTTTGTGGATGTTAAGACTGGTTCAACTAAAATGTCCAATATAAGAACACAAATTGCTGGGTTAGCTGAAATCGGAGCTTATTGTAAGACGAATACAATTGATAATGCTACGTACATACAGAAACAATATTTCAGAAAAGACGATACTACTTCGTATCCAGTAAATTTTGATGACTTCAATTTCAGAGCATCTCTGCAGGGTGAAAAGGACTGGCAAAGTTCATCAGGACTTATACGCAGTACATTAAGTAAATGGGCCGATAGTAAGAAAACATTCCGTTATATTAATCGTTATTCGTTAAAACATCCTGATTTACCTATCAACGTTGAGGTCAGTATTGTCAAAGATTCAAATAAAAGAGGACGCTTCATGATACCTACATACAATATTAGAGATTCGGGAGTATTCAGCGGCCAAGAAAAATACGAAGTCGAGATTGAAACTATAAATCAAATGGTTGGGGTAGGTTCATCTTTCTCGACGTCGAAATTATTGGGAGATGCATTAAAGAAGGTTATCAAGCTTGTTCTCTCCGGGCTTCAGGGAACAAACTATCCTATATCTTATATTGAACAGTCTTCCGTAGCTCAAGATTATATGAAACTCATATGGGGTGATGAATATAAGGAAGAAAGGCGAATCTATCCGAAAAACTTTATTGGACCCTCATCATATACACTCCAGGTTCAGAATATAGCACCAATTAATGACGACGCAGTAATTCCAAATATACGAAAAAATTATACCGTAACAGATAAAGCCGATGGAGATCGGAAACTACTCTATATATCCGGTAAAGGTAAAATTTATCTTATTAACACAAATATGAAAGTGCAGTTTACAGGAGCAATTACAAAGAACAGTGAATTATTTGACTCACTCTTTGATGGGGAGCACATTCTTCATGATAAGAATAAGAAGTTCATTAATCTGTATGCGGCATTTGATGTCTATTATATTAATGGAAAGGATAAGAGAACTCTAGGATTCATACCAAAAGACCAGAAAGATATCCAGTCTGATTTCCGTTTACCTTCGTTGGTGCTAGCGATCAAAGCCTTAAAACCTGTGTCTATAGTAAAAGGAGGACTCACTCCTATTCGAATCACCAATAAAGCATTTTATTCAGAAAGTACGAGCCAGAGCATCTTCCAGGGATGCGGTCTCATTCTTCAGAAGATGAAAGATGGTTTATTCGAGTATGAAACAGATGGGTTAATCTTTACACCAGCAAGCATGGGTGTAGGTTCTGACAGAATTGGAACGGCAAGCAAACCTTTTAAAACAACCTGGACCCATTCATTTAAATGGAAGCCTGTTGAGTTTAACACTATAGATTTCTTGATTACAATCAAGAAGACAGCTAGTGGTGGAGATTATATTGGAAATATATTTCAGAATGGAATAGATACAAGTTTGGCGACACAGCTTACCCAATATAAGACGGCGATTCTCCGAGTAGGATTTGATGAGAAAAAGCACGGATATATTAATCCGTGCCAGAATATCATAGATGATGACTTGCCATCTGTCGGAAATCTTGATGAATCTGGAGACTATCGACCAATGCAATTCTTTCCAACAAATCCAGCAGATGTAAACGCTGGCGTATGTAATATTCTACTTCGAGATGGTGCATCAGGAGATAAATCGATGTTTTCCGAAGAGAATGAAGTTATTGAGGATAACATGATTGTGGAGTTCCGATATGATATTGACAAGGATTCACAGTGGAGATGGGTGCCGCTTCGGGTAAGATATGATAAAACAGCAGAGTATAGATCAGGATTGAAAAATTACGGTAATGCCTATCATGTTGCCAATAGTAATTGGCACACTATCCACAATCCAATCACTTATGGAATGATATCAACAGGTGAAGGAATACCTGACGAGCTTGGTGATGACGATGTATATTATAACAGGGTTTCTGGCGCAACACAGACACAAGGTTTAAGGGATTTCCACAACCTCTTCGTTAAAAAACTACTTGTGACAAGTGTTTCCAATCGAGGAGATACTCTTATTGATTTAGCGGTTGGAAAAGGTGGTGATATCTCGAAATGGATCGCAGCAAAGTTAAAATTTGTTTTAGGTATTGATATTAAACGTGATAATATAGAAAATAGACTTGATGGTGTATGTGCGCGCTATCTGAATTATCGCAAGAAGTTCCGTGTGATGCCAGATGCTTTATTTATAAATGGAAACTCGAGCGTAAATATCAAAGACACGGCGAATGCTATTTATTCTGATAAGGGAAAACAGATCACTCGTGCGGTATTCGGTAAAGGAGCCAAAGATGAAAAAGAATTAGGGAAAGGAGTTTATAAACAATACGGAGTCGCTAGTGAAGGGTTCGATATATGTTCTATACAGTTTGCTATACACTACATGTTTGAGAGTCAGATTTCCCTACAGAATTTCCTCCGGAACGTTAGTGAAACTACGAAGATAGGTGGATATTTTATTGGAACAAGTTATGATGGTGCTGCCATCTTTAAGATGCTCGCTGGAAAAAAACAGGGGGAAAGTGTAACAATAATGGAGGATGGAAAGAAAATGTGGGAAGTTACGAAGCAATATGACCGCGATGAATTTCCAAATAATAGTAGTAGTATTGGCTATGGAATCGATGTGTATCAGGAGTCAATCAATAAAACGTTCAAGGAATACCTCGTAAATTATGACTATCTTACACGACTTCTTGAGAACTATGGATTTGTTCTTCTTACAAGAGAGGAAGCCATGAATAACAAACTACCTTCTAGCACAGGGTTTTTCAACGACCTTTATGGTGTAATGACAGATGAGATCAAACGTAATAGACGGGTTGCGAACGAATATGGTTCAGCTCCAAGAATGACTGCGAATGAGAAAAAAATATCGTTCTTGAATCGTTACTTTGTATACAAGAAGGTGCGGAATGTAGATGCTGAGAAGGTTGCTGTAAATCTTCTTGGAACGAGTCTTGATGATGAACTTGATGCGGAAGATGAGAGTAAAAAAGCCCAAGAAACTGTATTAAATGTGATGGCATCAACTGTTGTAAAGCCACCCAAGAAGAAAAAACTAAAACTAAAACTGAAAGAATAGGTGTGTAAAGGACATAAATACTGACTCATAATATAATATATCGTATATAATGAGTCACTTTCTCTTACCATCCATACCATATAATAATAATTTAACTGACGCAATATGTAGTACATATTGCGACATCGATATGGAAGAAATTTCGATTAATAAGACTCTTTGTAAATATCTTAATAATGTCAAAGCGGAAATCGATAGTCGACAAATTGAATGGGATAAATACAAAAAATATACTAACCCATATGAGTTTATACATTCTATTATACCAAATTCGAAACAGTCAGTTTGTCGTCTTAAACCTTTATCGAGGTCATTTTATAAAATGGTAGAAATATGTAATCTATTATTTTTGCTTGACTACCTACCTGATAAGTGTTCGACCTTTCACCTAGCGGAGGGTCCAGGAGGCTTCATCGAGGCGATACAGAGCATGCGTACCAATAGGGATGATTTATATTACGGAATGACTCTTATTGATGATTCAGACCAAAGTATCCCTGGTTGGAAAAAAAGTAAGGCTTTTCTTACAAAGAATCCTAATGTTATTATAGAGAAAGGAATAGATGGTACTGGAGATCTTATGAGTGCTGATAATCTTAGGGATTGTTTCACCCGATATAACGGATCTATGGATCTTATAACTGCTGATGGTGGCTTCGACTTTTCGGTGGACTTCAACCATCAAGAAAAAGTAAGTGGCAAATTAGTATTCTGTCAGATTGCGTTTGCTATAGCCATGCAGAAAAAGAATGGGAATTTTATTATAAAGTTTTTCGATACATTTACACAGATGTCCTTAGATTTACTCTTTATTCTGTCTAATGTCTACGATCAAGTCTACTTTGTCAAACCTAATACAAGTCGCTATGCCAATTCGGAAAAATATATAGTGTGTAAGGGATTTAGGCTTGAAAATAGCGAAGAATTGGTAAAACGACTACATAGTGTATTTAAAACTTTTCCGGTCGAGGGTAATATGAAGCGAATATTATCAATAGACATTCCATATATATTTACAAGTAGAGTGGAAGAATATAACGCAATATTCGGACAACAGCAAATTGAGAGCATCACTTCTACTCTTAATCTTATAGATAATAATAAATATGATAGATTAGACACTATGAAAAAAGCCAATATACAAAAATGCGTTAATTGGTGTCAAAAGTATAAATTGCCATATAACAAAGTAATTACTAGTAATAACATATTTCTTGTAGGAAGGAATCAGAGTTCGGATGATTGATCTCTGCAACCCACCGCCTCTAACATTTCTTGAATACGTTTCATATTTTCTGTTGTTGACATTATGAAGCAATCAGGATTTATTGCATGTATAAGCGATTGAACGCTCGCTAAAGCAAATATTACGCTTATCCTCAACGAGAATATGAAATGTTCTCC
>Ga0209711_10004028_pt1 | contig 12072 bp, 7 predicted proteins | sample ArcticOcean_MG_C_7_FD_187441 | JGI IMG/M metagenome (GOLD analysis project Ga0209711, IMG submission 187441) | Marine microbial communities from western Arctic Ocean - ArcticOcean_MG_CB11_88 (SPAdes) (version 2) | ecosystem: Environmental > Aquatic > Marine > Oceanic | place: Arctic Ocean... | reverse complement strand
ACTATTAGTACTTACGTTTGCTAAGTCTGCTAATGTGTTATTAGTAAAAAGAAGCTTTGCATTAACACCGTCAACTAGTAGCGAACTGTCATCTGCAAATACACTACCTGTTAAGTCACCGTCATATATACCATTGTCTGCGTATCCTGGCTCAAATCTACTGTTACCAGTACTATAAACTAGTGTTTGTCCATCTGAAACACCAGTAGTATATACGTCAGCTAAGTCTGAAACATTCTTTCCAGCAAATGCTGTATTAAAATCACCTGCACTAAATGCCGCGCCTGGAACAAAATTAGTTCCATTCCAAATAATTGTTTGTCCAGTAGTTGGCGCAGCTGTCGTAGTATCAACATCACTAAGTGCATCGATACTATGATTAGAAATTCCACTAACTGTACCAGTTAAATCTCCGTATAGCATTCCGCTGACGCCGTCAATTATTACTGTTGAGTCGTCTCCGTATACGCTACCAATATGTTCACCAATTAGTATTCCGTTTAGAGTACCGTTGAACGTTGCCGCAGTTACGTTTCCACTAGCATTGATATTTTGAAAATAGCCTGTGCCAAAGCGTTTTGAAGTAGTACCAATTGCTCCTGTGTTAGCAGTTGGCGGTTCGATAGTTGAGGTTAATTCTGTAGTACCTAGTTGTACTTTTGTTCCTGCTGTAATTGAACCAGTTGTTGGATAATGTATATTACCGACAAGTGTGCCAGTAGTTCCGTCAACAAGCATAGTCGAATCATTAGCAAACACACTACCTGTAATATCAGCAGTAAGTGTTCCGCCACCTCCAAAGAAGTTTTGTATTTGAACGTTAGTGCCTGATACTGTTTGAAATCCAGAATCGTTAGTAAATTCTGATACGTTTGTTGGAGTTCCTATTAATGCAGTGTATGGAATTTTACCAGTAGTAGCATCAAAGACTAATGTATTATTATAATCTCGTAGGTTACTATATACGTTATTAGCATGTAATTCTGCAAACTTTAAAGATGTTGATCCAAGTGTTGATGTATTAGTTACTGTTGGTAACACATTTCCAACAAGATTAATATTAGATACTCCAATAGTACCAAACGCACTTAACGCTTTAAATTCAAGTGCATTACCTGCAGCATTTACTGCAACAAACGAGTTTGCTGATGCTGTGTAATTTGCTGGTGTATCAGCTAATCCTATAAAACTCTGTGCAACTACTCTGTCGCCGTTAACAGTTAGCACCGCGGCTTCAATAGTACCCAACGCTGTAATGTTTTGTACACCTACAATACTGTTGTCAGCAAGATTAAGATTATCTCCAGTTTGGAGTTCTTTGATCTTATTAGCGTCTGCTGTATCGATTATTAGTGGATATCTATTTGCCATTGTTGTCTACATCCTGTTTAATATATTTATCGGAATTCATTATAGGCCTGCAATCGTTGTCTTAAATGCTGCAAAGTCTGCACTTGATGCTACATGTGTTTTCAAATCTGCTAAACTAATATACCCTGGTATATTTCCGTTAACAGCATCAACTAATAATGTACTATCATCAGCAAACACACTACCAACTATATCACCACCTACGACAGCCTTGTTGTCCACTAACAAGTTGCCACTAGCACTTACACTTAATCTTGTACCATTTAAGTAAAGAAAGTTTTTAGCGTATATACTAGCCCATTGTTTTGATGCACTACCTAAGTTCAAAGTGCCATCAGTTGACGGTAAAAGCTCTGCTCCTATATTTGAAATATCAAGTGCGGTTCCAGCATACACTTCAACGAAGTTTGCATTAATTTTTGTAAAGGCAGTACGTAACGGATCACCATTACCTTTGTTTGCACTTGTGCCAATATTAACTGTTTGTCTTGCCATAACCTAGGTTTCCTTTGTCAACTTGTATTCTTATTTTTCCAGCAGTAACAATTACTTCTCGCTTTTGCTCTGTATTTTTTAAATCAGTAGCTCTAATAGTAGCATCATCAGATGCTACCAGCGTATCAATATATTGTTTACTCAATAAGTTTTGATGATTCTCTTGATCGCTCATTAGTTTTTACCTACTACTATTTCTACTGTGCCACGTTCTTGTGTTGTTTTAGTACCAACAGCTTTACCAAGTACAGTGCCAACAGCCGGAGTATTATTAACAACTGCATATCCTGGAATTGCACTAGCTACTAACATGTCACCTTTGTTAACCATGCCAATTACTTTACAAGGAACACGCCCTTGTAGTCCAAGTGCTGTAATATTTTCACCTTCTAAACCTGAGTTCATTAAGTGTGCTGGATTAGTAGATACAATGCCTGCAACTCTATGATCACCTTTGACTGTAGTTGTTGTTAATTCTGCATCACCACCAAATATCAATACAGTACCTGCTTCGTACTCTCCGTCGGCTAAGTAATTCTCCGCCAAATCCGCATAGTAAGCTTCAGTAGCTGTACCGTAGAACGTAGTTGCATGCACTTCAGCATATTTAAAAGTACTGTTACCAATCTTATATGTATTTGTAACATCTGGTGCTGCGCCAGCACTAGTAAAGATAAACGGTACAACACTTGAAGTTGTAGCACTATCAGCAGTAACGATACCAATTTGTCCTGCTGCTGTTTTACCAGTATTAGCACCAATTGCTATACCTGTACTTGCAGCAGTCTTTTCGCCTGGAGCTTCTAAGAAACTTGTGTACATCCAGTCAACAGCTAGTACAGCTTCGCCATTAAAGTTTGAAGCATCTTGTAGTGTACTTTCTGCAACTCCAGCAGCACCAATATTAACACTACCTGCAATTAGTACATCTGGGTTACCATTTGCACTAACACCTGTAGTACCTGTAGATCTTAGTATTTCACCTTGTGCAGGTGTTTTCATAATGACTGTTGTAGAGTCTAGTGATAGTATTTGGTAAGTTGGGTCACCACCAAGTATTAATGCGTTAACTTGAACACTACCATCTGCGTCTGTTTTAACAATACTATTAACTTCACCAGTCTTAGTAACATTACTTACAGCATAAGCACCAGCACCTGTTTTAATAACAGCTTCGCCTGGATCTGATCCTACAGCAATTATTGAGTTTAAGTCAGCATCACCAATACCGCCACCTTCTGATACAACTGTTGCAAATGATACTTCATCAATATCATTATCACTACTATCACCGCTCCAGTTACCTAATACAGTTCCATCGCTAACACGTTTGATTTTCTTAAGATCAAGTTGTCCGTCTGCTATCTGCACCCAGCCGTTAGTTAATGTAAATGTATCACTATCAAAAGAAGCAACACCTAAGTCTGATTGGTCAATGTTAACAGCATTAACTCTGCTAGTTGCATCATTAAGTGCTAATTTACTTTGTGAAATAGCTGCTGAACCACTTATATCTGCATTTGATATTGTGCCTACTTTAATCGACATATCTAATTCAACATGTCTAGCAGTAACAACTCCGCCAACTACTGTTGTGTTTCTAGTTGTAGTAAGTGTTAAATCACTACCTGAAGATATAATACCGTTAGCCCAAACATCAATTGGACCTTTAGCTAACGTACCTGATGCTCCACCTACAACACTAATTACGTCTTGTGTTTCGCCGCCGCCTGCAGGTATTCCATCTGTAAATGTTCCACTCACTGGAGTGTAAGTAACTTCAATAACGTTACCTTCAATTCCTGTGGTTGTTAACAAATCAATGATAGTACCTGTTGCACCACTTTGGTTGCCGGAAATAGTTTGTCCAGCTACAAATGGTCCACTTACAATCGAGCCTGCTGTAATAATAAGTTTCTTTTCACCTGTAGAAACATATAAGTTGTTAGCAGTATATCCGTTGTACTCAGAACTTCTTATGTCCTGAACACTAATAGATCCACTAATTCCATCAACATATGATTTCGTTGCCGCATCACTATCTTGTGCTGGGGCTTTTAGGTTAGTAATAGTATTACTTGCAGCATTTAAGTCGCCTGTCATTGGCACAACACCGTTTGGTGCAAGTACTCCAGGTCCTAATTTGTTAGCAACTGCTGTGCCGTTAACATCATATCCCAATCGTCTGTTTACATAACCACGTACAGCACTTTCTGTTGGTACTGTATCTGAAGCATTGTCAGTCATTGCTGTGTCTGTACTAAATTCAGTAATAACAACACCACGCTTAAAGCCTAGTCCGTCTACGTCACTAAGTGCAATACTTGCACTAAATGTAACTGTACCAGTACCTTGGTCTACACTAAAGAATTTACCAACTCTAAAGACACCGTTTTGATCTGTACTTACAAAGAATACTCTACCTTTGTTCTTTTCAATAACTTCTTGCGATTCGTCTTTTTCAGCTGGTGGACCAAAGATAAAGTTTGGATAGTTACTTGCGTTAAATCCGCCTGTACCAATGTCTAAGAAGTCGTGTCCTGTTGCTCGACATGTACTAATATTAACTGTAACGTCACCAGTTGATCCTGCTTGTAGACCACATCGTATTGTAGTAGTTAAACTAGCTGACAACACAACCGAGCCATGTATACCAACTGCGTTAGTAGCGTTAATTGTTTCGCCTACTTCAGCAATATCAACAATTGCATAAACATCATCTGAATCAGATGGTTGTATTGCCGCTGCTCCTGATACTCCTCTGTAGTTAAACACATAATGCTTCTTGCCCTTCCAAGTAAATATTGGAGCTTCAGAAAGCGTTGATGATGTCCAGCCTACAGGACGGAATCCCTCAGGTGTTCTTGCGTTGTTGTTAAGTCTAAATTTTTCATTTTCATCACAAACTGCTTGAAGTGCTAAAACAATATCGCCAGCAGTATTACCTTTTGTAGTACCAGTGCCGCTGTGTATTGTTTCGTTTGCTCTAGTATTATCGATAGTTAATCTAACATAATCATAACTACTTTCAAATCCTGCTTGAATACTATTTGAAGGTAGTGCAGTACCTAAACTGTTACTAGTTAAGAACGAAATTGTTCTATAAAATTGTCCTGGGTTTTCATTAAACAGTAATGCAGTACTTGGACGAATAGTTAACAAGTCTGGTTGTGCAAGATCGTTAAAGATATGCGTTTCATTACGTCTATAGTTAACCAAGTCATTATGCGATGGCGCAGCTTTAATACCTGTTTGTGCATATTGTGCAGAGGATGTTGAGAAGTTTAATTTATAAACTGCACCGCTATATGTTGGTGTTTCATCTGTAGTAGTAAGTGCTGTACCTGTAATAGTTGCTGTTGCAACAACTCCGGCAGTAACACTAGCAACAACAATAGTTGCATTGTTAGCAGGTGTTGCGCCACCTAAGTTTGCACCCGGTACTACAAACTGATCGCCTACTGTATAAGTAGTTCCTGCTGTAACAACAGAGACTGTGTAGCCATCAGTTTTAGTTTTAAATACATTAAATCTTACACCAGTAGCAGCACCATCAGCTATTGTAGGTGTTGCCGCAATCGGTGGAGTTCCTGTATGTCCAATGCCAACATATCTACCCAAGTGTGGAGTAGCTAGTTCAACGTTTGAAACTTCGTATCTACCATTTGCCGGAGTAGGTGATGCATTGCTATGGAAGATATCAAATTCTGATCTATTAGACGGAATATCTTTTAAATCATATACGTACATATATGCTGTGGTTGCAGCATTTGTATAACCTGTTGCATCTACTGTTAGCGGAACACTTGCTGCTCCAAGAGAACCTGTTGTACTACCTGTAATAGTGTTTGTTGTATCAAACGATCCGCTATATGTTTTTAAGTATATAGTATGACTACCGTTTACACCTGTTGATATTACTACTGTGCCTACTGCTCCGGAACTTGCTTGAGTATATGTCTCGCCTGCTACTGCAACTACAGGTCCTGTAGTTTGCAAAATAACTGCTGATTCAAATACCTTACCTGGCATTACCATATCTTCTGCTAGTGATATAGCATCTGGAATTTCGTTTGGATCACTACCTTCAGCTACTAGACCAAACTCACCATAACAACTAGATCCAGTTAATGATCTAATCTGTGAACCGTTCTTGGAATAGTAACTTGCCCAACAGTAGTATGTGAACATAGATACCATTTCTGATAATGCGCCGTTAACTGCAACTAGTCCATAACCTAAGTCATTAATCTGTGTAAAGTCATTACCCAACATACTTCTGTTACCAGCAGTTTGTAGAGTAATGTCAATTGGTGATGCAACACTTTGTACAGTCTTTCTAGTAATAAGTGCTTTGTTGGTTTCTATCTGTGCTTTTGCATTTTGTATTGCAGATGTTACCCAAGTAACGTCTGGCTTAACTATAACTGGAACACTGTTCATGTTTGACGCACTAATAACATTAATTGGAATGTCAAGCAATATAACTAACTGTGCAGCCGCTGCTGCATCAGCTGTAACACCTGCTGTTATTTGATTAGATGCGTTACCTGATGTCTTTGTAAAGCTAACACCATTAACAATATTTGATAGCAAGCCTTTAATATGATTCATTGCATTTACTGTAGGAGTAATTTCTCCAGCAGCTAGCACTGGAACACCATCATCAATATATGAACGGGCCGCAGTTCTTGATGCAGTGTTACCACCGTAGTTAATATCATATGATATTGCATCAATTAAAAATCTTACATCTCTAGCACATTTAACTTGATCGTATCCTGCTGACGGACTGTTTAAGTTAATCCATGCTACTGCTTCTGCGCCTAAGAATACTTTGTTTTCTTGTAGCTTTGTACGTGCTTCAACAGCCTTTGTATATGGCAATGAGCCTGGAGTTGTAAATACAAGAGCGTTAGCAGCAGTTTCAGTACCTAATACGCCATTATCAATAATATCAATAATTTCATCAAATGCCGCATTTGATCTTGATAATGCTGTTGCTTCAGCCGCTAATAAACTTAGTGCCGCTGTAGTTGTTTTCGTAACTCCAATAGCTGCTATTGTTTGTGCTTTTTGATTTGACTGTAAGTAAGTACTAACAATATTACGTTGGTACGCTAGGCCTGCTGTTACAGCATTGTAATTTGTTCCTAGTGCAGCATCAAATGCTACTGCATCTAAAATATAGCCTGTATCTCTTTCACATTTAGCAACATCATATTGGAATGTGCCAACTTGCGTTAAGTTATAACCTGTAATTAGATCACTTGTAGTACCAGTAAAACCTACAGTACTGTTAGAACTTCTGTCTAGAACAATTTGTGCTGTACCTAACGACTTATCATAATTTGTTAGTGCGTTAACCTGGAAACGTCTGCCATCAATATAAAATGCACAAGGTGTCTGTGGACGTCTTACAAATAACCCTTGCGGTTCTGCTTGGCTACCTAAACTTTTAATTGTAAGTCTAAACGGATCGTTATCAACCCTGCCAGTAACTTGAATTGCTGAGTTACCAACAAATGCGTCAGTGTATAGTCCGCCTCTAAATGCTTGCTTGTTTAATGACTGTGAAAAACTAGCACCGTTTTGAATATAAGGAGACTTAGTAAGTACTTGTCCGTCTGGATCAAGTACACCCATAAATCCACCATGTCCTTGTACAGACATATTACGCAAAATTGTAGCATCGTTAAGAAGGAACACATCTTGTTCTTTGTTTCTCAACGGTGGGTTATAAGATGCATTGAATGCAAAGTTTATTGAGTTTATAAAGTTTTGTACAGTAGTGTCAATAGTATCAACTTCTGTCCAGTAAGTTGAAACCTCACCAGCATTAAACGCTGCACCAGATGTATGCTCTACTTTTGGTGTATAATATCTTACAGTGCCTGCTGTTGTAAATTTTACAACATCTTGCAACCTGTATAAGTTACCAGTTGTCCATGTTGCTGGAGCCGAGTCGCCGTTAGTTAAATCCTGTGCGTATACTCTATCACTAGCATCACCACCTGATTGATTATAAAGTGTTACTGGAACAAGTCCCTGTAGCAATTTATTTGCCATAGTGTAAACATGTGATATACCAGCTACCCATTCATCATGATATTGTGCTGGTAATGAAGCTTCCGTTTTGCCTTCCCAATAAAGGTCGCCCTGTACTTCTAATACGTTTTCGTTGCCGTTGCGTCTAAGGTCTTTAACTATAGCATCAACTACATCGCCTACCCAGCCAAACCATTTTGCTCTTGCATAAATTGCGCCTGCTGGTAATCCTGTATAAGTTGTTTCAACATAGTTAACAACCTGTTCCTGAATGAATTCTTTGTTGTCAATGAATGTAAGTGCAGAAGTTTCCCATTTACCAATGTTAGTATAACCAGCACCAATATTCTTTAAGCTTCCTGGCTTTTCTAAGTAATGATAACCAAAGTATCCGTCAAACGTTCCAGTAAGTGGGTTTTTATAAACATCACCGTTTAGGATAGTGTCAACTTCAAGTACAATAGAAGGTGCACCACCGCCGCCTAATAATGCGTCAGCAATAGTAATAGTTTCTGTCTTTTGGAAGTTTTTACCTTTTACAGTAGCAGTAGCTACAGAAATTGAGCCGTTTGCATCAATTGTTACAGATATTGTTGCACCGGATCCATATCTACTAGTTACCATATTACTATCGCCAGTGATAGTATATGTTCCTGCTGTTCTTGATGCATTAATTTGTGAACTAAACTTTAGTGTGTTAATTTCACTAACACCAACTACTAAGCCATCAAACTCTGCATCTCTATAAAAGTATGTGTCTGCATAACGTGATTGTGATACACGGTTCTTAGGACGTATAATAACTCTACGTTGCTCATCACCTCTTACAGATACGTTAGTTGGTACTTTGATCGGAAGGTCTTCATCGTAAATTCCGGATTCAACTACAATAACACATTGAGTCTGATTTTGTACGTTACCATATTCTAATTCTTCACCAGGTATAAATTCAATTGGCTTAAGAAGTTGTAATTCAATTTCGTCAGTAGTTGCAACACTTACAGCCCTTGATCCTGATTCATGTTTGTAGTCTACCATTAGTCCAATAGCACCTGATTCTTTACCTCTGATAATTTTACCAGGAATAATATCTGTGTTAGTTGGGTTAGCTTGGTCTAAGTAACCATAGTTACCATTGTTTGCATTAATTTTATAGTTAGTAGTACCGTCAACAATAGCAGGAGCATTTAATGCGCCATCTGAAATAACAGATAATACAACTGCAAACTTTGCATCAATTGCATCATCAGCAAGTGCATCTGGTGTAATAGCTGCATTAATAAACTGCGGTACTTGTGATTGATATGTTGTAGGTACTGCTGTATTTGTTAAGATGTAGTTTTTAACAATAGTTTTAGCATACGTAATACCTGCTATTGTTTCAGCTCTTTGAACACCAATTGCTTTCTGAGCACTTACATTTGAGTAATATCTAAGGCCAGCGTAACGTGATAGATAGTTTGCGTTATTACCTAGCAATGAGTCTAACACTACAGAATCAAGAATTAATCCAACATCTCTTTCGCATGTTTCTTCATTATACGTTCCAACATAAGTTGGATATGTTGCGTTAAGATATGATGTAACTTCTTTCTGAATAAATTCTCTGTTGTTTTGTATCAGCGTTCTAGCATTTGTTCTACCGCTAATTGGAGAAGTAATACCTGCTGTTTTTACTGTTGATTGACTAGCACCTGTGTTAAATGTCAGTCCTTGCATATAGGGACCTGGTTCAGGTGTTGATGAAATAATTAGTTCTTCAGCTTTTCGTGCAGCCGCATTAACTGTTTTGTATGCATATCCTGTTGCACGGCCTTCTTTACCATATGGTGTATATGTTTGTCTGTCATCGCCAGTGGTGCTTACATAAATGTTTACGTCACTAGTTCTTGCTACACTGTCAACATATAATTTAGATACTGCTTGTAAATCATCTACACCATTTGGAAGACCTTTACCTGCCAAATCACCTGGGTGATCAAATAGTTGCAAAGCACCAGTCATTGTGTCGCCTTGTCGGCGTACCATTGACTTTCTAGGAACTGCTACGTTGTCTAGCCAGTTACCTGTTAGCGTACTATCATATGCCGCATCTGTAATACTAAATGTACCAGAACCGCCTGTGAGTAATAGTCTGCCCGAATTATTAACTGCGGCAACTGAAGTTGGGTGCAAGCTAATAGTGTTTATATCTAAAATTCTAAGATAGTACGTTGTTCCAGTAACTACGTTACTTGGATCTGTGCCTGTTGAATTCCATACAAATGCAGCACCTGTATAAGAACCTGCTAGACCGTGTGCTGTAATAGTTAAATTACCTAAGCTTAAAGATCCTACAGTTAGTGTATATTGTGATATTGTTGCAGGTTCGTCACCTAGTCTTAATCCGCCACCAGCTACGTCTTTTTGCTGATAATTACTGTCAGCATATGCTTTGTTAATAACAAGATCTGATATTGTATATGAAGTACTGTGTACAGAGTTAAATGTATCGATAGCCGCTTGTGAAACAGCAATGTTAGCAATTGGCTGTGTTGCAGCGTCTAACGGTCCACCTAGTGTTGGAACCGGGTCATTTGATACTTTTGATACTAGCTGTTTAATAACTAGTTTACCGTCTACTGAATAATCAAATCCAATTGTATCAATAGTGCCGTCTACTGCATTGTTAGATGCTAGACTTAATAAGTTAATACCACTACCGTCACTTTTAACAGCTGGAATTTTATTTTCATTACCTTGATATGTACTTGGAGTATCACTTAAATCTGTAAAAGATATTTGGCCGCCGATGCCAAACACAGCATATAGTTCTAAGAAGTTTTCGTTTACTTTACGAAACGATTCTCTAATACTATCGCCGGTGCCATCATTGCCTTCTACACCAATATCAATATTTTGCTTTGCCATTCTCTAAATGCTCCGTTATACTGCTGTAGCCAGCGAGTTGTCTAATTTATCCATATCAAAGTTAATGCTAACTCCGCAACCACAAGAGGAACTTGTGTTTGGATTGTTAATTTCAAAGTTTGATCCTACAATAGACTTTACATAGTCTACTTCAGTTCCCGCTAAAAACATAATGCTATGTGCGCCAATAACAAAATTACCACTGCCTGAACTAATTGTAATATCCATAGCCGCAACATCTTCTTTTGATGCAATAGTGTCCCATGCATATGAAAATCCAGCACAGCCGCCACCGTCTAGGTTTAAACTAATAGCGTAGGCATTGTTTTCTTCGCAGATATCGTTAATCTGTTGTTTAGCTTTGTCAGTTAGTGTGCAGATTGTCATGTTATTTTCCTATATCTCATATGTATTTATCGAACTGTTTTATAATCTTTATGTTAAATATAGTTATGTTCTTAAAAGAGTTTTCTATTCAAACCAGGCATGTTCGTAAAAGCAAAACGGGCAAGGAACATGCCTATACTCGCCAACGTACCTTTGTGTGTTTACGGTGTGATAATTGTGATGCAGAGTTTGAACGTGCTAGAGGTAGTATGGATCCTAAGCGTCTAAGCAATAACTACTTTCACGTATGTAGTAACTGTGATAGTAAGGTATTTGCTCAAAAGAAAGGCGTAGAACGTAAACAAGTTTGGAACATGAGTGCTAGTAGCTCTACGCCTATCGGTAAGTTATAGTTTAAAGTCACCGATGTGCTTGATCTCGTTAAATGCTTCGTGTCCTTCAAAATACATCTGTATCATTACATATATTGCTATATTGACAAAGATAAGAATTCCATACATTACGTAACCTTGCATAATCATCGTCTAAACAGTGTTTCTGCTCTACAAACGTCCGCACTCCTACAGTTTCTAATATTTTGCTCCCAGACCATTTGCTCAGGCATCCAGTCAAACTCATGCGGACCATTGTAACCTGAACTAGTGCATCCTGTTATAATAATACTACTTACTAGCAATATTAAATTTTTCATCTCTTTCCTCTTTTAGTTTATTGTATCCTTCCTCGTCTAGATGTGTAATAGCAAGCCAAGCGTGAGTCATTTCGTCACCTGTTCTTGAACCGCCCATTACCCACATATCTGGATCTGGATTATTTGGATTTTCTGCTGTGTTGTCATACCATTGCTTTAGAACAATAACTGCTCCTGCTGGTAAGAGTGGTGCTACGTCTGGATCGTAC
>Ga0209711_10004025_pt1 | contig 12077 bp, 11 predicted proteins | sample ArcticOcean_MG_C_7_FD_187441 | JGI IMG/M metagenome (GOLD analysis project Ga0209711, IMG submission 187441) | Marine microbial communities from western Arctic Ocean - ArcticOcean_MG_CB11_88 (SPAdes) (version 2) | ecosystem: Environmental > Aquatic > Marine > Oceanic | place: Arctic Ocean... | reverse complement strand
GCGGGGTTGGTGGTCTTGAGGGCGGTCATCACCTCAGGAAGGTCTCCATCAAATTCGACGTCGACTACCGGACCCATCACCTGGACGATCCTGCCATTACTCATAATGTCTTCTCCATCCGGCAGACTCGTAGGCCTACCTTGTCGATTCACAATCCGCCTAACACAGTGCTTCTTGGGGTTCGCTGCCCCTAGCTAGGCGGTCGTCCTGTCCGCGTACCCTCTTTATTGAAGCAAGAGGGTGCGCAAGTAATAGATGCTATTCGAGCGCCTGGGCGCCTGTCACGATCTCGACCAACTCTCCAGTAATCGCCGCCTGTCGTGCACGGTTGTACTTGAGGGTTAGGTTCTCAATCAGCTCTTCGGTATTTTTGGTTGCCGCTTCCATGGCGGTCATACGTGCCGCATGCTCACCTGCCTGGTTTTCCAGAAGTGCACGGAACAACTCAATCTCAACTGCCTTCGGCACGAGTGCCGCGAGCAAAGTTTCGGGATCGGGTTCGATCTCGTATGCCGATGAGTCGTCTGCGGCCGATTCGCCATCCACCTCAGGAGGCGTGAAGGGCAGCAATTGACTGGCCATAGGCGTCTGCGTCATCGTCGAAACGAATTCACTGAAAACCAGAATCACCTCATCGAGTTCGCCCGCTTCGTAGCGACGCGCCAACTCGCGAGCGACATCTGCCGCCTGCTGGTAGGTCACGTCACCATTAATCGGCGAGCGATGCGTAATCTGGCGTGCACGACGGCGAACGAGAGAATCTCCGCCCTTTTTGCCGAGCAGCGTGAGCCCGATCGTCTCGAACTCGCCTTCCTTCTCCGCAATGACTGCTTCGACCTTTTTGACTACGGAGCTGTTGAAGGCGCCGGCCAAGCCCCGGTCCGAAGTGATCGCAACGATCTCGAGAACCTTGCGATTCTCATGAACCTCGAGCAGAGGATGCGTTTCCTCGAGAGCCCCTTTCGAGACCTCTTCGAGAGTCGACCGCATGCGAACGGCATAGGGTCTCGCGTTTTCGATCGCTTCTTGAGCACGACGCAGCTTGGCCGCGGCCACCATCTTCATGGCGGATGTGATCTTCTGCGTCGATTGGACGCTACCGATGCGTCGCTTGATGTCTTTTAGGTTCGGCATAATTAGGCTGCCTCAGAACCCGAGCCCTTTGCGGCCGTCGGCTGGAAGATGTTGGCGAATTCGTCGAGGGCCGCGATGAGCTGTTGCTCTGTCGCGTCGTCGAACTTCCCGGTGGTCTTGATCGCGTCGAGAATGCCCTGGTTTGCTGAGCGCATCCAATCGAGCAACTCACGCTCGTACCTAAGGATGTCCGTCAGCGCGAGCTGTCTAATCCAAGACGGGCGGTTATTCGACAGCTGCGGCGTGGATGCGTAGATCGAGACGACCTGCTCTTCCATCTGCAGCGGCGAGTACTGACCCTGCTTGAGGATCTCCGTCTGTCGTTCACCGTTCGCAAGCTGTTCCTGCGTTGCGGCGTCGAGATCCGAACCGAACTGCGCGAAGGCTGCCATCTCACGGTACTGAGCCAAGTTGAGCTTGAGCTGACCAGCAACAGATTTCGTTGCCTTCGTCTGTGCGGCACCACCCACTCGGGACACCGAGAGACCCACGTTAATCGCCGGTCGGACACCCGAGTTGAAGAGGTCCGTCTCGAGGAAGATCTGGCCATCCGTAATCGAGATCACGTTAGTCGGGATGTATGCGGAAACATCGCCGCCCTGAGTCTCGATGATCGGAAGGGCTGTAATTGAGCCACCACCCAGTTCATCGGAGAGCTTGCAGGCTCGTTCGAGCAATCGCGAATGGACGTAGAAAACGTCGCCCGGGTAGGCTTCACGTCCCGGCGGCCGACGGAGGAGCAGCGAAAGCTGCCGGTAGGCAACGGCCTGCTTCGAGAGATCATCATAAACGATGAGCACGTGCTTGCCGTTATGCCCGAAGTACTCGGCCATCGTCACACCCGTGTAGGGTGAGATGTACTGGAGCGGGGCCGGGTCGGCTGCCGTCGCGGCAACGACGATGGTGTATTCCATCGCGCCGTGCTGCTTCAGCTTGTCCACGACCTGCGCAACCGTCGACTGCTTTTGGCCGATGGCGACGTAGACACAGACAACGTCCTTGCCCTTCTGGTTAATGATCGTGTCGAGCGCGATCGCGGTTTTGCCCGTTTGCCGATCGCCAATGATGAGCTCTCGCTGTCCGCGACCGATCGGGACCATGGCATCGACGGCCTTGATGCCCGTCGCCATGGATTCATCAACAGACTTGCGTGCGACAATGCCCGGGGCCTTGAGCTCGACTTGGCGAGTCTCTGCGGCTTCGATCGGGCCATGTCCGTCGATCGGCACGCCGAGCGCGTCGACGACGCGGCCTAGCAGTGCGTCACCAACAGGCACTTCGATGATGCGCCCGGTTCGACGAACGAGATCGCCTTCCTTAACGCTACGTCCGGAGCCCATGATGGCCACACCGACGTTGTCTTCTTCGAGGTTCAGAACCATGCCGCGCAGTCCGTCGCCAAACTCGACGAGCTCGCCTGCCAGGGCGTTGTCCAGACCGTAAACGCGGGCGATACCATCACCAGCGCTCAGTACCGTTCCGGTTTCGGCGACATCGATCTGGCGGTCGTAATCCTTGATCTCCCGCTTGAGGATGTCGGTGATTTCTCCGGGCTTGATGTCCATTCTCAGGATCCCTTCGTGAGGCTATTTCGCAGCTGTCCGAGCTGCGTACGGAGGCTGCCGTCAAACACCAGGTCTCCGACCTTGGCGACGGCCCCGCCGATGAGCGACGGGTCGATTTCAATTTCGAGGCGAACTTCCTGGCCGGTGCGCTCAGTGAGTGCACGGCGCAGGCGATCTTTGCGGCGATCGTCCATCGGGCTCGCAGAGACGACTTCCGCCGTCACCAGGCCTTCCGCTTCGTCGGCCAGCTGGCCGTAGGAGGAGACGATGCTGGAGAAATCGACCAAGCGGCGCTGATCGATCAGGTAGGAAAGGAAGTTCTGAACCAGCGGGCTGATCCCCGCACCATTTGCGACTCCCCGGAGTGCCGACTTTCGTTCTTCGGCGGGATGGCGCGGTGTAAGCAGGGCGTCGCTGAGTTCGTCACTGCCTTCGAAGAGACCTTCGAGCTTTTCGATTTCAGCTCGGATCTCACGGTGTCGATGCTCGTCTTGCGCGAGGCCGAAAAGAGCCTTCGCATAACGATGGGCTGCGGTTCCACCTCTCATGAATTGGCTCCTTGGCCAGCCGTTGTCGAAGGTTCGACGCGGGTGATGAATTCGTCCATCAAGCGTTCTCGGTCGGCGTCACTCACGTTGTCGGACAACTTTTGTGCTGCGAGTTCGAGGGCGATTGTCGCGGCCTCATCCCTTAGTTCGGCTTTGGCGCGGCGTAGCTCTTGATCGATGGCAGCTTGAGCATCGTTGCGAATGCGCTCGGCGGTTGCGCGTGCATCGGCGAGAATCCGTTCGGATTCTTCTTCTGCGCGGCGCGTGGTTCTTTCATGAATGTCTTCAACTTCGCTGGACAGGTCGACTAGCCGTCGCTGGAGATCCACGTTTCGCTGCTCGGCTTGGCTGAGCAAGTCGGCCGCTTCGCTTAGATCTTTTTGGATGTCGCTGCGACGGGTCGCGAAGAACTCGCCGACCGGGCCACGGCCGAAATACACCAGGACTCCGAGGACAATCAGAAGGTTGAAGCCCTGCCAAGCGGCTTCCATGATCGGATCATGATCGGCATCGCCCCCACCAGCAGCCAACGCGCTACCCGCGAAAATGACCGTGAGGAGCCCGACGAGAATCTGATGGAGATAGAAGGAAGAAGCTCGCTTCGATATCTGAATCACGACAGCGTCCTTCCGAGAACCTGTTCCGCGGCTGCGGTCGCAAGGTCTTCCGCGCTCTCGCGGAGGGTTGCGCGTGCCTCGTCGAGAGACCGGATCATCTCGGTTCGGGCGCGCGTTAGTTCTGTTTCGGCTTCGCTGCGTGCTTGCACGGTCATAGTGGCCTGCTCTTCTCGGGCGGCGGTCAGTCCAGCCTGGCGAGTGGCTTCCGCGTCGACACGAGCGTCACGAATCGCTGATTCGTATCGCTCAAGCACATTATTCGCTTCCTGCTCGAGCTGTGCCGAGCGGTCGCGTGCGCCTTGGATTCGCTCGGCACGTGCGTCGAGGGCCCGGAAGATCGGCTGAAAAATCAGCACGTTCAGCGGAAAGACCAGCACCAAGAAACCGATCAGCATGATCCACATGCTGCCGAGTCCTTCGCCCATATCGAATAGGCCGAAGAGTCGGGCATCAGGAATGATGACCAGGTTTTCTGAGGCGCCAGCAGAACCTGCAAGCAGTGCGCTGCTTGCTAGTCCACTCGCGAGTCCGACGAGTCGTCGGAAAGTCTTGTTATGTCTCACCATTACCGTGTCACCGTGTCCACGCTTGCGGTCTTGTGTGGCTTCGACGGGAGCTTCTCTGCGCAGCGGTTTGCATCGCGCTTTCTGCTTCCGTATGTGCTTTCGTGATCTTCTTTGTGTAGGTCACGGGCTGATTGCGAGGATCAACTCCGAGTTCGGAGTCGTCTCTCATTTCGATTTGCTGGTACGACGCTTTGTCTGCCGGCTGAAGGCCTGAATTCGGTTGGCAGAGTCTGGGCGGGTCGCGAAAGCCGTTTAGCTGTGATCGTTTGCGAGTCTTTGGGAGAAACGCTCGCTTGCGCCCGAATCTTGGGCGATCGCGGAATAAGTACCGCGATTCGACCTGCTTTGGGCGGGGCCGCAACGATTTGTTGACTGTTCTGGGTGAAGCTGTGGCCCGCTGAAGCCTGTTCGGCGATGCGGGTTCGAGCGGCGCCAAGTTTTGCATCGTGGGGCCGTCAATTCAACCGCCGGAAGCGCTTGATTTTGCACTCTTTGCTTAGGTTCAGGGATGGGCGGTCTCGGCGTCGCGCATGGACTGATCGCGGGAATGGGCTTGGCGATTGATAAGGCGCTTGATTGAGGCTTTCACTGGCCTATTCGGGCTTTTCCGTTCCAAATTGCGTCGTCCGTCATATTGATAGAGGGGGCGTCGATATCGCCCTCTAAATGTGCGCCCGTGGACAGCTGGACGTGGCGCCGGGCTTGGACGCTGCCCGAGATTCGCCCGGATGCGGCCAGGCTGTCGCAATCGATCACGCCGTCGACGTGTGCGCCCGAGTCGATGGTCAGGTGACCGGGGCCGCGAAGGCTGCCTTGGACGCTGCCCGAGATTCTCGTGTCACCGACCACTGCGACCTGGCCCTCGAAATAGCCATTTGCGGGAACCAGAGGGGGGTTCGATCCCTCGGCGGCCGGGTCCACGGCCGCTGCGTCTCTGCGAGAAGGTGGACGGCCCGGCGGGCTCATGAGGATTCGCCCAAAAGCATCGCGCCGAGTCGTTCAAGGTCTTCCATATTGAAGTAGTTGATCTCAATTTTGCCGCTGTCGTCGGCATTCGGGTGAAGACTGACCTTCGTCTGTAGATGTCGCTCGATTCTCTCAACATAGGCTCTGGTGTCAGCATCGAGACCTGCTGGAACGGCTTTCGGCTTTTCCGGCGCGTGGGTCCGTCGATTGGGCCCCGTAATGTCGCGTGCTGCGCGTTCGCTCGCCCGCACCGAGAGCGACTCGCTGAGTATCTTGGCTCGCAAGCTCTCGCGCGTCTCGACGTCAGCAACCTGCAAAAGGGCTTTTGCGTGTCCCATGCTCAGCCGGCCGTTCTCTACATCTGTTTGAATCGTTCGGCTTAGGTCTAAGAGACGAATATGGTTTGAAACAGAGGAACGATCCATCGCGACTTTGCGACCGATTTCGTCCTGGGTATGCCCTGCGTCAGCGAGTGCCTGGTAAGCCAATCCCAGTTCGATCGGGTTGAGATCTTGTCGCTGGACATTTTCGACGATTGCGAGCTCTAGCCGGTCTGCCGGATCCACGTCCGAGACCACGACTGGGACGGTTTTCCGGCCGGCGAGCTTGCTCGCTCGGAACCGGCGCTCGCCCATGATGAGCTCGTAGCGCTCGCCTGCACGTCGGACGACGACGGGCTGCAGGACCCCATGTTGTCCGATGGATCGGGCAAGTTGGTCGAGTGCAGACGGATCGAATTCGCGTCTCGGCTGTTCGGGGTTGGGGTCTATGAGTCCGATATCGACGAGGAGATGGCCTGTACTATCGGAATCTGGGACCTGTGTACGCAATACTGCGTCAACACTACTTGGTGTAGGCGTGCCAGACTGTTCGCTTGGCGGCGCGCTCGGAGTCGGCGGCGGGCCCACGTTAGGCGTTGGAGATTCGGCAGCTTGTGGAGGGCTGGAAATTAGGGCGCCAAGGCCGCGACCAAGCGCGCTTCTCTTTTGGCTCATACTTGTGCTCCTGGATTAACGGGGGCTTGGTGTTAATTGTGCGGGTCTGAAATGGGTGCTGCCTCTTCTTACGCCCATCTTCCTCGCTGCCAATTTGATTCAGCTTGGGGGTGCGGGATCTGTGTCGTCTCCGTGGATGGGGAGGACGGGCGGCTTTCTCGGCGGGCCCGAAAGTGGGAGCTGAGCGAGGAGCTCATCTGCAAGCTTCACGTAGGCGACCGCTCCCTTCGAATGGATGTCATATAGAAGGATGGGTTGGCCATGGCTGGGCGCTTCTGAGAGGCGAACATTTCTCGGGATGCGGGTGCGGTAGACCTTCTCACCGAAGTGTCCACGAACTTCCGCTTCTACTTGGCGCGCGAGGTTGTTTCGCTGATCCGCCATCGTGAGAACGATGCCCTGCACTTCTAAGCGCGGATTCAATTGTCCGCGCACCAAATCTACGGTCTCAACTAGATTAGCGAGACCTTCAAGTGCGTAATACTCGCATTGGAGGGGAATCAGCACCGCGTCAGCTGCTGTGAGCGCGTTGAGGGTAAGGAGTCCAAGGGACGGTGGACAATCGATCATAATTATTTCGTAGGCTTCGCCCATAGATCGTATTGAGCGAGCCAGCTGGTACTCCCGCTCACTCTTGCCGACAAGTTCTATTTCGGCGCCCACCAGATCTCGACCGGCAGGAACGACGTGAAGCGTCTCTAGCTCGGTTTCATAGGCGCATTGGGTCAGGGGTACTTCGTCAATCAGTGCGTCGTATACCTGACGCTCGGCTTTTATGATTCCGTAGGCGCTACTCGCGTTTGCCTGTGGGTCCATGTCGATCAGCAGCGTCGGCCGTTCAGATGCTGAGAGACATGCAGCAAGGTTAACGGCGGTGGTCGTTTTGCCGACGCCGCCCTTCTGGTTGACGACCGCTATGACATACGGATTCGAAGCCATTGATTCGTTTGACTGGCGCCGGATGCTATCCGGAGCCCCTTTCGATCCAAGTCGCAGAGGATAGCCTCAGCGGATTCAGGGAGCGGGATCAGTAAAAGGCGATAGGACGCCCTGGAACGCGCGAGAGCGTCCCGACAGAAACGTCTTGGTAACACACCAGAGAGGAATGCGAGCGGGGAACCCCCGAGTCAAACCTCAGAAATGGTGGACTTCAGGATCCAAAGGCGGCGACCAATATCGGTTCCAGGAACGTGATACTCCCGCAGTTCTGGAGATTCGAAATCCTCGGGCGCTTGAGGTCGCGTAGCAGCGTCTGAGGCTGGAAGAATAAGTGTCGATCCAGGAGCAGCCCACTGGGACATCAGGCGAAGGGCTTCGTCAGGCCGAGTCATTGCTTGTGCGATCACGCAATCGCATTTGACTTGGTCAACTTCATCGGACCGACCCAAAACAGGGTGGACATGATTTAGCAGAAGCCGACGCCGGGCTTCACGCTGGAAATGGTTTCTCTTCTTCCGCGAGTCCACCAGGTAGACTTCAAGCTGAGGAAAGAGGATCGCTAGGGGCAAGCCAGGGAAGCCGGCTCCTGTCCCGAGATCTGCAAGAGATCGTGCAGCGCTCAGTTCGGGAACTTCGGCAGCCAGGGCTGCGGCGTCTAGTACGAGCCGACGCGCCATGGACGCAGGGTTTCGATGGCCGGTGAGATTGATTTTGGGGGCCCACAACTCGAGGAGCAGAACCAAAGCGGTCAGTTGACTCGCAGATTCTGTGGGAGGCTCCAGGTCAAGAGCTTCAAGGCCAGCCGTCAAAATAGAAAAGACGGCGACCTCGGATTCTTCTCGAGTGTCGCCGTCTTTCATTTTGCGCTCCGTTCCACGGGGAACGTTTCATCCCGCGGACTTTTCGGAGAGCGAAACACCCAAGCGTTCCCCGTGGAACACTCAACCATCCGCTCGCTCGTCGCCTACAGGATCACACTAATCCAGAATCAAGCAGACTCGGAGACTGCGTCTTCATACTCAGGGGCGCCTTCCGGAACCACGAGGACCTGGCGGTAGCGCCCTTCCCCGATGCTCATCGTCGCCACTGCTTCGATCTCTTTGATCTTGATATGGATGGTTCGTCGGTCCCGACCGTTCATCGGGTCCAGTGCGATCGAGCGGCTGGTTTCCTTCGCTCGCTTGACGGCTCGATCTGCAAGACGTCCGAGCGTCTCTTCACGTTCGTCGCCGCCGCCATCGACATCAACAACGATTCGCGGAGCATCCTCGCTCTGCCGCATCGAAACCTGATTCGCAACGAGCTGCAAAGCGTCAGTCGCACGACCGTCCCCAGCCTGCAGGGCGTCCGCTGCCGGGCCACTCAGCTGATAGATCAGGAAATCACCTTCGCTTGACTCAACGATCTCGAAGTTTCCGAGCTTCATACGCTCAACGGCACCGATCAGAAACTTCCCAATCTCGCCGACATCTCCCTTCGGGGTACCCTTCGAGTCTACGATCGCTTCTTGGACTTCCTTCTCTAGTTGTTCCCGCGGGGCAGGTGGCTCTTCGCGCTTGTCGCCACGACCGCCGCGCTCACGACCTCCTTCACCCCCGCCCTCACGACCACGACCGCGACCACGACCTTCGCCGCGCTCATTTCGTTCTCGACCACGAGGTCGATCATCACCACGACCGCGACCACCGCGGTCTCCACGATCACCACCGCGATCACGTTCGCCGCCACCACCGCCGCCACCGCTATCGGGGCGCGGACCACGAGCTGCAATTTCCTTCGGCATGGCCACAATCACGGAGCGACCGCCCGTGCCGAAGATCTCCCCATCAGGAGCAATGATTACCTTCAACTCACCTGCGTCCACCCCGAAAAACTCCGCGGCCTGGCCGGTGGCGTCCTTAACGTTGTCCGCAACAAATTCATTCGGTTCCTGGCGTTGATCGTACATCTCTAGTCAGCTCTCTTTTTGTTAGCCGCCGCGGCTTAATCCGCGCGAGGTCGGCGTCCAGCAACTAAGGGATTCAGTGCTGGAGGTGATTCCGGACCCAATACTGGTGGGCGATGCCAAGCAGGTTGCTCACCGTCCAGTAGAGCACGAGTCCAGAGGGAAATGTGTATGAAATTAAAAGCATCATGCCGGGCATCATGATCAGCATCATCCGCGCCTGCATCGGATCCATCCCGGTCTGTGGCGTCATCTTCTGCTGTGCAAACATGCTCGCGCCCATGATGAGCGGAAGAATACGAACCGGGAAGTCGACACCGGGAATAGTAAAGGCCGTCGCAGGCTGCGAGAGATCGTTGATCCAAAGAATCCACGGTGCATGCCGAAGCCCAATCGACGTGCGAAGCGCATAGAAGAGCCCAATCAACACCGGCATCTGGAATAACAGCGGCAAGCAACCACCGAGAGGGTTGATCTTCTCCTCCCGGTAAAACTTCATCATCTCTTCGGACTGCTTCTGCTTGTCGTCCGCAAAACGTTCTTGAAGCGCCTTAATCTTCGGCTGCACTTCACGCATGCGTTCCGCAGACCGCATTTGCTTCACCATCAAAGGTGCAGTCACGATCCGAACAAGAATCGTCAAAACAATAATTGCCCAGCCATAATTCGGAATCAGCGCATAGAGCCAATCCAAGGCGAGCTCAAAGAAAACCGTCAACGGCTCAAGCCAGCTCCAACCACGATCGACTGCTTGCTCGAGATCCGCGTTCGCGGACGCAAGTGCAGGTCCCGTCTTCGGACCCAAGAAACCGCGAAGCAAATCTCTCGCAGATCCACCACTGCCAACGGAGATAGAAGGAAGGCGAGCGCGACTGCGTGCCTCGTCACCAACCTCAATTGCCTCAAAGTTGACGTCTAGGCGGGCCTGGGGGCTCGGATCAATCACAAGCCCGGTAAAGAACTGGGCATCGAATCCCGCCCATTTGGAGCGGCCCGGGATTTCAATAACAGGCGAAGCCGGCGATCCGAAAGAAAAGAAACCCGCTTGCCCGATACCATTCACAAACTCTCGAGTAACACCCTCCGTCTCACCAAACGAAAGCAGCGAAAGTTCTTTGAAGTCTGCGCGCTCTGACATCCGCGCCGGAACATACACTTCGAAACTAACATCAACCGGGTCAACCCGCGCACTGTCAAATTGCAGCTCTAAGTCGAAACCGTATCCATCCGGATCCAATCGAATCGTTCGAGTAAGAACGCCACTTTCATTTTCAGCGCGTTGCACCACTTCACGTGAAGATTCGCTGACAACTTCAAATCGCTGTTGCGCAAAGCTGGATCCAGAAATTCCAGCAATATCAATACCGAAAATTGGGACTTCAGAATTGACCATCTCGAGCGGCACATCGCCCTCGGGCAATCGCTCCATGACCTCGCGCAGCGTCCAGCTTTCGATCAGCGCGGTGCCATTCGAAATCTTAGCAATGACCTGAGGATTCTGAAGCGTGGACGTCCGAACCGGAAGCGTTGCAACGGGTCGCTTAGCAACAACCCCAGCGCTGCGATCGGCGCCGGCGGTAGAGCCGATCGTCTCTACCACCCGAGTACCCGAATCCGTTACCGGGTCACCCATAGAATCGGCGCTTCCAAACGCACCTGTTCCAGTCGTCTCTTCGCGAGCAAGCTCGATCTGCGCCTGCTCCTCGAACGCGAGCTCTTGATCGGCGCGGCGATCCTCCTGGTACAAGACGTACAGGACAAACACGATCATCGAGAGCGCGAAGGCGAGGGCTGTATTGCGATCCACGGTTTCGGAACCTTCTCGGAGCGTCTACGGAACGGGGTCGAATCCGCCGGGATGAAAGGGATGACAGCGAAGCACGCGCGTGAGGCCGAGCCTAACGCCGCGCAGGAATCCATGTCGAACGATCGACTGCTCAGCATAGGCAGAGCAGCTGGGCTCGAAGCGGCATCCAGTCCCGAGAATCGGGCGAAGGGCGCCGCGGTAAAAAACAAATAGAGCTCTAAGGAAGCCCCTTGAACGATCCGGCTCGGCTGGTCGCGAGTCGCAAACTGTGTCGATCCGGCTCAATTCGAGCTCAAGTCAATCGTGTCCGCGGCGATCCGCTGACCGATCAAAGGCGGTATGTCCAACAGCCCGCTCAGACGAGCGTCCAGCTCCGAAAAACTCATTTGGCCGCCAGGGCGACGTGCGATCACGACCAAATCAAGCTCCGGATTCAGCAGGCTGCGCTGAGATCTGAACCATTCGCGGGTACGGCGCTTAAAGCGATTCCGCACAACAGCGTTGCCGACCTTCCGGCTGACAGTGATCCCAAGCCTGGCTCGATCCGGCGACTTATCAGGTAACTTGCTGGATTTATTAGACTTTCCAGAACTCTTGACCGTGATGATCACGAGTTCTGGAGACGCGCGTCGACGCCCCCGACGCAATACGTGCCGATAATCACGGGAATCCAAGAGGCGATCCGACCGTTCAAACGGACCGGTAGCCCCAGCGGTGGACCCATCTCGGGGCCCAGACCCATAAGAGGGCAACTACGGTCCCGCTACGACTTGGACGCGACAGTAGCCGCAAGGCGCTTGCGCCCCTTGGACCGGCGGCGCTTCAAGATCGCGCGTCCGGCCTTCGTCTTCATTCGCTCACGGAAACCGTGCTTGCGGAGACGCTTAATTCGGCTGGGCTGATATGTCCGCTTCATCTCGGCGGATCCTCACTCTCTCACGGGCACTCCGGATTCGGAGCGTGTCCCGTTATTTTGCTGTCAGGGCTAGCGGTTG
>Ga0209711_10004024_pt1 | contig 12078 bp, 16 predicted proteins | sample ArcticOcean_MG_C_7_FD_187441 | JGI IMG/M metagenome (GOLD analysis project Ga0209711, IMG submission 187441) | Marine microbial communities from western Arctic Ocean - ArcticOcean_MG_CB11_88 (SPAdes) (version 2) | ecosystem: Environmental > Aquatic > Marine > Oceanic | place: Arctic Ocean... | reverse complement strand
GTTTGAATGACAGTCTTTCGGTAGTGGTTGGTCAATGTCTCAATAGCTAATGATCTAGTGTCTTGCAGACGGCCGGGGTGCTCACTTAGGAAATTTAAAAGTCGGGCAGAGGTGATTTGGCTGTTTGCTGACTATTGGTTAAATTAGTAAAGGAGGTCGACACAGTGATCTAAACCCGCACTTGCAACCTGATGCCCTCGGGAGGATTCCCATGAAAACCGTTCGCAGATCAAGTTGCTCTTGTCACCGGTGGCATCAACAGAATCGGTCAGGCAACATCACTCATGCTGGATCGAGAGGACGCCAAGATTGCAGTCCAACTACTCCAAGTCGCACAGCGACGCCGAACAGACCATCAATCGCTTAGGCCGCTTGGATCTACTGGTTAACAAACTTCCATCACAACGCTTGTTCTCATAGTAAATTGAAGAACATTACAGTCGATTTGTGGGATCGAATCATGGCTATGATTGCCCGCGGAACCTCTCGGTTTTCGAGAGAAGCCATCAGTATGAGCGCCCTAACCTTAGCAGGCATCTTGTTAAATGCTTTATTGAGCCAGATAACCGCCATCAACCGGCAAATTGATTCCTGTGACAAAAGAAGACGCGTCAGACGCAAGATATAGCACCGCCTCGGCGACCTCTTCAGGCTCGCACACCCGCTTCATCGGGTGCATCGCAGCGATCCCCTTGATCGCTTCTTCACGGTCCGGGGCATGGGAAATAAAGTCTTCTGTCATCGCCGTCAGCATTCCGCCTGGCAATACGGAATTGCAACGAATACCGTTACTCGCTTCGGCGCAGTATAGCGCCACGGACCTAGTAAGGTTGAGGCCGGCTGCTTTCGCGGCACCATATGCCGCAAGATTGGATGCAACTCGCTCCCCCTGTGGTGACGAAATATTCACGATAGACCCTCCTAACGGAGAAGTTGCTTCGATCGTCTTCACGCCGTGATGGCAGCCCATGTACATACCGTCGGCCAATATGGAAAAAGCCCGGCGCCAATGTTCGTAGGATGTTTCTACAATATTACCCAAAAGAGTTATCCCTGCACAATTGACTAGGATGTGAAGCGCGCCAAATTGATCGACTGTTGCTTGGAGGTTGCGCTTCCAGTCGTCTTCGTTCGTGATGTCATGCATCATAAAAACGGCATTGTTGCCAATACTGGCAGCAACTGCCTTACCGTTAGATTCATCTACATCAGCGACCACGACCTTTGCACCCGCGGCTACAAGCCGCCTCGCAGTCGCCGCACCTACCCCGGAGGCTGCGCCTGTAATGTAAGCAACCTTTCCGTCGAGTTGTTGAGCGTTCATAAGTGACCCATTTCCCTGGCTGCGTAACCAGCCTGTCAAATTTTTCCCCAGTGGAAAAGATACTGTGGCATAATTTTTTTTGCCCCATGGAAATGGAACCTTCCGCGCCTGAATTGTAATACAGACATATTATGATTGATCACCAAATTTTACTTTTCCTCAGAACTCCAGATGACCTAACTGATCTGGCTTTGCTAGCCTTGATTTTTGGCATCTCTGCTATCCTACGTTAAAGTCAATGCAGATTGTTGTCCTAGGAATTCAGTTTCCGTTTCGGACCTTCGAGCGTAATAGCGGAGTTCAACATGAAAGACTATTCTGGCAAAGTAGCTGTGGTCACAGGCACAGGGTCTGGCATTGGCAGAGCGACGGCAAGGTTGTTGGCTGGACGAGGGGCACGGATTATCGGTGCCGACCTGTCCATTGAATCGGGCCAACAAACAGCCGATGACATTATTTACCTGGGTGGCGATTCCAAGTTCCTGCAATTAGATGTTGCCGACCCTATAGCGGCAGAAACCTTGTTTAAGTCGATCAATGAGACCGAGGGCCGGCTCGATGTTCTCGTCAATTGTGCCGGAATCGCAACGACCCGCGCACCCCTAGCAGACTATCCAATCGCGGACTGGCAGCAGGGCATCAATGTTAACCTTAATGGCACATTCTATTGCATCAAATATGCCATTCCACTGATGTTGAATACCGGAGGCGGCGCGATCGTAAACCTCTCTTCAGTTATGGGCACTGTCTCAGACCCATCGGGTTCAAATTATTGCGCTGGGAAACACGCTTTGGTCGGAATGACCAAGTCTGTCTCGCTCAGGAGTACGCATCTCAAGGTATTCGGATTAATGCGGTGGCACCAGGCATCATCGAAACGCCGATGACTGCGCCACATTTGGAAAACAACGAGGCGAAGAATCACCTGCTAAGCGCAACGCCAGTCGGGCGCTTTGGGACCCCCGAGGAAGTCGCAGCACTCATTGCATTTATATGTTCCGATGAGGCCGGATACATAAACGGAAGTTACTACCCCATCGACGGTGGCTTTTTGACGCACTAAAAATTTAAGGAAATAAGTATGAACATAGAAGAACAAGTTGCTGGCTTGCTGGCGCGCGAGGAAATTCGTGACCTAGTCACCGCACGCTTCTCGACAACGGTAGACTGGCTCGACCTTGACGGGATGCGGGCGTGTTTTGTCAAAAATAGTAAGGTCTTCTTCGGTGACAACTGCATGAGCGGAGACGAGTTTTGCGACTTTTGGGCCGAGTTCGGTGCCAACGCGGAAATGCGGTTCCACTACCTAGATTGCGCCCGAATCATTTTAAGTGGTGATGCAGCCAAAGCCGAGGCCCGCGCAATAACTGCTGGAACTATTCCAGACGAAGACGCTGATGAAGGTAACATGAAGGACTTTTTGAACGGCATGCGCTATCTCTTCGACTTGGTAAAACAGGACGACGGATGGCGCATCCAGACCATAAATATCACCTCAGACTGGTCGTTTGCCCAACCTCATCCTGCAAGCACAGCCTTGGGCGGCGAATTCGACCGGGGCCTCGATACTTCACACAGGCTATACGCTCATATGTATGGATCCTGAGCAGACGCATCGCAGCACAGTGATGTGATGTGATGAGTAATGACGGATTCCCCCACAATGGCTATTTTTTGGGTTTGTTTCAGACTGCTGGGACTAATGAGCTTGAACCGGAAAACGTTTGGAGGCTAAGCGGTTGAGGATAGTAATTTTAAAGCGCATTTACTCCGAATTTCAAAAGTACCCCAGCTGGGCTTTTTTAGCGTTTGAAAGTTTGAAAGTTTGAATGACAGTCTTTCGGTAGTGGTTGGTCAATGTCTCAATAGCTAATGATCTAGTGTCTTGCAGACGGCCGGGGTGCTCACTTAGGAAATTTAAAAGTCGGGCAGAGGTGATTTGGCTGTTTGTCCGGGCATAATTTAGGATTGGATAGCGGTTGCTGGTTTAGTCGGTGGTGGTTGCGCTTCGATGTGATCGAGGATCTTTTGGATTATGTCTGGGTCAATGATCCGAAGGCGGCCCCGTCCGATGACACGCATGGTGCCGCCACACAACGGGCACACGGAGATATCAAGCCGATCTCGGCCCGTTCAAAGACTCGTTTGAGCGGTTCGCCGTCGCGACGCTGAGCCCAGGTCAGAGGTGCGATTAATTCATCTGCCGGTTCGGATTTTGCTATCGATGTGCATTCATTTTGATCGAGTTTTGAATTGGTTTTTTTACGTTTTGTGGGAACGATGAGTTTCCTCATTCGTGCATTTGGCTGACGGCAGCCCCGAGCTAATACTCCGTGATACCGCGCTAGGTTATGCCGGGGTCTGGGCACCAGAGCAGCAAGTTTGCTTAGAAAATCCAGAGGTGAAAACAATATGTGTGTGGTTCCATTCCTAATAAATACCATCCAGCCAGTTAACGGCTTGAGTAAACACGGTCATCCTATAGGCAATACGGCGAACAGTGCTTAGACTTAAAGTGTGACGAACCTATTTGATGGCTACCAATGACAAATCTCATACGCGCAAATGGTGACACCTTCCGTCTGGGTATTGTCGGAGACTTGCACTCCCACTTTGACACCTTTGATGTCCATCAATTCAATGCGCTGGCCTACGATCTGCTGTTTTTTACCGGTGATTTAGGTGGCGGTACACGCGAGAGCAGCCTGATGATGGCCCGCATGCTGGCCAATTTGCGCGGCTCAGTGTTGGTGATGCCGGGCAATAATGACACGGTCGATATACAGCAACTTGCGGCGGAGTTGACGCACCGACAGGGTCTGGGTCGAATCATGGCGATTACTCAGCAATCTACAGAGTCTGCCGATATTGCGTTGTGCGGCTATAGCCTTCATCGCATCGTGGTGTCAGACCGGCGTGTGACATTGCTCGCAGCGCGTCCGCACAGTATGGGTGGTCCCGATCTGACCTTCCCAGATTACATGGCTAAGACTTATTCGATTCATTCGCTAGAGGACTCAGAGGCGCGCATACGAAGACTCGTGGACGAGGCTGATGAAGAAATTATTTTTCTAGCGCACAATGGCCCGCTGGGGCTCGGTGATGGGCCGCAGGATATCTGGGGTTGCGATTTTAAGCCTGACGGTGGCGACTGGGGTGATCCTGATCTTGCCACAGCTGTTGCTTATGCCAAGTCGGTCAACAAACGGGTGCTGGCGGTTATTGCAGGCCATATGCACCTGCGTACCAAGCAGGGCTTAGAACGGCCTTGGAAAGTACTTGATGATGGCATTGTTTATGTAAACGCCGCCCGCGTGCCAAGAATATTTAACGGCAGTGATGATGTGTATAGGCATCACATACAGTTACATATTGGTGTAGACAGCCTCAGCGTAGAGGAAAGGCTCTTGCCCCAAGATGCTTGAGTTGCTTGTGAAGACGACTTCGGTGCATCAGATGAATATCGTTAGTGTGTGCGTGTGCGTGTAAGGATCAGCGGCGCCACGTGGGTCTTAGATTTCTTCTAATAACCTGCGTGACGCGCTGCTGGAAATGCCAAAATACTCCGCGATGGATTCAAGAATATCCGTTTCAGCGCCTTGTACGCGGTCATCGGCCATTGCTACCGCAGCGGCGAGGGTAAACGCGGTTTCCCTGTCCAGTCGATCACCTACCAAGCGTGCGCCTATCATTTCGATGTAGCGCTGTATCCCGAATTCGGAAACGTTGTGTCGACAGCGCTGGAAGATATCGGTGAGCACATCATCGGACAACTGATGGGCGGTTAGCATATGCATAGCGCCTCTCAGCGCGTCCAGTTCCGAGGAGTCCTCGGTACCGTCAGCAATGGCCACCAAAAACATGGTTTCTGCGAAGGGAGTAAACCGCTCAAGCAGTGCCCTATGTTGTCCGCTATCGTCATCACTTGATGTGAGCGATTGCTGCGTCCCAGCACTGCGGGCCTCATCGAGCAGCGCATCCCGAAGTCGCTGCACGACGGAGGTGTTAATGTTCATGTGCGCGCCTTTTTAGGTTTTGTTGGTTTTCCTCGCATCAGCTTACTTGGCTCCGGACAAAAGAAATCTAGCATGTGTTGGATAAGCTGGTTGCGTCGATTTTGGGTTGTGTTCCGCTCGTAAAAACGGGCATTGGAAGTGAGATCACGTGAAGAGTATAAGAAATTCATACGGGCGGTGTCGATCAGATTGTCCGATGCATGATGCTCGATAACGGGAGTAATTTTACGAACAGCTAATCGCGCATTTTGGTCCTGTCCTCATAATTAGTGAGAATTGCATGTTAATTTTAATTTCAGCGCACCGCTGTTTGGGTTTCAGCGCCGCCAATTTTTCCGTGACCACAGGCTACGTGGCCTCGATGGTGGACCATGGGATAATTACGATTTTTCTGCCCTAGGGTAATAGCGCTGGGAGGGTTTCATACTTGAAGGGGGCTCTTGCAATTTTCCGTTGGAAAATGCTGCCGCCACTAAAACTGCGGGATCCCTTTTGTGTTTTCGCGAAGCGAAAGCCACAAAATTGGTGGCCGGAGGTGGAATCGAACCACCGACACGGAGATTTTCAAACTGACTGGCCTGCCTTTTAGAATCGTTAGACGTCACAAATATTGAACGTTAGAAAAGATCGTGTGAATAGTGATTCCTGGAATTGTCTAGATTTACACCAGCTCCTAATCGTGCATTTTTATGGCGACATGGGTACCTTGTTAGTCGTTAAGCAACTTTGTATTCCTTAATAAGTATGTCAGCAGGAATTTTTAATCCTTTATTGAGGTTCCTGATCATGCTGATAGATAACGGTCTTTGTCCTGATAAAACTTCTGATACTCGGCCTGATGAGCCGATGAATTGTGTAAGATCTTTCGCAATAAGACCGTTTTGTTCCATTACAAATTGAATTGCCGCTAAAGGGTGAGCGGCCGGTATGGCGAAATGTTTAGCCTCATAGGCTTCGACCAATGTGGCTAACATGTCCAGTTCATCTATTGCGTCCGTCGTGTCGATATCCATTAATTGTTCGATTTTGGCTAACGCTAACTCGAAATCTTTCTCAGTATGAATTGGTTGAATGTCCATTAAACCTCCTCTGCATTAATTTGGTTGTACGCTTTGTGGGTGCCAATAAATCTAATGAAAACAATCCCCGTGTTATAGTGAATTTTCACTATGAGGCGATGGTTATTTCCTTTAATGTTAAAAACTACTCGACTGTCTTTAAGAATACTCGCATTTCTAAATTGGGCTTTAATGTCGTTTGGGTTTTTCCAACTTACCGACTTTGTAATTGTGTACCATGACTCAATATGTTCTCGGGTCTCAGGATGCTCATCCCAGTAAGCCTTAAGTGTCCTGATAGCTATTACTCTCATCCTCCCACTATGGGAGGATTGGCTGACGTTGTCAATCCTGTGCCGCCAACTTAACAACCATTCACCGATAATCCTTCGATGGATAATTCCAAAACGTACAAATGATGATTTTAATGGATACTGCCAAGTTAAATCCCAACGCGCGATAATTCGACTATAAATAAATCAACAATGTACAAACGATATCGCTTCCCAGCCGAAATCACCCAGTATGCCGTGTGGCTCTACTTTCGATTTAACTTAAGTCATCGTGACATCGAGGACTTACTGGCTCAAAGAGGGGTTATTGTCACTCACGAATGGATTAGATTATGGTGCAACAAGTTTGGATCGAAATACGCGGCTAGGTTACGCAGGAAACATCAGGGATATGGCGATACTTTTTTTATTGATGAAGTGTTTATCAAGATTGACGGTAAACAACATTATCTCTGGCGAGCTGTGGATCAAGATGGAGAAGTCGTTGATGTGTTTCTCCAAAAAAAGAGAGATGGCAAGGCTGCTAAGCGATTCTTCAAGCGAATGTTAAAGAAACACAAAGGTGATCCTCGGGTAATTGTGACGGATAAGCTGAGAAGTTATGGCGTTGCTCATCGCCAGTTGATTCCTGAAACAGTTCACAACATGGTGAAGTACGCCAACAATCGAGCTGAGTTGTCCCATCAACCGACCAGGGTGAGAGAACGGGGCATGCGGCGATTCAAATCGATGAAACAGGCTCAGAGATTCTTGAATGTCCACGCTGCTGTCTACAATTTTTTCAATCTAGGTCGTCATTTGGTATCAGCTGTTAACTATCGGTATTTCAGATTGCGTTCCTTTGCGTCTTGGAAAAATGCAGCGATGGTTTAGCTGCCGGATTGAATAGAAATTCCCCATCCAGGGAAGTCAATTTGGCAATACCCTGCCCGCAGTCAGGGATCGAACTTTCACCGTAGCGTTATTAATAGTAGCGACAGTGGGCCTAATAGACGGCTAATAGTAACCTCGCTGATGGCCTGCGCGATTTATCATTCTGCAGCGATGCCCTGCGACCTCAAAACTACAAAATTATAGTTTCTTGCGCGAGGAGCCGTACTTGTCGAGAACAGCCTGGATACTGCCCGTTATCATCGTCACGGTAATGTCCTCAACCAGCTCGCGATCTGTCCCCTCGCGGATCAAGTAATGGCCGCCTGCGGCGGGTAAACCAAAAGAGATATCCACCACAGCTTTGGCTAAACCCAATTCCAGGTCGTAGTTGTTGTGCAGAATGTCGGCCAGGTAATTAACCGCGCTGCTCCGATTGTATTCGGTTGGGTCGCCATGGTCTGCGAAACTGGGTTCCGCTGACAGTCGCTCAAGTATCAGGCCGCGCTGATCCATGTAGTTCATGTAAGCGCCCGTAATCAGCCTGATCATTTCCGCAAAAGTGTCTGCCCGCTCCGCCGCCTCGATTTGCTGGTTTCGCAAACGGCTGTATTCGCGTTTCAATAAAGTGCTGAGCACGTCCTGCAAATTGGGGTAGTAGGCGTATATCAGTGACTTGCTTACACCGGCCTCTCTCCCCAGCCGCTCCATGCTCACTGCCGAGACACCTTCATCGGCAACCAGGTGCGCCGCCGCATCGAGAATCAGCGCTTTACGAACCTCAGGTTCCAGTCGAGTCCGGGCAAGCTTGATTGGTTTGGCTGGTGTTTTTTTTCGTGGCTTTTTTTTAAGCATGGAGAAGCAAGGGTGCGCTTTAGTTTCTGGGCAATTAGCAGTGTATTATGAGGTTGACGTGTGTTGCAATAAGGTAGAAATAAGCATGACTTCGTTCGTTGAGCGCTACTTCGAACAGGGCGATATTAGGCTGCACTATGTTGAAGGGGGTCAAGTCGATGGAACCGCACCGTTAATCCTGTTCTACCACGGGTTCCCTTCTTTCTGGTATTCGTTTCACCTGCAAATGGAAGCTTTTGCCGATGATTACCATGTGGTTGCCGTTGATGGGCTGGGTGCCAATTTATCCTCACGGCCCGCTGACCTAGAGCATTACAAAATAGAAAACCTGGCGAACCAGATTGACGAACTTGCGCTGCATCTGGCGGGTGATGAAAAGTTTTATCTGGTTGGCCATGACTGGGGTGGTGCCCTGGCCTGGGCTTATGCACAGCAATATCCAGCGCGACTGAAGCAACTTGTTGTATTAAGTGCGCCGCCCTATAACCAGCTCTTGTCGATGCTGCAAACCAACGCCACGCAGCGCGAGCGATCTTCCTATATGTACTCCATGAGAGACGGCGATCTGAATCGAAGTATGACCCAGAATAACAACCAGCGAGTTTGCGATAACATTTGCAAGGGTCTTGGCAAGCTTCCGCACTTCAATGAAGATATGGAGCGGGCGTTTCGTCAGGGGTTGAGCGTCCCGGGTGCCATAGACGCAGGTATTAACTGGTATCGAGCCAACATTCCGCCGGTCGATGAAATTGCTGACGAGAACTTCTGGCCTGGTAGGCATGCCAGCACGTCGGTCCCATCGCTGTTGATTTGGGGAGACGCGGATTTGACGTTTGTATCGGAATTTATCGATGATCTGGCCGACTACGCGGAAAACCTGAGTGTTCACCACCTGCCCGAAGTGGGTCATTCACCGATGCTGGAGAAACCTGTCGAGGTGAACGCGGTCATTCGCCGCTTTCTGGCTACCGGGGAAGGCTAGGCAGTTTTCCAGGTGATGTTTTTCAGATGATCAATGGATAGCTGGCTATCGTTCAGTTGCACCAGGCTAAATCGATTGCCATCAGGATCGGCGGCGTAAGCCTCAATACCAATGGGTGTGGCAAGCGGCTCGCTCGCGAATTTTACGTCCCTGGCCTTAAGTCGCGTAATCTCTTTCGTCAGGTCTGACACTTCAAAGGCAAACTTGTTATAACCCACTTTTTCGAACGGTCGCGCTGCGCTGGTATCAGGGGTCACAGGATTAACAAATTCCCAAATTTCGAACACCATGTTCGCAACATTGAACCACGCGGCCCGCATCCGCGCGTCCTTAATACCCGTCACCTCGTCGACCCTGGGCCCTGTGGCTTTATTCACTCGACGATAGGGCTCGATGCCAAACACGTTCGAGTAAAACTCAACAAGCCTGTCAATGTCATGGCTGGCTAACGCAACGTGGCCGATCCATACCTGTCCTTCGAACGGTGGCCGATCAACCTGCTCTACTTCGTACATGGTCTTGTCTGCATCTCTTAAATAAGCGTAGTGAACGCCATAGCCGCCCAGGTCAACCGGGCCTTCACCCCAGGACACGGCCGTGGCTCCCGCATCCTTGAAACCTTTATACATGAGGTGTTCACTGGGTGATTGAAAGCACAGATGGGTGAAACCTGGCCCTTCAACCGGCACTGGTTCGGGAGTCTGGCTATCGAACTGCATGAGTTCCAGGTACGCATTGGGGCCCTTCATGATCGTTGATGCGGACGGCGCTGACGAAGCGATGCCCGTACCGCTGAAACTGCCTTCACCCAGGCGGGTCAAGTTTGCGGCATCTTCAAGGAATGCTGCAGATGCCGTCACATCGGCGACGGAAATACCAATGTGATGAATACCCTTGATTGCTGTGCCGCTCGTCCTGATATCCTCTGCAGTATTGGCCATCGTACTCACCGTATTTTCACTATTTGGGTTCAGACTATTCCCTACTGACGAATATTACAATAGAGTTGGTCGCAGCAACGGCATCACAGTTTCCAGGGTTAGCCTTTAACCTGTTATTCGCCGACACCGCGTTGTGATAATCGGCATGTACTAAATCATTCACCAATAAAATTTGTGCTTCTCAAGTGTTATTGGGCGATTAAAACAAAAGCAAACTCAGGAGAATATCTATGGCACCAATACCTCAAGGTGGAACAGTCGCTGTAACAGGCAGCGCGGGATTTATTGGCGGCTGGGTCGTCCGGCAGCTGCTGGACGAAGGCTATCGGGTGCGTGCTTGCGTTCGTGATTTTAACGATGAAGACAAGACGTCATTTCTTAAGGCCATGCCGGGCTTCGCTTCCGGTCGTCTGACACTGCATTCAGCGAACCTGGATGAAGCTGGCTGTTTTGATGAGATATTCAAAGGTTGTCACGGCGTCGCGCACTTGTCCCATGTTTCCAGTTACGATGATATGGACTATGTCAAAATGGTTTGTGATCACGTCATCAACAGCGTCAACCTGTCAGAAACTGTCAACCGTGTGGTTGTGACCTCTAGTATTGCGGCTGTTATTTCCGAGTCGGATATGCAAGAACTTGTCCGACGTCCAGTCCTCTATGAAGACAGATACCCTGATGAACAAAACCCCAAACGCCAGGCCAATCGTGGCCAGGGCTATTCAATGGGCAAGGTGCTCGCTGAACGTGCCTTCGCTGATGCCGCCGAGGAAAGTGGACGCTGGGACGCTATCACCTGTTGTCCCGGTGACAACGTTGGTCCTATCCAGTCAGCACACCAAAAGAACTCTGGGCCGTGGCAACACAACATCGAGACAATGCTGCTTGGCAAGTACTCACAGAACGTAGTGGGCGCCTATCGTGCATGGTATACCGTCGATGTGCGAGATGTGGCAGAAGCACACATCAGAATGCTCGAAAGCGTTAACGTTAGTAACGGTGAGCGTTTTATTGCCTGGTCAACCGAAACCCGCAATGTCGAAGACGTCTGCGCCAGTATTGGCCGTCTGCTTCCCGAGCTGGGATTTGCTGGGGCGGAACTCGTCGACCCGCTTCCTGAAAAAGTACAAGCGAAAGAGGCTGAATTCAGGGCCATATGGGCAGGCTGTGAACTTCGCAATGATCGCATCCGGGAAACACTTGATATGGAATTTCGGCCGTTGGACGTGTCGATTCGGGACTGTGTGGAATCGCTGATTTCGGTGGGGAAAGTAGCGCCGGTGCGAAATGCCTAAAGCCATGCCCGGCATTATTGATACACCGCTGTGGGGCAGTAGCAGATACGTCGATGGCAAAGCTGTGGCTACTTTCGCAAAAACACCTAAAAGAAACGCGGACAGAACAGACGCTAGCAGAACCATTGCACCATCCGTGGTTGCCGAAGCTGTGTGGCAGCACGCGGAGATTCACCTGCCATCGATGAAAACGAAACAATGGATCATTATCTGAGCTGAGATAGCGGGCTTTTTTACATCTTTCAAAAGCGTTTTAGATTTACACGCGCTCGATGATGATTGCAGGTGCCATACCAGAACCTGCGGGGTAGAACCGGCGGGGTAGAACCTGCGGGGTAGAACCTGCGGGGTCACACACTTTTTCAAGCTTACAGTTGTGTAGGATATGATCGACCTAGCTTGTTCGAATCTTTTCGCCGCTGTGGGCGGAGAACCTGCGGGAGA
>Ga0209711_10004023_pt1 | contig 12079 bp, 7 predicted proteins | sample ArcticOcean_MG_C_7_FD_187441 | JGI IMG/M metagenome (GOLD analysis project Ga0209711, IMG submission 187441) | Marine microbial communities from western Arctic Ocean - ArcticOcean_MG_CB11_88 (SPAdes) (version 2) | ecosystem: Environmental > Aquatic > Marine > Oceanic | place: Arctic Ocean... | reverse complement strand
TTTAGATGATGGTGGAGATTTAACCAACATGGTCTTAGATAGGTATCCAGAATTAGTAGCAGGTATTAATGGTTTGTCTGAAGAAACAACTACGGGAGTTCATAGATTGTACGAAAGAATGAAAGCCGGAACCCTACCAATGCCTGCCATTAATATTAATGATTCTGTAACCAAATCTAAATTTGATAATAAATACGGATGTAAAGAATCTGCAGTAGATGCTGTTAGAAGAGCTACAGATATTATGTTGGCTGGTAAAAGAGTAGTGGTTTGTGGTTATGGTGATGTTGGAAAAGGAACTGCAGCCTCTTTTAAAGGAGCAGGTTCTATTGTAACGGTTACAGAAATAGATCCTATTTGTGCCTTACAAGCTGCTATGGATGGTTTTGAAGTGAAGCGTTTAGAAACCGTTATGGGAAATGCAGATATCATTATTACAACCACAGGAAATAAAGACATTGTTAAAGGAACACATTTTTCTTCATTAAAAGACAAAACAATTGTGTGTAATATTGGTCATTTTGACAATGAACTAGACATGGCTTGGTTAAATGAAAATTATGGTGATACTAAAGTTGAAATTAAACCTCAAGTAGATAAATACACTATTAACGGAAAAGACGTTATTATTTTAGCAGAAGGTCGTTTGGTAAACTTAGGTTGTGCAACAGGGCATCCAAGTTTTGTAATGAGTAACTCATTTACAAACCAAACCTTAGCTCAGATAGAACTTTGGACAAATATTGAAGCTTACAAAAACGAAGTGTATATGTTGCCAAAGTATCTAGACGAAAAAGTAGCCAAATTACACTTAGCTAAAATTGGTGTAGAGCTAACAGAATTACGTTTAGATCAAGCAGATTATATAGGCGTAAAACAAGAAGGTCCTTTTAAGCCGGAGTACTATAGATACTAAGAAATTAATACTTTTAAATAAAAAAACCTCTCATTTCGAGAGGTTTTTTATCATTGTAAATGATTTCTATTCACTATCCTCTTTCATTAATAGTATTTATAGGCTTTGTTTTATAGAAGACTTTTAGCTTCTGCTAATTAACTCCATACCCATACCCATACCCGTACCCGTACCCGTATTTATCAATAAATTTATCAGGTTTAGAGTCATCGGTAATTACGTAACCTATGTTTTTTGGCTTGTATTTTTCTTTGTAGTCTAATACATAATTCACAACTCTTTTGGGCGAAAAATTTTTCCTAAAAACATGAATAACATAATCCGATTTTTCTAATAATTCTAAAGAATCAACCATAAATAGAATAGGTGCGGTATCAAAAATAATGTAATCATATTTTTTCTTGAGATGTGAAATTAAATTATCAAATTTCTCACTATCAAAAATATTAATATTATTATTTTTTTGTGTTCCAACAAAAAGAGTATCTAATTGATTATACGTTGTTTTATATTTTTCAAAAAGTTCTTTGAAATCATTTTTATCATCATTTATGATATTTGTTAGTCCTTTATGATTTGGTTTTTTTTTATCAAATAATTTTGATAAATCAGGGTTTCGTATATCTGTCCCTATAAGAACAACTTTTTCACCTCTACTAGCTAAAAAGGTAGAAAGATTATATGCGGTATGTGTTTTACCTTCATTTTTAATACATGAAGTTATCATAATCGTTTTTCCATCTTCAGACTTTGGAATTAGCATATTTAAATTGTGATAAATTCTTTTCAATAGTTCGTTATGTAATGATTTATTTCCAATCGATAAATTATCTTTTGTAAATTTAACAACACCTAAAAAATTTATATCAATAAGTTTTTCTTTTAGATATTCTATATCTACAAAAAATGTTCTAACAAAAAATAAACTGAGGCTAAACCCTACTGGAAGAAAAAAACCAGTAAATAAAAAAACCGCAAATATTTTAGACTTACTTGATTCTTTTTCAGTAATGTAATCAACTTGATTAATTAATTTAATATTAGACTCTAAAGAAGATAAATTAATTAATGCCTCTTCCTTTTTTTGAGATAAATAAGAATATAAATTATTTACAAGCAATAGATCTCTTTCTAGATTTCTCAATTCGGCTCCCTGTATTGGGATTATGCCAACCCTAGAATTACTTTTTTTCTTAAAGTCATTATATCTATTTAATTTCATTTTTAATTTATTGATGTAGATATTTAAACTATTAAGAATATTAGATCTTAAATCAATGAGTTGATTTTGTGATTGAATAACAAGAGGGTTTTTTTCTGTGGCATCAACAAGTAAATTATTTTTTTCTAAGATAATTTTGTTAAACTGAAAAATCATTCCATTAATATTTTCATTTTCAATACCAATCTCAGTGGGTAAAAGTTCAAAAGAGTTTTGTTTTTCTACCTCATTTAATAATTTAACAGATAGTTCACTTTGCATTGAGTTTTTAAATATCTTTTGTTCAACTTCATTTAAGTTCGTCAGCGCTGAATTTGTTTGAGTATCTGGTTTATATACACCATTTTTGATTTTGAAATTTGAAATTAGAAGATTTATAGAATCAATTTTCTCTTCTAATTTTAAAATCCTTAAATCAATAAATTTTGATGATAGTTCATAAACACTTTTCTTTTCTTTTATATTGTTTTCTATAAGTTCATTAATAATTCCTTTTAAAATATAAGAATTTAATTCTTTGTTAGGACCAGAATAAGAAATTCCATAGGTGTTTGAATTTTTTGGTGGATTAACAATATAACTTGATTTTAACCCATTAATGGTCTCAGTTTTATTAAATTGATTAATCAGGTAAGTATTTTGATCTACATTATTTAAATATTTTGTTTTATATCTAAATATTGAATTTTCAAACTCATTTTTATTTTTTGAAAATGAAAATGTATGTTCGTTTATTTTAATAATGACATTTTCCTTATTATAACGAATAATACATTTATTTTCAGTGTTGGTTTCTTTTAAAACAAATTCAAATGGTAATGACTCTTTTGTTAAAAGCTCATTAGCTTTCCATCTATTTTTTTTAAAATATCTGTAATTAATTCCCAATTTTTCTACTACCTTGTTTAAAATCAACGTAGATTTAAAAATCGAAACTTGGTCTTCGCTATCTATTTTATTATTGTAAAGAAATTGGTATTCATTATTATTAATAAAAGATGAAGGATCAGATTGATCTTCACTAATTAATAATGTTGCATTTGTTTTAAATATATCTTGATGATAATAATTATATATAATACCAAGAAAAATAAATATAATTAAAGATGAAATAATCAGAAACCTTTGTGATAAAATAGTGAATAATATTTCAATAATATCTATTTGATCTTCATTAGTATGTTCTTTGTTTGTGTGCATCATCTTATAATTAGTATAATTATAGATGTTAATAAAGATAGAGCCCCTGCATTTCTTAAAATCCCAAAATCAAATGCTAAAGATGCATTGTCAGGTCTTACATAAATTTTATCGTTTTGTTTTAAGAAATAATATTCTGAGGTAAAAAACTCATATGAGGTTAGGTCTAAATATTGAGTTTCAATTTCATTATTAGAACTTCTAATGATCATTACTTTGGTTGGATCTGCGTTTTTATTAAAGTCTCCAGCTCTACTAATGAGTTCTATAAATGTCATATTTTGATCTATAACATCAAACGTACCAGGATTAGCTACTTCTCCAAGTATAGAAACTCTGAAATTTAAGATTTTTGTACTTACACTTGGAGTTTTAACATATTCCTTAAGTTTATTTTTAATAGAATCCGAAAGAGATGTACAAGTTAATCCGTAAGCTTTTATTATGCCAATATATGGAATATCAATATTTCCAGAGCTATCCACTAAGTATGCATCTAATTTTCTGGCCTCTGCGTCTCTAATAGTTCCTATTTTATCCATCGCAATTGGAGAAAAAATTGAAGTGCTTATGTTACTTAAAGAGGAAATTTTTACATCTATTAAATCCCCATAAGTTATCACAGCTTCTGGAATTTTTATTTCTAAATTTTCAGGAATATTTTCAAATAACACCTTATTGACAGAACAACTTTCAGTTATGAAAATTACAAGTATTAAATAGATGTGGTTTTTTATATTCAAAGTAAAACAGTTTATTTTGCATAATTACAATAATATATATGTACTGATAAATATTTTTTTTTTAATAAAATATCATAATTTTAAAAAAAACATCTTTTTTGAGTTTGTATATTTTTATGGAAGAGTATTAATAAATTAATTCTTTTAAATACAACCTTATTGGGAATTTACTATTTAAAATAAATTTATCGGATATAAAATCTTATCTTAAAAACTTATATTTATTTTTTAGAAGATATGTTTCAGAGTATCCGGTTTTTCCTGATATTTCGGATATTGTTTTTTTATTCAAAAGCATATTTTTTGTTAAATCTCCTCTTTCTGTTTTTATATATTTAGCTGGTTTAAAATTTTTATTTATACTATTGATTTCGTTGTAATCTAAGTTAAATTCAACCTCTAACATTTTCAATGTTACACTACTCAAGTTTTTTCGAATGAAACGCTTTATATTGAATATTAACTGTTCTTCTGTAATATTTTTTTTGTTTAAAACTCTAATCATTGTGATCAAAACAATAATAAGCAGTCCTAATCCAACATATAGATATGGTCTGCTATTCTTTATTTTAAAATCTTTGAATATTATACTTTTCTCAAAATCATTTACATCATCTATTGAGTAAACACCATGAATGCTTCCAAAACTTATTTTATTGGCTTCCTTATATATTGCACCGCTATTAAATTCATCTACAATATAATTATCATATATCTTTTTTTTTGTTTTTTCAAAGATACTTAAGCCGTTATCTCCAGATAAAAATATTAAATTATCATAATCTGAAATTGTGTGTGCTGTTGTTTTAATAGGGTATTGGTTTGCTAATCTTACACCCTCCTTAGTTCTTTTTAAAATTAGCAACAAATTATTTTTTGAAATAGCATAAAAATCATTACCATTAATATCGCTTTCTAAAATATCTTTAATTTCATATTTGATATCGCTCTCTATTACATCTATCTTATTATCTTTTACATTAAGAGAAATGTATTTTTTATTGTCTATAAAGTGAAATTCTCCTCGATCCTTAATTCTGGATTCTATCTTATTTCTTATAGGAATAACTTTATTTTGACTTGTGTAAATTAAATCAAATATGTTTTTTTCATAATCATATTTGAATATACCCTTATCGGATATAACTAAATACTCAGAATTATCTAAAGCATAAATATCTGATAAATTCCCATATTCTCCTTTTGTTCTTATTGAATTATCATTATTGTATAACTTAGTTTCTATATTATCTTTATAGCCTAATAAACCATTATAGCACACAAATGTTATACTGTCAAATTCTCTAATTTGTCCATCTGTGTAGGTGATTTTATTTAATTTATTACCTTTAATATAAACACCGCTATAACTGCCAACAGCATTATTAGTAATTGACCTTACACTACCTATAGAATTAAATGAATATTTTAGGTTATTGTATATTAATAATTTCCCTCTTGCTATGACATAAAGATTATTATCTAGGTAAGCAAAATCGGTAATTGCTTTGGCATAAAGGTTTGGATACACATTTGGTAATTCAATAAATTTAATTTTAAAATTATTATTTCTTTCAAAAATTGTATTTATTGGACCAGAAATAGCTGCATCAAAAAGAATTAAATTATCACCAGATACATTAATTTTGTGAATACCATCATTTGAACTTACATACAATTCATTTTCATAATTAACAAAATTGTAAAATATTTTATCATCATAAATTTTATAAATTGTATAGTTGTTGCTAGAAAGGTTGTTGCTAAACAGCACAATAAACCCTATAATATATTTAATATGAGACATATTAATTTAATTAAATGAATAACTATAGGGGTTATTTGATGCAATTATAGTGGTTATTTTTTATACAGACAATAATTAAAATTTTAATAAATTATCTTTTTTGTTTATTTTTTATCAATTAGACTACTAATTTAATTAAATAACATAAGGTTAAATTTCACACTAATGATTGTAAATAAGTCACACAAAGAAGTAATTTTAAAAATTTAATTGCTTGCTATCTCCTTTCATATGAAAAAATTGCAGGTAGTTTCTAATTTTCATTCAGTCTGAAACTGGTATAAATAACAAACAAAATTACAGTCAGATCAAGCAGATTATATAGGCGTAAAACAAGAAGGTCCTTTTAAGCCGGAGTACTACAGATACTAAAAAATTAATACTTTTAAATAAAAAAACCTCTCATTTCGAGAGGTTTTTTATCTTTAGCATCTAATACAAATTCATGGCACTTTCTAAAAAGATAGGTTTACTCATAGCTCCGCTACTATTTTTTGTAGTTCTTAACCTGCCTTTTCATTTGGTTTCTGAAACTGGCGATGCTGTGATTGCTGTTGCTATTTGGATGGTTCTTTGGTGGATTACCGAAGCTGTTCATATTGCTGTTACTGCCTTGTTGCCACTTATTTTATTTCCATTGCTAAAAGTAATGCCAGCAGCAGATGTAGGCGCTAATTATGGAAGTCCTATTATCTTTTTATTCTTTGGAGGCTTTATCTTGGCATTGGCGCTAGAGAAAGTTAATTTGCATAAAAGAATTGCCCTAACCATTATAAAGATGACTGGGACTACACCCAACAAAGTCATTTTAGGGTTTATGATAGCCACGGCATTTATGAGCATGTGGATTAGCAACACCGCAAGTACTGTAGTAATGTTGCCTATTGCTATTTCTGTGATTAAATTGCTCATAGATGACCAAGACGGGTTTACCAAAGGAGATAAGAATTTTGCCTTAAGTATAATGCTAGGAATTGCTTTTTCTGCCAATGCAGGAGGAGTTGCAACCGTTATAGGAACCCCACCAAATTCTGTATTAATTGGCTTATTAGAAAGCGAGTACAACACACAAATATCTTTTTTAAAATGGATGACCATGGGATTGCCATTTTCTATAATGATGGTAAGCTTATGTTATTTGGTGCTGGTTAAAATAATGTTTCCTTGCAACAATATTAAATTTTCTACTTCGGCTAATGTTATTTCTGACGAATTAAAAAACTTGGGAAAAATATCTAAACAAGAAAAAAGAGTGCTCACCATTTTTGCCATTACGGTTTCTTTATGGATTACCAGAACCCTAATTAATTATATTTTTCCTGGCTTACAATTATCAGACACCATTATTAGTTTAATTGGAGCCATCTCTTTGTTTGCGATTCCAATGAATTTCAAAAAAGGCGATTTTGTGTTGCATTGGAATGATACCAGCAAACTAGCTTGGGGTATTTTATTGCTGTTTGGTGGAGGTTTGGCCTTGGCAAAAGGAATGGCGTCTAGCGGATTGGTAGCTGTTATTACAGAAGGCATTAAAAGCGGAGGTTTTAGCCCAATAATTGTAGTGTGTTTGCTAATAGTATTAATGCTATTTATGACAGAACTCATGAGCAATGTAGCACTGGTTGCTGTATTGGCTCCAGTGGTTGCAGGAATAGCTATTGGTCTAAACATTCCTATTTTAAATGTATTAATACCTGTAACCATGGCGAGTAGTTGTGCCTTTATGCTGCCCATGGCCACACCGCCAAATGCCATCGTATTTGCCAGTGGTTATGTAAAAGTAAGTGAAATGGCACGTGCAGGTATTATCTTAAACGTACTAGCTGTTGGTTTGCTAATTTTATACTATCTATTTGTAATTCCAATTATTTTTTAACCCAACCAACCTTCTCTATCTAAACTTCTATACTGTATTGCTTCTGCTATATGTGATGGTGAAATATCTTGTGAAGCATCTAAATCTGCAACAGTTCTAGAAACTTTTAAGATTCTATCATAGGCTCTGGCAGAAAGATTTAGTTTTTCCATGGCTGTTTTTAAAAGACTCATGCTTTCAGGAGAAAGTTTACAGAACGCTCGTATCTGTTTTACATTCATTTGGGCATTGTAATGAATGTTTTCAAAATCTTTAAAACGTACTGTTTGTAATTCTCTTGCTTTGGTAACTCTTTTTCTTATGGCAGCACTAGATTCTCCTTTACGCTCGTCTGAAAGTTTTTCAAAGGGTACGGGGGTTACTTCTATATGAATGTCTATTCTATCTAACAACGGGCCAGAAATTCTTCCCAAATAACGTTGCATTTCTTGAGGCGAACTTGCCAACGGGTTAGTACCATCATTAAAAAAACCAGAAGGGCTAGGGTTCATACTTGCCACCAACATAAAACTACTAGGGTAGGTAACCGTAAAGCGTGCCCTAGAAATAGTTATTTCTCTATCTTCTAAGGGTTGCCTCATTACTTCCAAAACAGTGCGTTTAAACTCGGGTAATTCATCTAAAAATAAGACCCCATTATGCGATAAAGATATTTCTCCTGGCTGCGGATACTGCCCGCCACCCACCAGGGCAACATCAGAAATGGTATGATGAGGAGATCTAAAAGGCCGTTCATACAACAAGCCATGTTCTTTTGTTTTACCAACTACAGAATGTATTTTGGTGGTTTCTAGAGCTTCCTGCAACGTCATAGGAGGTAAGATAGAAGGCAAGCGTTTTGCCAACATGGTTTTTCCAGAACCTGGAGGGCCAATTAAAATAATATTATGACCGCCAGCAGCGGCAATTTCCATACAACGCTTTATAGACTCTTGGCCTTTTACATCAGAAAAATCAAATTCTGGAAAATCTATATTTTTATAAAACTCCGCTTTAATATCTACCTTTGTGGGTATTATGCTTTTTTTACCATTAAAATGATCTATCACTTCCATGATGTTTTCTACACCCAATACCTCTAAGCCTTCTACAATGGCTGCTTCTTTTGCATTTTTTTTAGGAAGTATAAAGTAAGCAAAGCCTTCTTCTTTGGCTTTAATAGCAATAGGTAAGGCCCCTTTTATAGGCTGTACGCTGCCATCTAAAGATAGTTCACCCATAATCATATAATTGGCTATATCTGTAAAAGTACTTTGCTTAGAGGCAGCCAAAATTCCCATGGCTAAGGTTAAATCATAGGCGGCGCCTTCTTTACGTAGATCTGCAGGAGCCATGTTAATGGTAATTTTCTTGCCAGGTAATTTGTAGCCGTTGTTATTAAGTGCCGCAGAAATACGATAGCTACTCTCACGCACAGCATTGTCTGGCAGGCCAACCAAATGGTAGCCAATTCCTTTATCTATATTTACTTCTACGGTAATAGTGGTGGCTTCAATGCCAAAGACGGCAGATCCATAAATTTTTTCTAGCATTTTTTTCTTTAAATGTAAACAATAATTTTACGAAAAAAAAGTGTAGAGAAGGTGTTTTCCTTTTATTACAAAAGGCCTCCCCATAAATGGGGAGGCTTAAATTCACCCATTTATAGGGATTGTTTCGTATTTTTAATTTTCTCATATTTACTACAATTAAAAGCTATGGAAAAGAAAAAAATCACCTTTTTCTTCTTCTTAAAAAAAGTCACAAAAGTTCTTGTTATCCAGAAATTAGAACCCATGAACAGGACGTTTGTGCGCTATATAAGAAGTTAGGCATTCATTACGGAACTAACACGAAATGGAACAATACTATTCAGAATTTCACTTTCTGGTCGGTACAGGATGTTCACTAAAAGTTTTTCTTCTAGACTAATCATTCCAACCAGGAGGGCTTGGTGGAGTATCACTACCACTTCCACTTCCACTTCCACTTCCACTTCCACTACCACTGTCACTTCCACCGTCTGGAGATGGAGAGGAGGCTTGTGCTTTTTTTGGATTTAGGATCATAAACGTGCCAAGCGCAGTTAGTGCTGCATACTTCCCCATTTTCTTTATTGCATCCTTTCTGGTAATTCCAGAAGGAGCTGTTTCTTCCGTATCTTTAATTTCTTTCTTCATATTATATTACTTAATGAACAGTTTTTTAGTCAATAAGATATTTCCGGATTCTAATTTTACAATATAGATACCCGAACTTAAGCCCTGTGTAGAAATTGTTTGTTTGTTATTAGTATTGTTTAACGTTGTAAAAATTACTTCTTTACCAAGAATAGTATATAACCTTAATTTGGTTCCATTCGACTGATTGGCCAAACCTTCTACAGTAATAAAATTATTTACATCTGCTTTAAATACATTTAAATAATTAGTTTCTATTTTATCATCTATAGATAAAAAAGTTTCTGTTAAGTGTATAAAGAATCTTCCTACTCCACTCAATTCATTTTCGGCTGTTAACTCAAAGTCTTGATCATTTAAAAGAGTCATTGTTCCTTGAACATTATCTTCTAAATAAACATTTGTGCCTATATTAATATTAAAGGTGCCGATACTTATTCTGAAATTATTTCCCGCTTCCATATTAAGTTCAAGAGGAGCTACAACATCATTTACACTTTCAAGTCCCATGGCATTGATAACTAATCCAACTCCCTCATCTTCCTCAACTAATCTTGACATTAAAGAAGCTCCTTGATTAAAATGACCAGCATCATACCCAGGATCTAAATCAAGACCAAGACCATCTCCAAAATAAAATTTAGTATGGTCTATCTCTGAATCTCCCTCATAAAGTTTAAGAATTAACTCAAAAGAGTTTTCTAAATTTCTACCAGCAATAAAATCATCGCCGCCAGTTGTAGTTCTCATGGCTGTTGTAAAGGAAACGGTATCAGAGTTTGTGTTATCAGATGCTACCATAAATCCTTGCCCTGGAGCAAGAAATAATGCGGCGCTAGAATTATTATAAACTGTATATCCTGTACCATCTGCATCATAACCATAGATGGCTTCATACGAATCGTCAAGCTTATCACTATTTGCTGTTAAAAAGTTATTAGTTGAGTGCGCATTGGTATTTCCTTGCAAATAAGAAGGAAAAGGATTGGCTATTAAATTCCATCGTGCGCCTGTGCCTGAGTTGGCAGCATTATTATCTATAATAACCTGCGTTTGTAAAGTAGAAGCAGGAGTTCCAGTGAATTTTAAAATACCTGTTCCACCACTTATAGTAGCCATTTGTTGGCCTTTACCAATATTAAAATTACCTGCATTTCCAATAGTAGAAGTAGTGTAGTTGGTCCATGTATTCGTTTCATTATCATAGTATCCTATCGCGTAAGTATCACCATTAGTGGCTAAGGTTGAAGCGTTTGCAGTAACAAATGAGTTAATAGATTGCCCCTCTACAGGAGCGCCTATTAAATCCCACTCATTGGTTCCTACAGAATTAACATACCTATTATAGGATATATTTCCAGTAACAGTACCACCAATTATAATGGATGAAAACTCATCAGAGTCTGAGTTTAATGTAAAGGTTCCAGAGTTTGAGAAACTTCCACTCATGGTCACAGCTCCTGTTTTTTCGATCGTAAAACTTTTGCCTGAAGCAACTGTGATGTTTTGACCATTTGTCAAAAAGGAAACAAAACATAGTAATAGTGTTAACTTTTTCATGATATTTTAGTTATCAGAAATTAATTTTTCTACTAATTTTTCTAATCTTGAAATCTTATCGTTTTGTTCTTTAATCGCATTAATAAGCACCGGTACAAGCCCTTGATAGTTTACCGCCAGCATGTCTTTATCATCTGTTGTAACTAGTTCTGGAAATACTTTTTGAATATCTTGAGCCAATACGCCAATTTTTTGTTTACCGTTCTTTTTCATTGTGTAGGTCTTTCCATCAATTAGCAGTAGTTTGGCAAGCGTAGAGCCCAAAGACATAATATTTGCTTTAAGCCTCGCGTCAGATGATACCACAACATCGCCACCTATTGTCATATTTCCAGTAAAACTACCTTCTCCTGCGTATACTTTAGCTCCAGAATCTTCTCCCATATAAACTGCTGTTACAGCGTCGTTACCTAACACCACAGAATTATCTGCTTGACCAGTAGCCTCATATCCAATAATGGTTTGATTTGTAGCATTATCGGTGCTTGCCATTGCATTATAACCAAATGCAGTATTGTTAGCTCCTGTGGTGTTAGTTTGTAAAGAATTATAACCAGATGCGGTGTTGTTATTTCCTGTGGTATTATAAGACAAAG
>Ga0209711_10004019_pt1 | contig 12084 bp, 22 predicted proteins | sample ArcticOcean_MG_C_7_FD_187441 | JGI IMG/M metagenome (GOLD analysis project Ga0209711, IMG submission 187441) | Marine microbial communities from western Arctic Ocean - ArcticOcean_MG_CB11_88 (SPAdes) (version 2) | ecosystem: Environmental > Aquatic > Marine > Oceanic | place: Arctic Ocean... | reverse complement strand
CTCTGATACATATACAGATTGCGAAAGATTATCGACGATCACTACATCATGACCTTCGTCTTTCAATAGCGGAAGAAGATTTGTACCTACAAATCCGCAACCACCAGTTATAAGAACTTTACTCATAGTCCGCCTCGTCAATGTTTTCTTTAATACGATTCGCGATTTCCATCAGAGATTCAATCTCCGCAGCATCTCTTTCCGTATCAAGTTCTATTTCAATTTTAATTTTCATACTTCTTCCTTAAAGGGAGGGGCTTACGCCACCTCCGCCATTTTAACTGCCGTGTCAAGCGCGTCAAGCTTTCTTTTTGCGTTATGTCCGAACCAAGCAGCCGTAGCTCTAGTATCAGCAGACCTTCCCATTTCGTGGTCAGTCATATATGTTACTGCGTTGTAAGCGTTCCACCACGTTCCTCTTGCCATATCAGCTCCAGGTTGTGTATCAACGATTTCCAATGCACGTTCAGCAGTCCTTGAGAGGATCTTGCCTTCTTGATTTGAAGTACCGAATACTTGCGATAGGAATAACTTGAAAGCTTTATCAGAGTATCTTTTCGATGAAAGGAATTCTGCGGCTTCTTTGAATTGAGCAACGCGATTATGAGAGATACCCAATAACTCTTTAACCATTTCTGGATTGAAGTTGTTTCTGTGAGATAACCTAACTGCAGGCTGACCTTTTTCAGTCAAAGCCATAGACAGTGTATTATTACAAACAACTCTTGTCATAATGAATTTAACATCGATGGACTTACCATATACATGAGGATTAGAAAATAGAAGGTAACCTTTTACTTCATCTCCACCTGCGAGGGTAAAACCGTCTTTAACATCAGCAGCAGCAAAAACGATTTGACCGTCCTTGAGACTACCAGCTGTATCCATCTGCATATCACCTGCATCAACAAAATCGTTGAAGAAGTTAAATGCATCTTCGTTTTGACATGGTTTCCAATTACCAGATACGTTAGTCAAAATCTTGCCATCAGTTTCTCTAACCAATGCTTCTTGACCTGTAAGTACCTTTTCTCCATTAATTTCTACAAAGGATGGTTGCTTGGATACTTTCCAATCCAGATTCGCAGCCTTCATCATTTCCATTGGTGTCATGTTGTCTTCAACCGGAACTCCAAGGCCACATGCCACGGTACTCCTGACGATTGGCGATAAGCCATTGCAGCTTCACCATTTACTATTTCTAATTCATGCATATTATATCTCCTGTTTTTACATAATCAATTTTAAATTCTTTCAACATTACAGCATACACCTTCGTTGGATGTAAACATCAACTGCAGCAGCATTACCCATTCCACCGATAACATCTCCATGGTAAGTATGACCAATCATGTTTCCTGTTCTTTTATTAAGAACTTTGTGAATTGGCTTTCTTGCTTTAACACAAACTCTGTATCTCAATGGTGATCCACGTCTATCGACAGCACCAGCATATTTAAGATCTTTGTTCATACTTGTCACGTAAGTCTTGATAGTCTCAATACTCAACATATCTTCAGCACAAAAAGTATCAAAAGTACCTTGGTAAGCTTCAACACGTTGTTTTCCGTTCAAATCAAATTTCATAATATATTTCCTGTTATTTAATTATTTAATATAGATATTATAAACTATATCATAAAGAATGTCAATAGTTATTTTCATTTATTTTCATAAAGTTCTAATGGCATATGATTTGTGATTTCCCAGAACGAATCTGGTAGAATTGAATAGGTTTGTGCTTCAGCAATAAACGAAGAACCATCAGAGAAGCTTACGTAATTCAAGCCTGAGGTAGATGTGTTTATACTTGCTCCTGTTAATGTTAGCATTATATAAGTCCTTTAGCCTTAGCTACTTTGAGTACGATGGAATCCATCTTTGGCTCAGTAATGTTCTCTACAGCATCCCAGTCTTGACCACGGTTCATAGAACGGTATCTATTAGACTTCAGACAACTCATAACTCCAGGAAAGAAGTATGATACTTTACGACTTACGGAATTACCACCACCATTATTGTAGATGTCATAGTAAGCATTAATTGCTTGACGTAAACGATCTATAGCTTTGTCTTCACAAGCTCCTTCCATTGGGATTTCCTCTGAAAGTTTATCGATGATTCCTTGGTAAGTTCCATTTCCGTTCCAATAAGTATTAGACATTACACCTTCCCCTTATAACCAAGTTGTTCCATTGCTGCAACTGGTGAACCACAAGTTTCATAACCGTACCTTTCATTGAAGTACTTAGTACCATGATCAGCAAGTTCCATGTATTTTTCAACAGTAGCATTTTTGACTAAGAAATTAACCCAAGCTTTCCAAGGCTTGTAACCGTACTTGAACCTAGCAACGAAGGCAGGCTTGTTCATACCTTTCCATGAAGGATGGGCATCAGGACAAACATCAAGCATCTTACGAGATCCGTTAAAATCTCCACGATACATTAGATACATTCCATCCCAAGTAAAATCTTCTTTGTTAAATTTAGTAGCCATAATTAATTCCTTTCCTTATTGTTTAATATAGATCTATTATAAACCATATCATAAAGAATGTCAATAGTTTTATGATAAAAATTTCATTTATTTTCATACGGAACAGAAACGAAGTCAATTACGTCTTTAATGTTCGTTGATAGGAGAAGATCTTCGTATTCTTCATAATAAGATGATCTTGTGACCGCAAAGATCCAATCTTTGAAATCTGCAGCAGCCATACCTAAATGTTCCTGAGATTCTTTTCTTTCAGCAAGATCTGGAGAATTGACCCAGATACGATATCCGTTGGTCTCAAAAGATGGTAACTCATCGTTACCCCATGATGTGTCTTCCCAATTAGTAGGAATGCAGTAACCTTTCGTGTATTGGTCCCAAGTAATCATTACGCTACCTCCTGAAAGCCGAAGCTATCAACCATATGAATTTTTCCTGTAGAAGTATCTTCGATAAGATCTCCGACAGAAGTAGAATGACCTGTTCTGAATCTCTTAACAGATTCGTCTTCTTCCCACAAGTTAGTGATTCTAAATACATCATCAAGGCTATCAGCAACAACCGTGTAAGTATCAGTGAAGTATTTAAGATCTTCTGATTTGAAACCTGCCTTTCTTAAACCATGCGTATAGTCCATCTTGACTCTCCAATGATTAGACTCAGCAATTGCTCCATCCCATCCTTTTTGGTTAGGCAGTTCACGTTCTTCCTGTGGAATGGCAACTTGTTTAACGATATAGGTATTTTTCATATTTGATCCATTTGTTTAATTTATAGTACTATTATATACACTATCACAAAGAATGTCAATAGTTTTTATGAAAATAAACTAAATTATTTAGATCTTAAAGTTATATGGATATAACTAAAATGAATAAGGAATGAAATCGGCCGTTTAAGACCGATCCCATGATTTTGTAAGCATTGATTGTGCGTGACTTATTAGGATTGGGTTTGCTTTGATTAAAACATCTAATAAGTACTGCTTTTCGTGTTTGTAAGCTTTATGGAAGAACTTAGGATCGTGAGGTATAATGGTTTCGCTGTTATGTATTAAATCAGCAACCTTTATAGTCTGACTTTCCGCAGGTCCCATCGCAAAATGATCTGCATCCATCTTCTTACGGAATTTACGATTCCCATCAGATTGCTCTGAAACGTTAGTACAATAATGAACATACTCTGCTACTGTAGATCCAAAGAATTCTCTGATCTCTCGAAAGGTAACAGGAGTGTCTTCAACGACATCATGTAATAATGCAGCCGCAACCATTTCTGGTGTATGATCAGGAATAGTTTCAATTATCTTTGAAACTCCAATAGGATGTGTGGAGTATGGTTCTCCAGTGTATTTTCTTCGTTGTCCTTCATGCGCTCGAATCGCTAACATAAGGGCTTCTTGTATTAATTGAGTATCTTTCATATTAGACCATTATAACAAAGTTTGTGTTAAATGTCAACCGTTATTTTCGGTTCGTAAAATAGACCATGAACTCAGCAGGAAGTACTGAAAAGTCTTCGCTCTGAATATATTCATCATTCCATATTGCTTCGCCAATAAATTCGTGTTGGTATTTTACCTTTCCTTCCACTTGATACTGTTTAAGGAACTCATCTCTAAATTTTGTAATATCAGAAGGACCTGACGTTGAATGACGGCGATGTACCTCTACTGCGATATGACCTACGTTCTCATAAATCCAATCAAAGTTTTCTTTAGTAAAGATATCGTATTCTCCACCTTCACAATCTACTTTAAGGTAATCAATCTTTTTTATATCGTAATGTTCAATGAATTCTTTAAACTTGAGAGGTTTGAACTCACCAGCTTTATCTGAATTATAGACGTGTTGGATCATATGTGTATTATTCATAATAGCAGCATGACATGGAACCACTGGTGATTCCTTTGCATTAATAACATATGGGTTTGTATTTTTGATTGCGGTTTCTAACAGTTCACGATTAGGTTCAATCATATAGACTTTGCTTGCACCAGAATCGAGAGCAAGACAACTGAACATACCTACGCAAGTACCGACATCAACAACTACATCACCTGCTTGTACTTGATCCCACCATTCATAATCTTTGTTATAAAAGAATTCTCTTCGCATGTTTGAAATATGGTCTATGTCTAATGAGCCCATGTCCATATTAATATTGAGGCTGTTGTGATTCATAATGTATCCTATTAATGTATTAGTTGACTACCTTCTGCAACCAAGCCATCTATCATATCGTAAGTTTGGTCGCCGAAGCCTGCTTTAATCAGGTCAACGACGGTTGGGAATTCTGTTTCTGTATCGACTTCACCAAGATTTAAGTTCTTTTGTTTTCTCGGTGGAAACATATCGTTTATATAATGGGATGCGGCTACGTCTGTTTTAAACGAAGCACAATTAGTTAAACCAAAAGGATTATTAGCCGCAAAGCAAGCATAGACTCTACCATCATCTTCCATGCCTAGATCATAACCATTATATGTCCCTAAGAACACACCCATGTTATCATCAAATATTATGAACCGTCTTTTCTTTTTCATACATCTCTTTATAAGTTTCACGAACTGCTCTAAAGTGGTCAACGTATACTGTGGTATCAAACTCAAACACTTGAGGTTCATTACCATCAACGCCAATAAAGATCACGCCTTTCTTAACAGGTATACCAGTCATTTCTTCAAATGCAAAAGCATAAAAGGAAACTTGCATATAATAATTCAAAATCCATTCTTCTTTCTTTGGCTTCCTTGATGTCTTAAAATCAACAACCGCAAGTTCACCATCCCATTCAGCAATAGCGTCAACTTGACCTGCTGTTTGGAGCTCATTTGAATATAAGAAACACTCTTGGTACCAGATATTATTTATACGTTCATCTAGAATAGGTTTCATTGTATTAAACAGATGAACATTGGAAGGCATATGCTTCATTGCATATTTAGGATCATTATCCAAATAGTCTTCACAAAGTTTATGAACTGCGGTACCACGGCGGGATGCCTGTGTTGAAATTTTGTTAGCTTCTACATGACCTACACGATCACGCCACTTTTGGAGATCCTCTTTACCGAGAATACCTAAAACTGTTGTAACTGAAGGATAGCCTTTACCTGACGGAGTTTGGTATATACGTTTACCGTCAACTGCAGCTCTTGTGAGTTTCTCGAGGACTGGTGCCTCTGAATTGTGTTCAAATAATTTCATAATATAATTTCCAATAAGTTGAGTAGAAAAGGTGGCCTTTCGACCACCCTTTCGATTTAAGCCACCATACGAGGCTTGAGAGCGGTTGTCTCCTTTGCTATGATATATTCTTTAACTAAACCACTTCTTACGATATCTTCAATTCCAAATTGAACTACCTTAAAAGAATCGGTCATGCGTGATAGGACCTTGAGAAAATCTTCGAGTCCTGATGTGTCATGTTTGTGTCTAGTTCCAGCAAGATCATCCTGAGCAGTATCACCACAGAATATGATTCTTGACGAATCGCCAACTCGAGTAATGATACTATCGAGTTCATGATAAGTCATACTTTGACATTCATCTACAATAATAATAGAATTATCAAACGTTAAACCTCTAACGAACGATGATGTCATAAATTTGACTGAAGACTTTTGAGATAAGATACTCCATGCGTCTCCTCGGCCAAATAAATCGTTTACTATATCAGCATAAGGTAAAGCATATACTGCTTCTTTCTGCTGCAGAGTTCCAGGCATAAAACCTTGTTCTCTTGTTTGGACTGCGGAACGAACAATAATAACTTGATGGTAATCATCATTACTTAGTATATCACATAAGCCTAGATAAAGACCACACATTGTTTTTCCTGTTCCTGCCGTACCAATTGCAGCAATATTATACCCAGCGTTGTAACTATCGAAAAATTCACCTTGGGTATCCGTTAAGGGACGAATCTGATTCATACTGAATTTAGTATCCATTCTTGAACCTTCTTTTTCCCTTCTCGACAATTTTTTATCCTTAGATGATATACGACGTGCTCTTGACATAAAACCTCCTTTGCATCAACAGATGTAGGGAGCAATTAGAATTACTTCCAATCGTTGATTTTGTTTCCAGTGTATGATTTGTTTTGTTTCATTGATGTAAGTAAATCACGAAAACCTTGTTCGGGTTTCATCCTTCCAAGGCGCGCAGACTCAATCACGGGACGTCCGCTAAGAATAACAGATTTTAAATGAGGGTTGTCTTTTCTGAACTGGTCTATTACGGACATCGACATGAATTTCTCGATTCGCTCACCAGTAGTAGTATCTTCAAAGGTATATGTAGGCATTAGTATCCAATCTTATATTCCATAGTAGTATTTATACGATCATCTCGTAGATTTCTTTCCAATTTTTAACTTTTGTTAAATTATTATTTTCGTAATCAACATTGTGACCGTGTTCGATAAGTATTGATCTCAAACCCATATCAATACCGCATTCAGCATTGTGAGGTTTATCTTCAACCCAAATACATCCGCTATCTTTATAAGGTAATAGACCTTCGTCTTTATCAGCTCCACAGTCTAAACAGATTAGTTCTTCAAACACACCTTTACCAAATAGTCTTTCAAGATTTTCCATTCTTGCTTTCTTGGCGTATTCATCTGTTGATAACGAAGTGATACAGTGGAATATGTATCCTTCAGCGTGTAACATTTTAACGTATTTAATGGCGTCTTTAAACCCAGGTAGGAATCCAATCCTAGCTGATTCATTAAACTGTCTGACTAGGTTTCTTGCTTCAGTTTTTGTAATATGAAAAGTAGCGGCAACGTTATAAACGCCTTCTTCCATTACTTCAAGTCCATTACTTTCTTCCATCCACTTATAGAATGCGTATCCCCAATCAAGGAGAACACCATCACAATCTACAAGGATTAGTTTATCTTTTCTGTGGTCCATATTATTCCTGTTCTTTATTAATTTATAGTACCATTATACAACAGTTCTTTATGAATGTCAACAAGTTTATGTTATAAATTTGTGTTTCTCTGACAATTTGACCTTCCTTTCAGAAGATCGTCTTGTTTTCTTTTCTCGTTCTTTTTGTTTAAACTCTTTCTTGGGATCTTCCCAATCTATAGAAGAGGCGGTTTGTTTGGTCCGCTTAGCCATGGTAGTCTACCTTACTTGAAGTTTAGAGGGTCTGTAAATATTGTTGGAAATGCAGACTCAACAGTTTTCTTTGTTAAGCCCTTGATTGGAGTATGAGATATCATATTCTCTGATAACAGCTTTGAATCAGAAGGATGCATATCTTCGAGTAATTGAATAAACAAAGATTCTCTCCTTTCCTTTCGCAGGTTATCATAGCCACCACCTTTAAAGAATATTCTTAAACGTCTTGCTTCTCTATATAACATAGTATCAAGGTCAACGAGATCGTTCTCTCTATATGGGGGTGGAGAATCAGGTAACAAAAATTCGATCGTATCATCATAGATTAAACGAAGTACTTGTTTTAATGGTACTGTTTCAAATTCTTGCAGTCTTGCGACCTTTGCCTTTGTACTCTTTTCTTTTGCTACATCAATTAAGATGTTTCCTATTGCGTCTTTTATTTTCATAATTTAAAAATCCTGTAAATCACCAATAAGGTTCTTTAGTTTTTTCTTAACGAAGTAGTTGAACAAATGCGATCTTCCAACTTCTTCTTGGTTATTATACTCTTCGAGAATTTGATCTTGATATTCTTGAGGAATCATAGTTAGGTCAATCATTTGCTTGTTACGATTAAACCTTAGTTTTGTTTCTTCATCCATTGCGTCTGGATCTTTACTATACAATTCAATACGCTTTTTAGTCATTGGCTTCTGTCTTTCACCAACGGCCAAACAGTTATCAGGAGAAAGGATATTTGGAACACCATCACCAGTATCACCACGAAGAACATGTTCAGTTATATATTGCTGAGGATTTGCATGTCTTACCCATTTCTTTAGAACAGGATTGTATTGGTCAACATTTGCGAATCGTTGTAATTGAATGAAATCCTTATCTCCTGATAGAACAAGAATCTTTTCAGAACCATTATTCAATTCAGTACCATGTTCCATACAAAGAGTAGCGATAATATCATCAGCTTCACAACGACTAACATATACTACTTTGTAAGGGAAGAACTCTTCAATTTCTTTGCGGATCTGGTGAATGACATCAAACAGCGCATTCCAATCAAGGTCTGATTGGTCACGATTCTTTTTACGGTTTGCTTTATAGTACGGATAGAAATCTTTTCTCCATACGTTTGTGTTATCAGCACAGATCACAATTTCACCATATTCTTTCGAAAACTTCTTACGATTGAATCTGATGGAATTTAGAAACATGTGACGGAGGAGATTTTCATCTACCTCCATGTTTGTGTGATTGCCAATCCCTGCGAACAGAGACGCGAGCATTACTTGGTTGTAATCAACTAGAATCATAATTTATCCATTAATATTTAATTTGTTAGACTATTATATCACAAGTCTTCGTCAATGTCAATGGTTTCTTCATTTAATGTCTTTTTTAATCCACCTTGTACGCGTTCTTCATCACTATCCATGATTACTACGTTCTGTAAGGCAAATGGTTGCAGTTGATGTTCTGTTCCCATTGTTTGTAGATGCAAAGAACGAATGGCTTCAAAGATTAATATCATCCCTGGGAAATAGGTCTCAAAGTCTTCATCAAAGTCACATCCTGCTCTTGCCATTTCTCCTAGTACGTTTTCCCATATAATTTCCGCAAGTTCCGAAGAATACGATTCTTTATAATCTCGTATCTTCTCAGCAACGCTTTCCTCGTTAATTGGAGGATTAGAGTGTATCTTCGGAAAATGTATAAGGTTATCTTTATTCTTGGTAGGCATCTCCGATGTTCCTTAATAGAGTGTTCCACATTGTGGCGAAAGAGGCAATAGAATTTCTTGCCAGATTAAATCTGTCACTGAAAGTAAATCCATGGAAATAGTTAGGATCGGCTTTCATCTGTGTTAGAATTTGTCTTGTGACTGAGAATGCGTAATTTGCATGATGATTCATATCTTCATTCCAATCATACATAATCGTTGCGTTAGCGCCTGTCTCTGGTAAAGCACCATAGTTAGGATGGATACAAATCATCTGAGATTTGATTGCTTCAAGTAGAGCAATACAAGATGTCTCTTTCCATATATTAGGATATAAGAATATGTGTGATTTGTCTAAGGCTTCTAATACTTCATCATTAGATTTAACTCCATGATAAGTCATATTAGGATGTTCTTCAATTTGAGCAAAGAGTGGCTTATACGCTTCGTTACGTTCTCCCCAACCATAAATCTCAAATCCTGAATAGACATCAAGATGGATATTATCGAATTCTTTTGCCAATGAAGCAAAGATAGGAACAAGCAGTTCTAAACCACGGTGAGGAGTTGTATGATATACGAAACGAATTGTTTCCATATCTTTTTCTTTAGGATCATACTTAACTTCAACTGCATTATGAATGACTGAACATACACCATAAGGAATACCATATCGCATAATGTACTGATCTCTTTGCCATGCTGTCACAAAGACTATATGAGAAAACTTTTGCCATCCGCCGTCTTTTAACATTTCATTCTCTGGGTCTTCAGCAAGATCATGACACCAAAGAACATTTGGTACATCTTCATACAGTTCTCGCACTCTTCCGAGATGTACTGCCACCTTACTTAATACTTCTGAACCGACACCGTCTACTAAACGTTGTCTCATCATTTCAGTACCGCCACTTGAATTCTTCGATAATTCTGTTTCTACTACATCGCCTTTATATATGCAACTCATTTTAATTCTCCATAAATTTTGTCTGCTTCACGTTCATTGTCAAATATTTCATCAAGGGATAATAAGTTTCCTTTGCTCTCCCACCATAGGTCGATGAATTCGTACGAATAAACAGCCGCGTTTGCTTGTTCGTTATAGAAATATATATTCTTTGATCTAAAGTCTGTTATGTTGTGATTAAACAACGGAAAGGAAATAACCAACCCAAACCCATGTAATATATTGTTCTCTGTTGTTACAGGAGATCCTAGAGGCATGCGATAATTAATCTTGTCCTCAAAGTCTCCAAAGTAATATTCTACTAATTTTTCTGCATACCATCTTTTAATTGCATACGCTTGTAAACCATGATCCCACATCTCGCGCTTCTTTGGAACGAATGGTATATACTCATTCTTATAATCATAAGGGTACTCGAAAACATTACACATCTGTAACGCTCCCCATTCCCACTGACTACACTTATCAATATATTCCTTTAATGTAAAGTTCCAATATTGAAGTGGTTCATAGTCAAGATCATCTTCAAAGAAAATACCGTATTCTTCATCTGTATTTTCCAACCACCATTTGATAGTTAATAGATGACTTGACGTAACACCTTTTGTTGTTTTAGCGATAAGCTCAGGATCACCGGCGAAAGGAATACTTTTGCCTTCTTCATAACGATCGTATAAATGGACTTTGATATCATCAAGACCATGACGTGAAAATTCTGACTCTGTCCAAGCCCGGCGATCCTTACACTCAGCAAGGTTTATTACGTTAGGCTTCGGAAGATTCTGTAACTTGTCTGTTATTGCTATCATCAAAAATCTCATCATGAATCATATCCAACGCACCATGTAAATTGTGCAGTGAACCATTATTATGTACTCGATATGTTCTAATATCCATTTCTTCTTTTAGTACATACGCATTATCTATATCAGTTGCACTACCGACTGTCCATTCTTTAATTAGACTGCCGTTAAAATACTTTCTGCTATCAGAAGAATAATCACATCCTTCTCTTGTTAATTGAACAATGACAATATTTTCTAAACCAACCTTTTTAATAATAGGTTCAAGCTCTTCAACAAATCCACCATCTGCTAATGCATAGTTTTTATCTTCAGAGATTTCTTCGGCAACCGAACAACCAAAATAATCTAATCCTTTCTTTGGCTTAATGATATCTTCCGATACATGAATCATTGCTTCACGTCTTGACATACCGTTAAGAGCAAACTCAGCTTTTTCTTTTTGTGCTCTATCGTTATATCCTTCCATGAACCATCTTTCATCAACATCAAAGTGTTTAATCGTTTCTTTGAATAATTGATACTTAAAAGACAGATTACCAAATCCGTATTTTTCTTTATATAAACTAGCGGCTTCGTCCTTTCCTGAAGCTGGCGGTCCGTTAAATATTACTATCATCTCTCTTCTCTTTGAGTTGAGTGAAACCGTATTTACAAATATAGTAGGCATCTACGATATCAGTAATAGGATTCCACGATTTGTTTATTATACCACATTTTTCTCGAACGTCAACACCGCATTCTTCTTCGAACGCTTCTATCATTAAGTCCTTGCCTGCATTGCCTTTACCACAACCAAACTTTTTAATCATTGTTGGTGCGTATACATCATAAGCAATTCCTTTCTCCCATAGTTTATGTTTAAGTAAACCACAGTTCTCTGCTATTTGAAATACTCTACCAACCGCTCCAAATGCGTATCCTTCAATTCCAACAAAGTCACACTCAAAACATTTAG
>Ga0209711_10004018_pt1 | contig 12086 bp, 8 predicted proteins | sample ArcticOcean_MG_C_7_FD_187441 | JGI IMG/M metagenome (GOLD analysis project Ga0209711, IMG submission 187441) | Marine microbial communities from western Arctic Ocean - ArcticOcean_MG_CB11_88 (SPAdes) (version 2) | ecosystem: Environmental > Aquatic > Marine > Oceanic | place: Arctic Ocean... | reverse complement strand
GTGACTGCTGCTGCTGCTGGCAAAATTACTGAATAATTTGCGATTCGATCATTCCTGAGCGATAACGCAAAGTTCAGGCTGAAGGCCTGATTTAGCCTCATGCCTTAATCGATGGCCCCGAATTGAAGCAATTGGCTTTTTAGCGATGACACATCGGCCAAGCGGACTTCGCCACGAGACCGTTAAGCTGCTTTCGTTCTGGCCGTTGGCGGCTGCGGGGTATTCAGAAAAGTAAAGAACCCATGCACCAGCACAATCAAGATAAAATCATCGCTGACCTGTAGTAGCCGGCTTAATCCGAGGCCACCCAAAAACGCAGCAATACAGTTTATTAAGCGCCAGCGCAGGGTAAGGTAATGCAGGCCGGCAAAAATTAGGTTGCTGACAATAACGGCCCAGATTGAGCCCAGTGCGCTCTGCAACAGTTGCGGCGCGATCAATCGAAAGACAAGCTCCTCCGCAAACGAGATAAATCCCAGATAGCACAACCAAAATAGATGATGGCGACGTACTGCGACCCCGTGCCACCGCCAATGCAATAGCACGAAACCGAGCAGGCCAAGAATGAGGGCAACATGATGGGGCCCGATCTGCAACAAGCCTAAAAGCTCGGCGGCGGGACCTAATAAATCTGCGCCATCGCCAAACAAAACCCCATAAAAGACGGAGAAACCCAGGCAAAGCACTAAGAGCAGCCCCATCGTGAGACCATGGCGGACTAACACCAATCGAAAACTATCGATGGAAAACCCGTTCAGGCCAACCTGTCGCTGTAATCGCCTAGGACGGCTTTGACCCAGCTTGGTCATCGAATACCCTTATGATTTGGATTTAGACTTCAGCACATTCTATACGCGCGCTATTGTCCGACGACCATCGCATCACTTGCTCAGCATTCGGGCTGGTTCCCACCCGAATATTCGACCAAAACCAGGTTGTTCAAGGCTAGGTTGTTCAAAACCAGATTGTTCAAAACCAGGTTCTTCAAAACCAGGTTGTTCAAGACTGGGATGTTCAAAACAGCCTGGCGCCACCGAATCTTGCGGCTTAAACACGGGCCTGAGCACGTGTTTGGGGGCTTAACCCGCCCACTATGCGACAAGTCCTGCCCGAAACTCCGGCGCCGCCAGGGCAATCAGGGCCTCAATTCGGTCACGATGATTGAGCGTTTTCAAATGCGCCACGCCGAACTCCGTCACAACAATGTCGACATCGGTTCGCAGCGCCGTGACCATCGCCACCTTCGGCACAATTCTAGAAACACTGCCGCCCTTTGCTGTTGCCGTCAGCGCAACAATTGAGCGCCCGCCTTTGGACGCTTTTGCCGCCCGCATAAAGTCAACCGAGCCCCCGGTGCCCGAAATCTGTCTGCCACCCGCAACCTCCGCATTGACCTGGCCAAAAAGATCCACTTCAACCGCCGAGTTAATCGACACAAATTGATCCAATTGCCGAATGATGTTGACGTCGTGCGTATAGTTGGCCCCGCGAAACACAACATCAGGCCTTTCAGACAACCAGTTGAAAAATGCCTGATTGCCCAGCGCCATTCCGGTGACATGCTGACCTCGGTCAATGGCTTTGCGCTGGCCCGTCACATTCCCAGAAAGAATCAAGGCTTGTCCGCCGCCGTCCAACAAGCCGCCATGCAACCCCAAATCATTTCTATGCCGCAACTGACCTAAGATCGCCGCGGGTATGGCGCCAATTCCCGTCTGCAAGCAATCGCCATCTTGAATTAGTTCCGCAACCCTTTGACCGATCTTGATCGAGATATCGTCAAGTTCAGGCGCCGCCATCTCGGGCAAAGCCTGATTAGACTCAAACACATAATCGATTCTGGCAGGATTAATTTCGAGTCCGCCCGCGGGCGCAACAAAACCATGATTCACTTCAACGATGACCCTTTTAGCGCAATCGAGTACCGCCGCGTTGAAATCAACATTGGGCCCCATTCGAAGCACCCCGTCGCGATCATAGGCCGCTTGCAGCAAGCAAACATCCAACCCTCGACTCAAATAGTCGTACACCGCCCGCATTTGCATGGGCAAAAAGTGTACCCGACGCGGGTCGGCCGCCTTGGCCAGGGTTGGTGACATAAAGAAGGTGGCAATCGACGCCGTATCGTTGAAGGCCGTAAAGTCGGTGGTATTTAAACCCGGAAGTGGGAACTGGATGAACGCTAAGTCGGGCGGCAAGTCCAGCGTTGCCAAATGCGCGAGGAGCCCCCGTGGCTCATTACTACTACCGGCCACATACACGCGTTGCCCAGAACGAAAACATGCCAAGAGGGTTTTCATAAACTCAACACCTTGTTTTTAAACCACCGCGAGCGAGCAACCGTCAGCGCACAGGGCGCCTTGGCTATTGAGCATCGCGACAAAGACTGCCCAACCCAGACCGGTGAAGGGCTTGTCGTTGGCCCACGACGGGTTGGTCCCCTACTTGTTAGCCCGCTCAGATATGGCCGCTGGTGCCGCCATCCACCTCAATGGCCGCGCCATTCACATAGGACGCGGCATTGGATACCAAAAAGACAATCATGGCGGCAACTTCTTCTGACGTGCCATATCGGCCCACCGGCACCCCGCGCCCATTGCGCATCAGCACTTCTTCTTTCGTTGAATCGGCCGCCTCGGCAATCTCGGTTGCCGCACGGTCCCACATGGCGGTGTGAATCAGCCCAGGTAGCACCGAATTTACCAACACGCCATCACTGCCATACTTTCGGGCTAATGATTTTGCCATCGAGATCATGGCGGCTTTGGTCGTGCCATAGTCGATGAGCGCGGCATTCGGATATTTTGCAGCGCCACTGGCGACCATGATCACCCGACCCCATTTTTGCTTGCGCATCGCGGGCAGGCAGTGCCGGGTACATCGTACAGCCGAAAGCAGATTCAGTTCATGCAGCGACTGCCAGTCCGCATCAGACATGTACAGAAAATTCCGCGAGGGCGAGGCCCCAACATTATTAATCAAAATATCAATATCACCCGACGCCGTTGCCGCCTCGAGAAAGGTTTGGGTGGACGCCGCATCTTCCATATCAGCGATAAATCCGGTCACAGTTCCAGCGCCTTTTGGCTGATAACCCGCAAGCGTTGCAACACCCGACTCAGTCCGCGCGCAGAAGCTCACATCCGCACCATGATCCGCCAACAGTTTGACGACCGCCTCACCAATCCCAAGACTTGCGCCCGTCACCAGTGCCCGCTTACCACTCAAATCCAAATCAATCATTTCGTCCTCCTTGCTTGTTCTTGATCATTACCCCAAAACGCTCGACTACCAAACCTTCCAGCAGCGCAGCATTAATCGCTTCCGTCGGATCACGGTTATCTCGTTTTCACCGCATCATCTTATAACCCAAGCTCTGGCTCCAACACCGGGCCGAGTTACAAATGCGGCAAGCCCATCGACACAAGCCCGACTATCAATAACAGATAGCTCACAATTAAAGCCTAGCGAACTTGAAACCGACCTTCGATTCCCGTAATCGTTTGCTGCTCATAAGACAGCAGCCCAGCGCGGCCGTCCAACTCAACCCGAACATGATACGGACCGGCTTTAAAAAAGCCGTCAAAATAACCATCCGTTCCAATCACCGGCGTTGTCACCGGCAACAAATTAAATTGCAGCGCTCGCGCATCACCGTCTGCTGAGGGCACGGGACTGACCGGCGAGCTCTGAAGACTCAATGGGGTCACCTCGCAAGAACCGGCAGCCGCGCAACCGCCATTATCCGTTCGCAGAAAAGACGCGCCGCCTGCAATGACGGCAAAAACACCGGTCGAATCCTCGGGCTCAAACGTCATCGGCACGGTCATGACCATCATCGCTTCGCCTTCAGCGCGCACACCGTCCTCGCCTTCGGTCCACGTCACGCGATACGTCAGGTTTTCTGCAGACTCGGGCAGCCTGGACAATCCTGCAACCATCGCGGCGGCGGGTCCTGCTGAACTCTGACCCACCTGATCGATCAAACCCTCCTTAGACAAATACCCGCCGGGCAGGGGATCGAAACACAAAGCCTCGCCGCACAAGACCGCAAACAAACCTTGGGATAAACCCTCGGACCCTGCCAATGCAGGATTTACAGAAAGCGTGAAGCCCGATTGCGCGCTGCTAGCGTCTACTGCCTGCAGCGACAGATCAAAGCCATTACTCACGCCGAGCGCAACCTCTTGAATTTTAATTGCGCCTTGGATTCGGTCGAATGATTGGCCCTGATACCCTAAAAACGATTCGCCAGCGCCGCCAATGTCCGCTAATTCAACCACGAGATAATAATCACTGACGTCATCGAACCAGCCAGTAACCAAATCATATAGATTTGCGGCCTTCAACTTTTCGATTAACCCCTCGCCGAAAAGTGCCAGCAAATCAAATTCCAAAAGCAGGGGGTAACCTGGATATTCGACAGGCACCCGAGCCGCTATGATCGCTGGCTGAACATCTTCAATGGCTTGCGTCGCGTCCACCCAAAACGGGCCAAACGGCGCAGAAGTTTCTACAACCTGGTTTTGAATCGGCGCCAAAAAGCTAACCGAGGTGCCATCCGACAACCAATCCACTTCAAAACTTGTTTTGAACAAGCGCTCACTAATCTCAGCACCAAAAACAGCGTCTTCGCCGTCAACTAAAGAAATCGTGAGCTTTAAACGACCGGATCGGCCACTCGCTGGCACCCGGTCGAGTAAAAAAGCAACGCGCGCTGAGTCTGTACCAATGCCCTCACCCGCAAGAATGGCCTGAATAGGGCTCAAGTCAATGGCCGCATTGCTAAGATCGATCTTTAAGACACGATCCTCGACAATCGGGTTCAGGCTATAAAACGTTGGCTTGGCCCTGCCATCAACATGGTCCGATAAAGCAATCGCGTGGGCGTTGAAGCTCGACTCGCTCGAACCTAACGTATCCAAGAGCCCATCATTATTCACATCAAAATCAACCGCCATGCCGGTTGCTTGGCAAGCCGCATCGCAAGCATCTGGCCGGCCATCGCCATCGGCGTCGGTTAAGCCCCCAAGACTAATCAAAGCATAACCATCCATGACGTCTGTAACGCCATCGTCATCGTCATCCAAATCGGCGGCCATACCCAGCGCCGTACAATCAGCCGCACAGGCGTTAGGGCGGCCATCGCCATCGGTATCTGTTAAAGAACCCAGCGCGATCAGCGGATACCAATCATTAGTGTCCAAGACGCCATCATTATCACTATCCAGGTCCACCGCCATACCGAGGCCCGCACAAACGGCATCGCAAGCATCGGGCCGACCATCGCCGTCCGTATCCAGCAGGCCATCAAGGGCTATCAGCGGAAAAGCGTCGTTAACATCTAAAACGCCGTCGCCGTCATCATCCAGATCCTCAGCATTCGCGATGCCATCGCCGTCAAGATCAATCGCTAAGTTATTGCCACCGCTGCCTGAATTTACGGCGACCAGTTGATCCTCAATATCGGTCGCCAGCTTGGTCTTGGCGTCCGGAGCAATGGCGCCCTGAACCAGCGCGTCACCGGAAAACCCGAACAGATACCGAATAATCAACAAGCCATCCGTCAGCGGGAGCGCCTTGCCATCGCCATCGATATCCAAGTAGGCACTGTTTTCAGCAAGGTACGATTCGATATCAGCAGCCTCACGCCGTTCAGCGCCCTCCGCGACGGCGCCGTTCGTTAAGGAAGATCCGGAAAAGCCAAACAAATACCGAATCATCAACAGACCATCTGTTAAGGGTTGCGCCTGGCCATCCTGGTCAATATCAAAATCGAAGGCCGCAGCAGGTGCCGACAGACCCATAATCAACAGAAGACTCGCGAGCGCCCGTCTAGGCGCGACAACATTCAAGCGGATTGTTTTCATTGCTTTATCACTTATCGGGTTTCACATCGATGGTACGGTTCCAGCCGATTCGCCGAAAGTATAGCCGAGCCCGTGCTTTAGAACAGCCCACAGACCGGGTTGTTGATCAATCTTGGCCGATGGATCCATCTTCAAGACAGCGCCCAAGGCCTCTAGGACCCGGATCGGCCAACGTCGCTGCCTCATTCTTAAAGGGGCGATCAAGTATCACCGGCTCTCGAAAGCACCTCTAGCTGAATTTTGGCAAAAAGCCTTCAGTCCCGCCCGCTTCGCCAAAGCATTTCTGTCCGCGTCTCTAAGAACACACTCTTAAGTCTTGAAATCTTGGCCAATAATTGGTGTTCAAGCGCTGCACGTGTCTGTGCGCTTGATCGATTTGCGCGATCAGCGATCCACCACTTTATGTGTCAGGCTAAAGTAAGCCCGGTTGAGCAGCAGGCCTGGATCACCCTGCACGCCGTCATAGGCCTTCGTGATCCCGGCGTTCAGAATCGTTTCAAGCGATGCGCCCGCGTCGATCAGAACCATCATTTGTGAGCGGATATCTTTCAGCATCGCGATGTAATCGGCCAATCCCTGGTAGTTCGACAGCGGGCCATGGCCTGGCACCACCACGGTATCCAAGTTAATTTGCGCAAGGGTTGCTTCACAGAAAGCAATAATGCCGTCGATCGAACCGCCATTGCCCGCATCAATAAAGGGATAGCCCGAATTGTTATAGACATCGCCTAAATGAACGGCATTGTCCCCCCGAAAGATCACCGCCGTATCCCCGGTGGTGTGGGCGGCGCCAAAATGCATCAAATCGATCACCTGGCCGTTGAAATGAAATTGCATTTGATCCTCAAAAGTCATCACCGGCAACGCAGCGGGCGGATATGCCTTTTGATCATAGGCAATACTCACCAGATTGATCACTTGATCTTGGGTCATTTTTGCCCGGGAATTCGCTTGCGCCACGATCCACGCGCCGTCGGGTCCTAAAAACTGATTGCCGTCCGCATGATCAAAATGCCAATGGGTGTTCACCGCAAAATCAACCTGGTTGCCGCCCAAATTTTTAATCGCCGCTCGAATCTTATCCGCCAGCGCTGGGAACTGATCATCCACAACCAGCACGCCTTGGGCTCCAACGCTGACGGCAATATTACCGCCCGCACCAAAAAGCACATAGAGCTGGTCGCTGATCCGCTCCGCCGTGATTTCAGTCGCGTCAAAATCCCACTCAAAGGCCACCGCAATTTCTGCCAGCCCGACCGGCGTCGGCACCGGCGGCCCAGAATGAGCAAGCCCTTGGGGACTCACCCAGACCATCATGACCATTAAACTCACCGCGACAAATTTTTTCATAGTTTCTGACCTTTTTGTTTGACCTGCACTTGACGACGCGATCAACCTGCGTCGATATTTAGACCTTGGCGATGACACCAGCGTGAGCATCCACCCTCGGCCGCTGGAGGCTGCCACGGCAAGGCTTAACGCCTGCCGCGGAGGCGAGCACAAAAAACCTCGCACCCGCTGGCGGTATCCGCTTGATACAGCACCTACATCGATCGCAACAGATATCGAAGGCCACCTAGGTTGCGAGCTGGGCCGCTCGCGCCAAAGCCCGCCCGGGAAAACCGCTCGACTGCCACTTGGCGCGCCCGCCGTTAACTGGCGCCCTCGAAACCGATAACACCGATGCACCGATTGATGCATCATCGCGGCGCTTATGAGGACCCCTCAAAACGAACCAGGCCCTCGCCGTGAAGACCTTCATTGAATCAACGTCCAAGCGCTCGATCATGCTGACTCTTGAAGCAGATTACCATCCCCTTAACGCCAAACGCTGTCAACGACGTTTGATCTAAGGTCATGCGCAGCAGGCCTGCTGCGCACGCCAAGACAGCTCGCGCGTTCTGCACAACCTTATTCAAACTGATGGCGGGTCAAGCGCGACCGGTTATAAACTTGGCAGCGCCCCCGATCACCTGATAATCTCCCTCCCAAATTGCAATAATCTATCGCTCAACACTCGCGGCAAATAAGGAAGGTTTTTTGCGTCTGAGATCCCTTACTGGCTCTATCCTTGTTCTTAGCTGCTTCATTGCCAGCTGCGGCCAGACATCGACCGAAAAGCTCATTACCGCGGCCCCCATTCGGCCCGCTTATGTGACCACCGTGACAGAAAGCCGTAACCTAAAAAATCACGTCTTCATCGGGAAGGTTGATGCCGCACAACGGGTCGACTTATCGTTTGAAGTTGGCGGTCAACTCGCGCAATTTGATATTCGATCTGGCGCCCAGGTGGCCAAAGGCCAACTCATTGCCGCCCTCGACCCAACCGATTTTGCGCTGCAACTGGACGCTGCAAAAGCCCAGCGAGCACTCGCGCAATCGGACTTAACCCGCAAACAAGCCCTGTTAAAACAGCAAGCCATCTCGCTGGCGCTGGTTGGCGATGCCATCAATATTTTAAAATTACGCGACGCCCAATTAGCGCGAGCCGAAAAAGCCCTATCCGATACCCGCCTCATCGCGCCCTTCGATGGTCATTTGGCCATCCGCTATCTGGATAACCACATGGCCGTTCAAGGCGGCGAACCCGTGGTTCGACTCAACGATCTGACTGAACTGTTTATTCAAATCAGCGTGCCCGAAAAACTTTTTGGGGCGCTGGAATCGAGCGACATCACTTCGATCTATGCAACCCTACCGGTGGCCGGCGGGAGGCAGTTTCCGCTTACTTTGCGGGAGTACGCCGGCGAAGCCAGCGCGGTTGCCCAGAGTTATCGGGTCACCTTTGCGATGGCGCCGGTTCCAGGCCTGCAAATCTTACCCGGCATGAATGCAACCGTTGTCGCAACGCGAGCCCAGTCAGAACCTGCGCTTTGGATCCCACTCGATGCGCTGGTGACCAGTGCAGAAGGGGATTTCCTAGTCTGGGTGATGGATTCTGCAACCGAAACCGTTGCTGCCCGCGCTGTGACCCTGGCGGAAGCCGGACCACTAGGCGTCAAAGTCACTCGCGGGCTGGTGCAAGGCGAGATCATCGTAACCGCCGGCGTCCAGCACCTCCGCGCTGGCACCCGAATACGGCCAATCAATCCATGATCCAACTCGAAAACTGAAGAACGCGATGCCCGCAAGAAGCCAAATTGCTGCTTGGGCGATCGATCATCCGATCTATCCTTGGATCGTTGCGCTCATCTGCCTCTTCGGTGGCTGGTGGGGTATCGAGACCGTCGGTCGACTCGAAGACCCACCCTTCCCCATGAATTACGCCTACGTCATTACGACCTACCCCGGCGCCAGTGCCGTCGAAGTTGAAAACGAAGTCACTGACGTCATCGAGGCCGCACTTCAGGAACTGCCTTACTTAGAAAAAATGATTTCAAAATCGGTTCCCGGACGATCCGAAGTTCAGGTTGAAATCTCGGACCGATTCAACAAAGACAGTTTGCCGCAAATCTGGGACGAGCTCCGCCGCCGCATCCAAGAAGCCCAGCTCCGACTGCCGCCAACGGCGGGAACGCCCATCGTTGAAGATGACTTCGGGGACGTTTTTGGGATGTTCTATGCGGTGAGGGCCAGCGGGCAATCCCCCGGACAAATCAAACACCTGTCAAAGTCGATCAGCAATCACCTTCTCAGCATTGATGGCGTCGGGAAAGTTCAGTTGATGGGCCTGCCCACTGAGGCGATCTTCTTAGAAATGAACCACGATGCCATGGTTCGCCTCGGGCTACCGCTTGAGCAAGCGCTGAGCGCGATTTCGAGTCAAACCGGCGTGGCCAGCGATGCCTCTTTAATCTTGAACAACCGGCGGACGGACCTAAAGCTTCAAGGCGATTTCAGTTCGGTTGCGGCCTTGGAACAACTCAAAATTGGCAAACCTGGCACGACTGAAATTATTGCGCTCAAGGAGATCGCAACCATCACCCGGGGGCCGGTTGAACAACCCTATGAGATCATTCGGTTTAATGGCGAGTCTGCCTTTACCGTCGGCCTATCGGTTGAGCCGGGTGAAAATGTGGTCGCTGTCGGCGAGCGCGTCGATCGAGGCATTCAAAGTCTCGTCAATACCCTCCCTGTGGGGGTCGAATTCCGGCCGATTTATCGCCAACACAAAGTCGTTGATGCCTCAATCAGCACGTTTTTACGAAACCTGCTTATGAGCATTGCAACGGTCATCCTAGCCCTGTGTGTTTTCATGGGCTGGCGGGCTGGCGCCGTTGTCGGCACGGTGTTACTGCTGACCGTCATGGGCACCCTCATGGTCATGGCCATTTATAATATCGAACTTCAACGCATTTCCCTCGGCGCGCTCATGATCGCCATGGGCATGCTGGTCGACAATGCCATTGTGGTGGTGGAAGGCATGGTGATCGGGGTTCAGCGTGGCCTAAGCCCGCGCCAGGCCGCTGAATCATCGGTCTCCCGAACCCAGTTCCCCTTACTCGGCGCCACGGTGATTGGTATTTTGGCCTTCGCACCCATCGGACTCTCCGATGATAAGACCGGTCATTTTTTATCCTCGTTATTTCAAGTTGTGGGTATCTCATTACTGCTGAGCTGGATTCTGGCCATTCTCTTGGCGCCGCTTTTAGGCCATCTCCTGCTGCGACCTACCCAGGCCAAGGCGGAAGCCGAAATCTATCAAGGCTGGGCCTACAAGCCCTACCGAATGATTATTAGCTTGGGATTGCGCCAAGCCTGGCTCGGCATGCTGCTGATCTTAAGCATTACGCTGGCCTGTATTTGGGGCTTTGGGCTGGTCAAGCAAAGCTTCTTTCCAACCAACAACACGCCCATCTTTTTCGTGGACTTCTACCTACCCCAGGGCACCAGTATCCAAACCAATGAGGTCGAGATTGCAAAACTGGAAGCCGGCATTCGCGGTATTGAAAAGGTTGAAGACATCACAACCTTTGTTGGACGCGGCACCAGCCGGTTTGCAGCAACCATTCGCCCGGAGCAACCAAACCCGGCTTACAGCCATCTCTTGGTGCGGGTCGAGTCGGTAGATGACATGCAACGCGGCATGACCGAGACCCGGCGACTAGCCTTTGAAAACTTCCCGAACGCGGAAATCCAGGTTCGTCGAAGCGAGTTTAGTCCCAGCGGCCCCTTCAAAATGGAAGCACGCTTTACCGGACCCGACACCCGAGTATTGCGCCAGTTAGGGGAAGATGCCTTGGCAATCTTTGCCCAGTTCGAGCACCGCGACTTGCAGATCAATTGGCGACAACCCGCGCTGAAGCTCGCGCCCCAATTTAATGATCAAAACGCGGCTCGCTCGTTGGTGACGCGCAAGGATCTGGCCTTTGCGCTGAGTTACGGCACCACCGGCATCCCCATTGCTCGCTTTCGAGATGAAGACATCACCCTTCCGGTCATTGCTCGAGCGCCATTGAGCGAGCGAACAGACCTGCAACGAATCACGGATCGAACCATTTGGAGCCAGGGCCTCGGCGCATTTGTGCCGGTTCGACAGGTGCTCGATGGCTTTACACTCACGACCGAAGAAACCATTATTTATCGTCGCGACCGGGTGCCCACATTAAGCGCAGGCTCAAACCCACCACTGGGCACTAATTTTAGCGCTGAGTTTGCCAAGGTTCAGCCGCTCGTTGAGGCCATGGCCTTACCCGCCGGGTATGCACTCACCTGGGGCGGCGAGTATGAGGGCAGTCAAGAAGCACGCGAAACCCTCGGCCAGCGTATTCCCATTACCTTTGGCATTATGTTCTTCGTCACCATCTTGCTCTTTGGTCGGCTCAAGCAACCCATCATCATCTGGTTAACGGTACCCATGACGGTCTGCGGCGTGGTCTTGAGTCTTCTGATTACCGACCTATCGTTTACCTTTCCGTCGTTCTTAGGGTTTCTTAGTCTATCTGGCATGCTCATCAAAAATTGCGTGGTCTTAGTTGACGAAATCGACCAGCGCGTGGCTGAAATGGGTTTAACCCAAGAGGCCATTATTTCGGCCAGCGTGAGCCGCTTAAGGCCCGTTATTTTGGCGGCCGGCACCACCATCGTTGGCATGTCACCCCTGTTGTCGGACGCCTTCTTTTTAGAGATGGCGGTCTGCATTATGGGGGGGCTCGCCTTCTCGACCTTACTCATTCTGTTCGCGATTCCCTTGCTGTATTGGTTAATCCGGCCGCAACCCAAGACCGTGGGTTAGCATGCCTGCGAGATCATCTCTGGAACCTCGGCTGAATGGAG